>Ga0070741_10008387_pt1 | contig 20773 bp, 19 predicted proteins | sample Coa_R1_4_FD_66440 | JGI IMG/M metagenome (GOLD analysis project Ga0070741, IMG submission 66440) | Surface soil microbial communities from Centralia Pennsylvania, which are recovering from an underground coalmine fire - Coalmine... | ecosystem: Environmental > Terrestrial > Soil > Unclassified ...
ACCACGAACCCGACCCAGAGCACCGGGCGGGCTTCCCCGTCGCGCCGATGATCGTCGCCCACAAGCGAAGACCGCCCCGTGCGACGTGAGCGGCGACTTGAGGTGTTGCGTGCTACTTCCCGAAGGTGCGGGTCGGTGGCCCGGGCAGCACGGACACGTCCTCGACGTGCAGGTTGTTGTCCACGCCGACTTGGGCATGGGCGTGACCACGGGCGAACGTCAGGTCGACCTCATAGATGATCTCGTCCGGGCCATCGGCGAGGATGGCCGGAGGCGAGATCGTCCGCAGCGCCCCGAGCTTGGCCACGACGTGCTCCCAGAATGAGTGAAGCTGCGGTTGGGTGGTCGCAACCGCCGCCACCGGATCGAAGCGCTCGGTAATGGAGGAGTAGTCGCCCGCGACCAGCCCATGGCACACCGTGAGAGCGACCCCCGCTGAACTCGCAGTGGGCGGGAGCTGATTGAGGTAGTCCGCAGTAGTTGGAGCGTCGGGGCGCAGTAGTGCGAGGGCCGCGACCTCGCCGTTCCAGTCGAACTCCACCACCAGCGTGCTGGTGGCGTGTGCCCAGTGGACGGGCACGTCCACGACCTCAGGCCCGAACAGCGACACAGCGGCCGGTCCGGCCGAGACAAACGTGCCGTACGCCGCCTCGAAGGTGCCCCAGCCCTCACGAAGTCTCCTCGCGGTCACGACTACCCCATACAACGGGTTGAGTTTGCTGACGACGGCGCCTTCAGCACCGGACGCGAGGTCGTGCACGATGGTGTTCGCCCGTGACTCCACGTAGGCGGTCGTGAGCGATGGAGGATTGGGGCCCTGCGCCGGGAGGAAGTAGAGCGAGGTGATCCTGCCCGATGACAGGTACGCAATCTGGACCAGGACCGAGCCCCGCGTGAGATCGACGGGGATGTGGACTTCGAACCCCATGTCGGCGTCCCCGGCGACGGTCGGCGTCCCCGACCGCCTCATTGGGCCGTAGGCGCTCATGACCCGCTGCCAGTACGCCTGGACGCCCAGAGCATCAAGCTTTTGGGCCAAGGCCGGGGCAAATTGCGCCACGACTACGTCGTCGTGGTGGTGCGCGACGTCGCCAACCAGCGTCAGCGCACGCTGCCCGACGACGCCCGGCGTCAAGGTGGCAGGCCCGGTCGCCTGGCGCTTCGGGTGCCGATCATGGCCCAGCGCGCCCCAGGTGACGAGACCCGCAACGACGGGGGCCAGGACGCCAAACGCCACGCCGCGGTGGCGGCCCATGAAGCCCCGAGGGACCGCAGGGCGCTGGACGACGGATCGCCCGGGCTCCGCCGCCCCCGGCGCGGCGCTAGTCCAGTCGCCGTCCGGGTCGAGCGGCTCCAGCTCGTCCTTCACTGTCCCAGTTGTACATCGCGCGCGGTAACGCGGCCCTTCGCGCTTCACCCAGAAGTCAACTCGGGTTGACAGATCCTGGCGTCGCGCTCACACTGCGTCCGTGGTACCAAGGGAGCGGTTCGCTGACCTCGATCGCGTGCTGTCGGACCGTAAGGCAACTCCTCTCGACGTACTGCGCGAGGTTGCGAAGTACCAGCGGTATCTCCTCGCGGTCGAGGACCGAGCGGTGGACGCGGCACGGAGCAGTGGGTGCACATGGGAGGCGATCGCGCAGGCTGTCGGCAACTCCCGCCAGGCCGCCTGGAAACGGTGGCGAGCCAGAGGGCCGGGCCTTGGAGGACCCGTGCGGTCGCACCGTTACCCCGATCCCTGGTGAATACAGCGCTGGCGGGGACTTCGTGGTCGCATCGAGTGCGCTGGTGGACGGCGACAGACAGCACTAGGCGTGACGGCGGGCAGGGGCGCGAGGCTGGGGCTGCCTAAGGCGCGCCGGCGTGCCGGTCTGCCATGTCGTCCGCTTCCTCGTTCGTCGCCGTCGTGTCGCCTCGACGTGGTGCTGCAGACTAGACGTCACGGCAGCGCGTAGGCGTAGGCGGGTTCGCTCCCGGACGCCCACTCCCACGAGAACTGGCCCAGGTTGCGCCACCCGGACGCCTCGTACATCTCGCACGCGACCTTATTGCGGAGGAGGACGTCGAGCACGGGTTGGAGGCCGTGTCGTCGCGCTGCACCGACCGCGACGTAGAGGAGCGCGCTGCCGACACCGCCTCGACGGTGGCCAGGGTCGACGAACAGCCGCCCGACTACGACAAGCCCCTCAGCGCCGATGCCGGTGCCACGTTCCCACAGCCGGACCGGAGCGCCCTCAGCCGTGTGGAGCTGCACGTGGCCTATGACCTGGCCCTGTACATCAGCCACCCACGACCCGAGCTCACCGCTCCCCGACACCCACGCAGCAGGGTCAGCTGGCCACCAAAGCGGGGTAGGCGTCGCGTTCGTGGACGGCTCGGAGGAGCGCGACGCACACGTCAACGTCATCGTCGCGCCGATCTCGGACCGACACCGCCACGTTTGACAGCATGCCACTTCAACATGTGGCCGCCTCGTACGTATTGGCGCAGAGGATCGCGCCCTGAGAGGTCGTCGCCCGTCTTGGCCTACGGAAGCTGCGGCAGCTCAGCGCCCGATGGGAACTCGACGGCAACATTGAGGGTATTCCAGAACGCGATCAGCGCAACGGTGTAAAGAAGGCTGGCGATCTCGTCGTCGTCGAACTCGCTCCTCACGCGTGCCCACGTCTGCTCAGCGACTCGGGCGCCGTCGCCGATGCGGACCATCTCCTCGCAGAGCGCGAGGGCGGCCTGCTCCTTGGGCGAGAAGCACGGCGCTTCCCGCCAGCCGGCGAGCAGGTCGAGCTTCTCCTGCGCGACGTCGGCGCGCCGGGCGGCCTTGGCATGCAGCTCGAGGCAGAACGCGCAGCCGTTCACCTGGCTTGCCCGCAGCTCGACGAGGCTCCGGGTACCTGGGTCAAGACGGCTACGCGCCAAGTGACGGGCCAACCCGAACACGTGCCCATAGGCGTCCCGGTCAGCTGCGTAGGGGTCGAAACGCACCCCGTCGACCGTACGCCTCGTCATCCTGAGCAAGGGGGACCACCCGCCTCACGCCCGGCCTGGTCGGTGCGGCCTCATGGCGCGCCGGGACCGTCGTCCTCGTCCCGTCCGGGCATGGCTACGAGCCCATTGAGCTTGTCCGTGGGTGCGTTCCCGCGTGCCCAGCCAGTGCGGCTCCTTCGGCATCAGCGAGTCACCCCACACCGGAGCGAGCGCCGAGTCGGGCGCTGGCAGAGAGTGACGCAAAGCCACGGCGAGACGGTTCGCGGCGTCGGGCGCCGCCGCGGACCGTGACGCTGGGGAGACTGCGCACATGGGCGACGACGGCCTGCTCGCCGAGCAGCAGGCGTACTACCGCGCTCGTGCACCCGAGTACGACGAGTGGTGGCAACGCCGCGGCCGCTACGACCGCGGCCCAGAGATGGCCGGGGAATGGCATCGGCAGGTCGCCCGGGCCGCCGCTGCGCTCGACGCATTCGGCGCCACTGGTGACGTGCTGGAGCTGGCAGGGGGGACGGGATGGTGGACGGCGCGTCCGGCCCGAACCGCACGGCACCTGACCGTCGTCGACTCGTCAGACGAGGCGCTGGCGCCAACCGCGAGCGCGTCGGGCGGGCCGACGTGGACTACGTCGACGACCTGTTCGCGTGGCGTCTGCGCCCGTCGTTCTGTCGCGTCAATATGGTGCGGTCCGCCGACGTCGATACCGAGCAGCCAAGGCCAGTCGGGCACCGAACCGCTTGCAACTGTTGCTCGCCCGTGATCGGCACGACCAGGGCGAGGTGCTAGACGGATTGGGGGCGGTGGTGGACTCGCTCGTCGTGGGCACGCATCTCAGCCCTAATCCCGGCTTCGTCATCTGCGCTGAACCACCATGAGCACATCTCACACATGGCAGACCAGCCTTGTTCCGACTCGTACCACGCCCAGGCGTCGTCACGCTCGCGTTTGGCGAAGTCGAGGCCGAAGTGCAGTAGGTCATCTTCGGTCTGCACGCCAGGGCGGGCATGGCCCGACAGCAGCCGGGAGAACTCGTTGATTCGGCCCGCGCCCCCGGTGCCGCCCGTCAGCCGGAGGACGCGCCGGTCGCGATGTAGCTCCGCGCCTACGTCAGGGAACTGGGCGACGAGTTGGCAACCGTGGCGTCGTCCGTTGCGTCCCAACTGAAGAACTGGGGATGCTCGAACACGGGCGTAATCATGCCTGGCGGCCCACCCAAGATCGATGCTTACAAGTCGGCTTCGGGAGGTTTCCGCTCGTAGCCGCACTCCTCGTAGACCCAGCGGTCGAAGTACTCGGCACGAGACACAGCGTCGTCGGCGACGAGGAGCCACTCGGCAGAAGCCCGACGCATCTCGACCGAAGCTGCTTCCTCCGCACCGGGCTCTCGGCCCCGCGGCCCGTCGACTCGATCGGTCAAGTCTCCCCAGATAAGCCAGACGGGCCAGGCGACATCTCGCAGGGCCTCGGTGGACATGCCGTCCATGCCGAGGGTCCAGGTGCGTCGAGCGATGTCGTACGCACGCTCGTTTCCGGCCACGAGCAGGCCGGCCTGCTCGGTAACCTTCTCGACGTAATCGGCAACGCGATCCACACCGCCGATGATGGCTGATCGCGACCATCCGGTAGCCGGGTCAGCGCTACCGGCGCGCCGGTCCCGAGGTCGGGCTGCTCGCGTCCGCGAGCGCACGGTATCGCCGCCCGCCGACGTGCCGATCTGCATGCACTGAGCAAGGTCAGTCGCCGTCTCGAGCGCGCGTTCTGCCGTATCACCGACGGGGTAACTCAGGTACAACACGTGCGTCTCCGCGGGAAGGAGTCGAGCATTCGGCCAAGACGGTTTGTTCCGACACCGCTGGCCTCGGCACGTGATGCCGATTGGGCACAGGGTCGGCCATCCCGGAGCCATCGTTCGAGCACGTCGTTCTGTGGTGATCGGAGCCGGCGACGCCGAGGCGGCCGCTCCGGTCAGGCACTACGCGTTGGGCGCCACCTGGGTCGACATCGTGTCGATGGGCGCCTTCAGCTATGTGTCGGGCAGCAGCGTGCCGATGAGTGATCATGGCGAAGAAGGTGCTGGCGCTGCGACGGGCCGACGTCTGTGCTGGTTTGCGCGGCTGCGCTCGCGGTCGGAGTACGGGCAGTGTGGGACGGGGAGGCTCGTACGACGAGCTGTTTGGCCTGTGCCGGTGCTCCGACCGCCTCAGCGAATGATGCGGGCGTTGCTGGCGCGTCTGCGCTCCGTGAGCATGAACGCAGGGCCATGCGGGAGCGAGGCAGGCAGGAGCGGGCTGTTGCGGAGGACGCCGCGTGGCGCGCCAAGGTGAAGGACAAGCACCCCGTGCTGGGGCGGGTCGCCTCGGCCCTGACCGCCAAGCCCGCGGTGGGCGAGACCCAATCGACGAAGGCCTGGGCGACCGGCGGGGCCGGTGAGCAGATGATCGGGAAGATGCTGGCGGGCTGCTCCGGGATCGTCTCGCTCCACGACCGGCAGGTTCCGGGCCACGGCAACGCCAACATCGACCATATCGTCGTCGCCCCGTCCGGCGTGTACGTCGTGGATACCAAACGCTACAACGGCACGATCGAGCTCCGGGACACAGGGTCGTTCTTCCGGCCCGCCGAACGCTTGTACGTTGGCGGACGAGACCGGACCGCTCTGGTCGCGGCGATGGCGGGCCAGGTCAGTGCCGTTCACACCGCGCTGAGTAACCGCACCGACCCGGCCAAGGTCGCTGTGCACCCGGTGCTCTGCTTCGTGGAGGGCGAGTTCCCCCTGCTCCGCCGCAAGCCCTACGACGTCCGGGGCGTCCTCATACTCTGGCCCCGAGCGCTCCGCACGTTGGTGGAGGCACCCGGCCCGCTCAGTGCGCAGCAGGTCCAAGAGGTTGCCTCCAACCTCGCGCTCGCCCTTCCGTCGGCTGGATGACCCGCCGCCCGGCCGTCGCACTTACACAGGATCGCCCCAGGGATGTCGGCACGCCTTGGCGACGCCATCGCACCACTCTCAGATCCCGAGTCGCCCGCGCTTCGTGGCAGCCGACGTGCCGCTCTGGCGCGCTCATCACGGGGAAACCCGGCGCAGTTCTGTTCCGACGTTCCGGCGCCAGCAGGGAAGCCTGTCCTTCCCTTCCCGTAGTAGTGGTCCCAAATGGACCGCGCTCGGCTACAATAGGACCAGTGGTTACCATCGAGCTTGAGCGCATAGAGTCACTGGAGCTGCTCGGGATGACGCTCGCCCACCTCAACGACGCTGAGTCGAGAGCTGAGGTATCGCCGAGAGTCCCGCTCCTCATGGCGATTCGCGACAAGCTCGCTCGCGGGCTCCGGGAGGAATCATGAGCTACACCGATGCCGAAGTGGGCGCCGCCACTGCCGCCATGGACAAGTACCGGAGCGCCGAGGGCGAGGTGGGCGCCGCGCTCGTCGTAGTTGGGCTGAGCGCCGAGCGCGCCGCGAAAGAGGCCCAGATCCGCGACGACATGATCCGGGTCGCGCATCGCGCAGGCGCGTCGCTCCGACAGCTGGCCGAAGTGTCGGGCCTCGGCCGTAAGGCCGTTACCGCCATCGTCTCAGGTGAGGCACCGTCGCGGCACTGACAACGCGGACCCAAGGTCACCCAAAGCAGCAGGTTCTCGCGACGAGCAACCACGCGGTACTCGCGGCCGTGCACTGCGCATGCCGAGGTGCCGCTCGGTGTCGTCTTGCGGCCGAGAGACGGTGGTGGCTCGGTGCGGCGTTCTGGCGCGTCCCCGACCACCCGCCTCGCGAGATCACCGACGGCGGACGCGCCCGGCAAAGAAGATCGGAACCTCCTCGTAGGCGGGTTGCTGGCGGGCAAGGAGCGGTCCAGCAATCGGCTCTGCGACGGACTCAAGTGTGAAGCCGGATCCGGCAAGCGCATTCAAGTAGGAGCTCAATGTTCGGTGGTGGTTGCCGGCGCGGCGCACGCCGTTCGGGTTCGACGACCGCCAGAACCGCTCCTCGAAGTAGCCGGTTACGGAGACACCGGGGCGGCCGTCAGGCCGGAAGATCGGCGTCGCGTCCGGGGCGAGGAAGCACGGGTGGCCGATGACGAAGACGAACCAGCCGTTCGGTTTGAGGACTCTGTGGATCGCGGTGAGTGTCGATCCCAAGTCTTCGATGTCCATGAGGCCGAGCTGGCAGGTCGCGCCGTCGAAGGTTGCCGTCTCAAGCGTCGCCAGCTGCTGGGCGTCATCAACCACGTACGCAAGCTCGCGGTGCGGGGGCATGTAGCGCCGTGCGAGATCGATCATCGCCTCGGACGAGTCCACACCAACGACACGCCGGGCTCCCGCCACGGCGAGGGCCCGGGTCGCGAGTCCCTGGCCGCACGCGACGTCGAGCACGACGGCCTGATCGAGAGCCGGGAGGAGCCCGAGTAGGCACCGGACGGCCGTCTCATGCGGGCCACTACCCGCCGCCAGCAGGTCGTCGTACCAGCTCGCTATGTCCGACCAGCTCGGCCCCGCCTCAGGTGTGCTCACGACACGTATTCTCCCTCCGCGACGGCAACCCGGCCTGGCTGTTCCCGACCGCCGGGGCGGACAAGCATCGGTCGGACGGCCCGTGGCGGCAATACGGGCTTCCATGATTCCCGCGGGCGGCGGCGACGATCCCTGGACCCAGCTTGGTGAGCAGTTTGTCGACGAGCACTACGGGTCGTTGCGGGGTCGGGTCCGGACGCACGTGATCCACGCGCATCTTCTCGCCCATCTCCCGCCGCCCCCGGCGCGAATCGTCGACGTGGGTGGCGGCGCCGGCACGCAGAGCATCCCGCTCGCATCTCTGGGGTACGACGTGACGATCGTCGACCCGTCACCGTCGATGCTCAAGCGCGCTCAGGAGCAGGCCGAGCTCGCTGGCGTGGCCTACCAGGTGCGCCTGGTCGAGGCGACAGGCGAACACAGCCCAGCAGCTCTAAACGGCGAGCACTTCCGCGCCGTCTTGTGCCATGGCGTGCTCATGTACCTCAACGACCCGGCGCCGATGATCGACGCGCTGTGCGCGTTGGCCGGTCGAGGCGCGGGTATCTCGATCGTCGCGAAGAACATCGAGGCAATGGCTGTCCGGCCTGCCCTCGCGGGGGACTGGGCTGCCGCACTCTGCGCATTCGACAGCGATCACCAGATCAACGGGCTTGGTGTCGACACGCGCGGCGACGACCTCGAGACGCTCTCAGCCGATCTCATCAATCGCGGCGTTGACCGCGTGGTACGGCGTGCGTCTGTTCACTGACGGCTGGAGCTCCGAGCGTCCGGCCGCGGACCCCGAAGACCTCGTGCTCCAAGTCGAACTCGAGGCCAGCAGACGTGACCCATATCGGCAACTCAGCCGACTCTTCCATCTCCTCGGCCGCCAACGCTGAGCCCATACCGTGACGGAGGGAATCAGCCTGACCAGTACCCACCGCGCGACTCCGGACCGGACCGACGTGCCGATCTGCAACTCCGGCGTCCGTCGATCGGGGGCACGATTCTGTGCTCACCGCCGGCTTCGCGAAGCCAAGAACCGACTGGCGTTCGCTGCACGGGCCGGCTCACTTCTTCGACGGCCGGCCCCGTTGTTAGGTGGAGCGTTGCGGCTGTCGATATGGGGGGCGTGGGGCCGCTCGCGTCCGGACATGATGAGTGTGGTGTGAGCAGGCGGGGTGCTCCCGGGCTCGAGATCGGCCCTCGCCCGGGGCGCAGGTCATGACCGGGGGCGTGCGGTGGGTGCGGTCGGGCGTGCATTTCGGTGTTGGCCGTCGGGTCGATGGTTATGGCGTATGGGACTGGGAGGACTGCGCCCCGGGCCGCTCCGGGGAGCCGGTGGCGGTGTACCCGCCGACCCCGGCGGGGAGGCAGATGGCTGAGGCCGCGTTCTCGGCGTGCGAGGCGGCGAGGGGGCCTGGTGCGAATGACGGCCCGGCTGACGGGGAGACCGGGGTCTTGGCGGTGTCCGTCGACGGGGACGAGATACGGGTCGGAGATCTACGGATCGGGTCCGCCGATATCGACGTCACAGGCCTGCTGGTGGTGGAGGTTGGCGATGTCAGCGCTCGCTGGGGGCTGGCTCAAGCTGTGGAGGTGCAGGCTGCAGTGTGCGAGCACGCCACCGCCCAAGCCGCCGACGGCGTCGAGTTGCGGACCGCTGACCCGCTGCTCCGCTACCTGGCACGCTCCGGCGGCTGGACGGGGGCGTTGCGCGCCCCGCTTTGCCGGCCGCCCGGAGTGTCCGCGCACGACGGAAACAGTGACGTCGCGGGCCAGCTTGAAGCGTTGTTGCACGGCGTCGACGTGCGCAGGCGGTCGGCTGCCGGCTCGCTCCGGCAAGTGGCCGTCCCGGCGCGGAAGCGCAACGCCGGGCCTGAGCGGTTTGTGCTGGCCAGCTCAGACGGATTGCAGATCGTGCTGGTCATCCCCGACGTCGCCGACCTGCTCGTCGAGAACGTGGCGCGAAGCGCGGACACGGCGCTGGCGGTGATGCGCACCGTCGGTACGCACGCCCGCCACGTGCGCCAGATCGCGTTCAACCAGTCCACCTACGGCCTGCGGCACGCCAAACACGCAGGGGAGGCAGCGACATCCACTCTCGACATCAACATCAACGCTGGCTACGTGTCAGCGTGCGGTCTGGACGCCCTCTACGCGGCAGTTCGCCGCGACCGACGGCGCGGCCGCGCCCGACAGATCCCCTACCCGTACAACGCGGTGGACGGGACCACCGCACACGAGATGTGGCACCACATCGAAGCGTCGTTCACCAGAGCGAACTACACCGCCAGCATCCAGTTCCGCCGAAAGCTCGGCGAGTACTTCGGCCTCCGGACCCTCGAGCACCTGTCACACCCGCCGTCCGGCTCCGATCCCGATGTACTGGCGGCGGCCGTAGCCCAACTCCGCGCCGAGGTCTCCGACTACGCGACCACCGTCCCGACGGAGGCGACCGCGGAGATGTTCAAAGCATGGTGGTGCGCAACCGAGCCGCCCACCGGCGTGGTCAGCCACTTCGCCCAACTCGTCACGAGCTACATCACCGATGCCTGACACCGACGCGATCCGCCGTCACTTCACTCACGGGTCCGTGCGCAACACCCGTCGCGTCCGACATGCCGTCGCGGTCGCCATTAGGGGCCTTTCACGACGTCGCTCTGCCCGCGTCTTCCGTGTGGCGTCGAGGTCGGTTCCAAGACGGGCGCGCAGAAAGCCACGGTTTCACGCGCAGTTCCCACCCCGGAGCGACGGATCGGCCGGCTGTGGATCTTCGAAGTTGACGACAACTGGTGACGGCAGTCTCGGCAGGGCATGGGGCACCGCCCCACCGCCGAGGCGGTGGAGAGGGATCAGTCGGCGGTGACGGCGCTCAGGATGTCGAGCCGGGCCGCTCGGCGGCTCGGAGCCCAGGCTGCGAGGATGCCAGCAAGGGCAGCCATGACGGCGATGACCACGAGTTGCGCGAACGGGACGGCGGTGCGAGTGATGCCCTGGGGGTGCTCGGAGGTAAGGAGCGCGAGTCCGATGACGACGCCGAGAACGAGGCCCTCGATGGCGCCGAACAGGGAAATGACGAACGCTTCGGCGGCAACGCTCGCCCGCAACTGTCCCCGGGTCATGCCGACGGCACGGAGCAATCCGAGCTCATGGGTCCGCTCATAGACCGCGAGCGCCAAGGTGTTGGCGATCCCGACGAGCGCGATGATGACCGCCAGCGCGAGCAGCCCGTAGACGAGGTTGAGGACCTGGTCGATCTGGGCAGTGCTCTCCGCTTTGTATTGCGTCTGGTCGAGGACCTTGGCAGTGGGGTAAGGGGCCAGGGCGGTGGACAGTCCCTGGCGCCCGGAGGTGGCACTGGTCCCGGGGGCCAGCTTCACGAACACCTGGCTGACAACCTGCTGCGGGAAGTTCGCTTGCCCGGCGGCCTGCGTGAGGATGAAGTCACCGGCGATCTGGCGTTGCGAGTAGATGACCTGGACGTAGAAGGTCTTTGCGCCGGTGGTCGGAAAGGTGACGACGACCGGGCTGCCGAGGTGGAGTCTGTGGGCGCGGATCGCCGTGGTCGACACGGCGACCCCGGCGCTGCTCATGTCCGGCACTCGGCCCTGGGTAACCCCGATATCGAAGAGCTCATCGGCGTGCGTCGTGTCGACGGCGTCGATGGGAACGGTCCCACCGTAGATCTGCACGATGCCGGTTCGGACGGCTGTCGTGGCGGCGACCTGCGGGAGACGGTCAACCGCGGCGGCGGCCACCGGGCTGAGACCATACGGGCTGCCGGGGGTGGTGTTGGCGCTGACGATGAAGTCGGCCTTGACGACCCGGTTGACCACGGCACCGGCCGACGCTTTGGCCGACGTGGCCAGTACCGTCATGAGAGCCACGAGGGCGACGCCGATCTTCAATCCCGATGCAGTCGCTGCCGTCTGGCGCGGGTTGCGCGACGCGTTGCCTCGCCCGATGGCGCCCGAGGTCCCGAGCCGCGCGACAGGCACACCGAGCAGGCGGGTCGCCGGGCCAGCGATGACCGGGCCGAGCATGGTGACACCCACCATGAGGGCCAAACACCCCAGGCCAACGAACAGGGTCGGGTGAGCGACGGTGGAGGCGACCCCAATGATCATGGCCGCCAGCCCAATGGCTGTGAGGCGCACACCGCGGCGGGCCTGCTTGGCCAGTGAGCGCCGGTCACCGGACGCGGACTGCTGCATCGCCGCCACGGGCGGGATGCGGGCCGCCCGCCGGGCGGGGCCGACCGCCGATGCAACGGTAATGAGCGTGCCGACTCCCATCGCGACGCCCACGGTCGACGGCGTCAACACGACTCCGGTCGCGGGCACGACGTAGCCGAGCAGGCCCATACCGGCACGCAGCAGCACCGCGAGGCCCACTCCCGCGACCACCCCGGCGGCGGAGGCGAGCACCCCCACGAGGAGCGACTCGCCGACAACGGCGAGAAGCACCTGCCGACCATCGGCGCCAACGGCACGCAGCAGAGCCAGCTCGCGCATCCGCTGGGTGACCACAATCGAGAACGTGTTGAAGATGAGGAACGCGGCGACGAACAGGGCGATGGCGGCGAAGACGAGCAGCAACGTGCGGAATGCACCGAACGCCTGGTGAATCGTGGATTGGCCTTCGCTGGTGACTTCACGGCCAGTGACCGCCTCGACGCCCGGGTTGCCGATAGCGGCCTGGACCCGGGCGGCGAGGTCCGCCTGCGCCACGCCCGGCGCTGCCTCGACGTTGATGTCGTTCACAGTGCCGGATTGACCAACGAGGCGGCTGGCGGTCACCGGAGCAAAGGCGGCGATGGTCGCGCCCAGTGGGCTGTCGGTCGTCCCCCAGCGGACAACCCCGGTGATCGTGAGCTGCGTCGGCGCCTGTTGGGACAGCACGGTGATCCGATCACCGACCCGGAAGTGCTGCCCGTCGGCGGTGTGCTTGTCGATCACGACATCGCCCGGCGCGGCCGGCGGCCGGCCACTGACGATGCGGAGCGGGTTGAGGGCGGCGACGTCGATCCATCCCATGCCGATGGTCGGCGGCCCGTTGACGGGATGGCCGATCGGCTTGCCGTCGCGCCCGACCATCTGCGCGTAGCCCTCGATGTCGAGCGCAGTCGCCTCCACACCGGGCACGTTGGCCACAGTCGCCTGCAGGGAGGCGGGGATCGGTTGGCGCTGGTTGGTGAAGTTGACCCCCGGGTTGAACGCCTGGCGGCTCCGGACCACCACCGCGGTGCCGTGGTAGATCTGGGTGTAGAGGTTGTCGAACGTCCGGTTGATCGTCGCGGTCAGCACAAGCGTGCCGGCGACGAACGCCACGCCCAGCATCACGGCAAACCCGGTAAGCGCGTACCGGGCCTTGTGGGCGGCCGCTCCCTTCGCGGTGATACGCCACATCGGTCAGCCCCCGAGGTCGCGGATGGCGTCGAGAACACGTTCGGTCGTTGGCGACACAAGCTCCCGCACCACCTGGCCGTCGGCGAGGAACAGCACCCGGTCCGCGTAGCTGGCCGCCCTCGGATCGTGCGTCACCATCACGACCGTCTGGTGATAGGTGTCGACGGCACCACGAATCTCGGCGAGGAGCCCAGCAGCAGCCTTGGAGTCGAGATTGCCGGTCGGTTCGTCGGCGAAAATGAGGTCCGGGCGGGTGATCAGTGCCCGGCCGGTGGCCACCCGCTGCTGCTGGCCGCCGGACAACTCCGACGGGCGGTGGGAAAGCCGGTCACCGATGCCCAGGGATCTGACCAGCTCGTCGAGCCACCCGGGGTCCGCCCGGCGGCCATCGAGCGTGAGGGGCAAGACGATGTTCTCCAGGGCGGTCAGGGTGGGTACGAGGTTGAATGCCTGGAACACGAACCCGACCCGGCGTCGGCGCAGATGGGTCAACGCCCGGTCGTCGAGATCCGCGAGATCCGTGTCCCCGAGCACTACCCGGCCGCTGGTCAGGCGGTCAAGGCCAGCCATGCAATGCAGCAGCGTGGACTTCCCCGACCCCGACGGTCCCATGATCGCCGTGAACCTTCCTCTGGGGAACTCAGCGCAGATCGCGTCAAGGGCACGCACGATCGCGGCGCCCTCTCCGTACACCTTGACCCCGTCGACAATTCGCGCCGCCGGCGCACCCAGGGCAGCACCGTTGACCGCGCCCGCATCGGATACAAGCGTCGTCATACCGCCTCGCCTCCGCTCAAACAGCTCGGCACACGAACGCGCGTCCATGGTCCATCCGACGGCCAGACGACGCTAGAGGCCAACGCCCCTAACGCACGGGGCCACTACCCGCGAGCTGATCGGTCTCCAGCCGCCGCCCAAGATCGTTGGTACCTCATCGCTCCCGCCAAGGGCCGAAACAGCGAGTAGGCCCGGGTAGGGCGCACTGCCCGACGCTCAGAACGACGGGCAGGCGGACTGGACTCGGGAGCCCAGATCGACGCCTCGGTGTACCGGCGCGGAGTACATAACGACGTCATCTGGGAGCGAGTGACGAGGTCGACGGCGCGCCAGAGCCGGCGTTCGGAGCGGCTACGCGTCGCCCCATAGTCGGCGTTACCGAGCGGTCGCGGTCGCCGGCTGACGGCGCCGTCAGGCCGGATGTCCACACGCGGCAGCCGGCATTCCTGCGCCTGAGCGGAGCTGCCGCTGTCGATCTGAACTTGGCGTTACTGGGCGATGGCCGCGCGGCGCGGCCCCGCTTCACCACATCACTGGTGGCGGCATTTCAAGCGATCCACGAGCGAGGGTGAAGCAGCAGGGTGATCCCGAGCGGTCGCAACTCCGTCCAGATCGCATTTCGTGCGGACAGGGTCGGACGGCGGGCTCCGGTTTCCCTCGATCGGTAGTTACGGGCGCTGTGAGTGGTAGGGGTCGCGGCAAATCTTCGAGTACTGTCTTGCCCGACCGCACGCTGTGCGGTCGGGCACTGCTCGGTCGAGCGGGCATATCTGGCTCCTTGCTTCTCGACGTAGAGGAGCCCGCATGGCACTGCTACTGGACAAGCCCAGTTCGACTGGCGGTCGACAGGGAATCACGACCGCCGGACTCCTCCGTTTGGCGGGTTTGTCAGCCCTGTTGGCTGGAATATGTTACGTGTTCGTCGGCATATTCCACCCACCGAACGTTCCCTCGTCCGTCACCAGCACACGTTGGGCAATCGTCCATGTTCTCGCCTGCGCGACGTGTTTCTTCGGATTGCTCGGCATGGCCGGGCTCTACGCCAGGCAAGCGAACAAGTCCGGTTGGCTGGGTCTCGTCGGCTTCATCATGTTCAGCCTGTGGCTGGTGCTCATTATGGGCTTCAGCTTCGTAGAAGTCTTTATCTTGCCGCGGTTGGCGACCGCACAGCCGAGCTTCGTCGTGAGCTGGATGGGAATGCTCACCGGCTCCGCCCGTCCGTTCAACCTCGCCGCCCTCCCCGCAGTATGGACCCTAACAGCACCGATCTACATGCTCGGCGGCCTGCTGTTTGGCATCGCGACCCTCCGTGCCGGCATCCTGCCGCGCTGGGCCGGATGGGCCGGCATACTGCTTGCCATCGGGACCGTATCGGCCCCCCTAGCGGCACTGCTTCCTAACGCCAATCAGCCGGAGTCTGCAATACCGGTGGGGCTAGCTTTAGCCGTGCTGGGGTATGCGCTCTGGTCTGAACAGCGACCGGAAACCTCTTGAGCAGAGCGGTTAGACGCCGGAAAGGGCTGCGAACCTCAACAAGACGACGATCGCAACCCTGGCTCCCCAAAGAAGGCCCTGAAGGCTGGGGGCGTGTCCACAGCTCGAGGTGCTCTGGGCGGTTGTCGTCGCGAACGCCGTTGATGTGGTGGACGGACTACCCTTCCCTGAGGAACCTGCCGATCAGCTCTTCGGCCACGAGGATGTGTTCGAACACGTACCCGGAGGCTGGCGCGTGGGTGATCGGCGGCTCGCACCATGACATAGCCGGCCTTGTGCCTTGTGCGGCCGCCCTTCGATAGGAAGGGCTGGCTTGGACGCGATTAGGCCGGACGGGGGCCGTGGGGCACCTCGCGCGTCATGGCTCGAGGTTAAGGCGCGAGTGCTCACCGAGCTTGACAATCGCCTGTTGCCACTCCGCATCAGTGCCCTCCTGGCCGGGCCGCGCGACGGACATAGCGGCGCGGATGGTTATCACCCACTTCCCGTCGTCCCGCCGCCGGAGGTGGTCGCGGTAACGACCAAGGAGGCTCAGGTAGGCCCGGCCGCTCTCATCACGCCTTAGCACCACGAAATCGCTCTCCGCCGTCGCGACGTCGCCTTCCATGTCGATCACGGGATTCGAGGCGACATGGGTCGAGCCAGGCTGGCGCCACATCGCGCCAGGCTCCGTCCAGTGCGGAGGATCGTAGGGACCCGACGAGATCAGCTGCCGGACGGCTGCACGGCCGACGTAGACGCGCCCCATCACGTAGAAGCGGACATCCTCGTCGAGAAGCTCGGCGAGCTTGTCGGCGGCCCTGTCGTCATTGTGGCGCATGTACCGTTCGAGTAGGTCGCGGATCTCGAGCTTGTCGATCCAATGGCGAAGTTCGGCGTCGGTGACGGGCCCCGGTCGTGTCATCAGGTGTCCCCTCGGTTCGGCTCGATGGTTGCCTACCTCGCCCGCTCACCGCGGGCGAGGATGAGGTCGGCGAGATCGCTCCTGCGGATCTTGTTGGAGGCGGTTGTCGGGAGCTCGTGCAGGTCGACGAAGGCAATGAGCCGCGGGACTTTGTACGTCGCCAGCCGGGTGCCGAGCTCCGCAGCGATCGTGGTGGCATCGAGTGGGACTGCGTGATCACCGACCACGGCAGCACCAACGATCTGCCCCCGGTCGCGGTCGGGGACCCCGACCACGTGGGCGCGGATGACCCCCTCGATCGCGACGAGCTCGCGTTCGACCTCGGCGGGAGCGACGTTGGCACCGGAGGTCTTGATCATGTCGCCGAGCCGGCCGAGGAAGTACACCGCGTCGCCCTCGACGAGGCACTCGTCGCCGGTGCGGTAGAAGCCATCCACGTCGAAGGCGTCCTGCCGCGCGACCTTCTGCAGGCCGAGCGTCACGCCGTGGCCCCGGACCACCATCTCCCCTGTCGAGCCGTCGGGCACCGGGTTGCCCTCGGCATCGACGACCTTCACCTGGATCCCCGGGTCGAACATCGTCATGGGCGGGCAGATGGGCCGGTCGGGATGCGGCGCCTCGGTCCCCCAGGCGTACATCCCGAACGTCTCGCTCATACCGAGGGCAGGGAGGTGCCGCCCGTACGCGACGGTCGAGCGGGCGGCACCGAGGCCGCCGATCACCGTGCCGCCCGAAGTCGGCGCCCGGCTGCACCGGACGGTGCCCCCGACCTCGAGCACGCTCAGAAGGTCCATCACCATGCCTCCGACCCAGAAGAACGGCATCGTGGCTTCGGACTCCATCCCCGGCGTACGGCACATCATGGCCCGGAGGTAGTGGGTCTTGCCGATCACGTTCGCGTGCGAGTGCCACACCCCCTTCGGCGTCGCGCTCTGGCCCGAGGTGTAGATCATCATCGCCGGCTCCTCCGGAAACAACTCAGCTTCCACCTCGCCCAGCAGCTCCGTGGCGCTCCGCCCCGCACCAGTCAGCCACGACGCTGGCCGAGCCCACGCCGGCACGTCGGCGTCCTCGATGACGACCCACCGCAGGAAGGGGACGGCCGGGAGCCGGAGGTCCGGCGACGAGGTGACAAGCCCGTCGATTCCCTGCTCGAGGACCTCGACGAAGTCCCGGCCGAGGAACGATCGCTGGGCCACCAACCCGTGGAGGTCGGCGTGCCGAAGCACACGTGCAAGCTCGGGTGGCTTCGAGAAGGTGCTGAGCGGCACAGCGATGGCGCCGATGCGGGTCACGGCAGCCCAGTACAGGGCCCAACTCGGGCCGTTGGCGAACAGCAGCCCGATGCGGCAACCCTTTCCGACGCCGCGGGCCAGCAGGCCCAGTGCCAGCGCCCGCGACCGCTCCTCCAAGGCTCGGTAGGTCAGGAGCTCCGCTCCCAGCACGACCGCGGGCCGGTCTCCAAACTCCTTAGCGAGGGAGCGCACGAACTCACCGCAGGTGCGGGCCGAGCCTGGTGGCAGGTCGTCCCGGCCCTCGGCTCCCGGCGCGAACAGCTCAGGTGAACGGCCTGCCTCTGCGTTGCCGGAGTCCACCAACTCAGCCCCCAAGGCCGCGCAGGCAGAACGCCCACACGTCCTCGGCCGTCGGAACAACACCGGTCGGGCTCGATCCGAGGACGACGTGCTGCATTGCCGTGGTCACCACCTGGAATACGAGGGTGGCCGCCTTGTCCACGTCCTCGATCCTGATCTCCCCCGCTGCCGCCGCATCAGAGATGAGCCGTGCCAGCAGCGACGTCACCGGGGCTACCGCGTGACGAAGTTCGTCAGGGTGTGATTCCTGGAGGCGGAAGTGGTGTTCCACCAACAGCCGCGCGAGGGGGCTTGGCGTCAACAGTGCCTGTCGCGACACGACGAAGGCGCGCAGCCGGCCCAACGGGTCGCTTTCACGTTCGACCGCCCGCCGGATCGCCTTCGCGGCGCCGCGCTGCGCCTCCTCGAACATGGCGACGAGAAGGTCGTCCTTCCCTGAGAAGTGCTGGTAGAGAGTCCGCGTCGATATCCCGACGCGCTCCACGACGGCTTGGAGGGTGAAATCGCCGCGCGGGGACTCCGCGGCCACCTCCATCGCTGCGGCGACGATCCGCTCGCTTCGCTCACCCGCTTCGATCCGGGCGCGCTCGAGCGAGCGGGCCACGGCACGGTCCTTCCATGCCGGTGCCAATGCGACTCCCCGCGCGCTGGTCATCTCAGTGCGTACGCGCCTCGGTCGCGAGCCCACGAGCCACAGCGTAGCAGGCCAGAAAAAGATGATTTTCCTCCTAAGGTAAGGCCTTGACCGGAGGCCGAAAACAATTACTATCCGTACGCAGCGCCCGCTGGACGCTGCTCAGGTGGACGGTGGCCATGTTGGATGTCGATGCCCTGCCGAAGATCTCGGCAGATGCACACGTGAACGAGCCCCACGACCTCTGGTACGCGCGCCTCCCCGCTGACCTACGCGACGACGCGCCGCGCCGGATCCAAGGGAACGAGGGTGGGGGTTGGCGGCTCGTCGTCAACGGTGAGGTCGATACGTCGGGCGGCCGCCTCCCCAACGCCGAAGCCAAAGCCAGAGAACAAGCGGAAGAGGACCGTCTCAACGAGGAGCGCGAGTCCGGCGCAACGATCGGCGCGCGACTGGCCATGATGCGCAGCGACCGGATCCACGGCGAGATGGTGTACCCCACCATCGGCCTCTATGTGTACGGCGTCGAGAACCCCACGGTCGGGATCGCTTCGTGCGTCGTGTACAACGACTGGATCCACGAGCACCTCGGCGATGATTGCCCTCGGGTGCGGTACGCGGCTCTCATTCCCGCCTGGGACGCCGAGAGCGCGATCGTCGAGATCCATCGCGTGGCCCGGTGGAGAGGTGTGGCCGCACTGATGCTGCCACTCGTCGCCACTCCCACATGGAACGACCCCCACTGGGAGCCGCTGTGGGCCGCCATCGCGCAAACCGGGCTGCCGGTCGTGATGCACCAGGGCACCGGGCACGACATGATCTTCTTCCGGGGCTGGGGTAGCCCGACGGCGAACCTGCTCGCGACGCAGTCGATGGCTTCATGGACATCCGCTCTGCTGTCGTGTAGCGGCGTCCTCGACCGCCACCCCGACCTTCACGTCGTCCTCGTCGAGGTGAACGCCGGCTGGATGGCGTGGGCCATGAGCACTCTCGACGAGTACTTCGTCGCTCATCGGGCACAGCTCCGCAAGCCCCACCTTCCCGAGCTCCCGAGCTTCTACCTCCGACGGCAGGTCCACGCGACGTTCCAGAATGACCCGGTCGCCATCGCGGGGCGGCAGTTCACGGGCGTCGAGTGCCTTATGTGGGGCAATGACTTCCCGCACGACGAGGGGACGTTCCCCAACTCCCACAAGGTCATCGCGGGCCTCCTCGATGGCGTCGACCCTGCCGACGCGGCGGCGATCACCGGCGGCAACGCCCTCCGCGTCTTCCACTTCGACCGGGAGATTCTCACCACGAGTCCGTAGAGCTCGTCGCACGCGCGATGCGAAAGACGATGCTCACCAGCGACCGACGGGAACCCAGCGAGATGGAAGTGGGCGAAGGCCATTCGGCCGCCAGCAGGCGGTGCAGGGCGCCCCGTGCCCGTTACCCGCTGCCATGGATGTCGGACACGGCCACCCATGCGTTCCACGTCTGTTGGCTCACCATCCACCTTCCGTCGATGAGGACAGCGATACCAGCGGCGGGCCGCGCCGAGAGCCGTCTGGTCCCGGCGAAGAACTCGTAGGTAACGGTCGCCGTTGCCGTGCTGCCATTGAGCTGGACAGAGTCGACCTTGGTCGTCAGGTCCTTCGGGTAGAGCGAGAAGAACGTGCCAATGTCAGCTGTCGCGCTCGCCCCTTGCTCCAGTACGGCTGCCTTCTCGTCGACCGTCGTCGCCCCGTCGAAAAACGTGGTCCAAGCCGACGTGATGGCCGTCGCCGCCGTGTGTGGTCCCGACGCAGGCGTTGCGGAACCGCAGGCCGCGACAATGGCGGCGAGGGCAACCAGCAGCCCGACGACACACACCGCACCCCGGCTCTGGGTGGGCACGCCTCCGCGGTGACCTACCACGACCGATCCAGCCTCCTGCACCCATCGTGATGGCGTGGCCGCGACCCCGGTAGGGCCGTTCGTCACGACGCGCGCCGGACAGCCCGGCCTCGCGTCGGTTCCGGGGGGTATGCGCCCGTCCTGGAACGGCGAAAGAGCCGAACTGCCCTGGTCTCTGGGATGCGGGCTTGGCGCACCATCTTCTGGTGCGGTCGTGCCCGCCGATCGTCCTCAGCGTGGCCATGGCCGCGGTCGTCGCATGCTCATCGACACCGGCGCCTGCCGGTCCGCCCACGACGAGCGCCCCTGCTGCAACGACCACAACAGTGACCCCACCGACGACGACCTCCACGGGCACCACCTGCCATCTCGGGTCGAGCCCGGCAACCTACGACCCGCAGTCCGGCGACTACGCCACCTACCTCACGAAGGTCAACACCACCACCCGCACCGTGACCTTCGACGTGATCCAGTGGCTCGTTGGCGACGCCGCCATCACCGCCTACCACAAGGACCACCCTGATGACCCTCGTGGGCCGCCCAACGACTACTACATCCTCAACCAGACCACACGGACCTACACCGCCCCCGTCTCACCCGCCGTCCGC
>Ga0070741_10008388_pt1 | contig 20768 bp, 18 predicted proteins | sample Coa_R1_4_FD_66440 | JGI IMG/M metagenome (GOLD analysis project Ga0070741, IMG submission 66440) | Surface soil microbial communities from Centralia Pennsylvania, which are recovering from an underground coalmine fire - Coalmine... | ecosystem: Environmental > Terrestrial > Soil > Unclassified ...
CAGGCGGAGCTTGTTCGAGATCGCCGGCTTCGACCGGCCGACACGCTCGGAGACGTCTCCGAGCGACAGCTCGAACTCGTCGAGGAGCAGCGCGTAGCCGCGCGCCTCCTCGACGGGCGACAGGTTCTCGCGGGCCACGTTCTCGACGAGGCCGAGGAGCAAGGTGTCGCGGTCGTCGGCCTCGCGGATCACCGCCGGCACCGTCGCGAGCGCCGCCTCGCGTGCGGCACGCCATCGGCGCTCGCCCGCGATCAGCTCGTACCCGCCCTCGCCGCGCGGGCGGAGGACGACGGGCTGGATCACGCCCTGCGAGCGCAGGGAGTCCGCGAGGCCGGCGGTCGCGTCGTGCTCGAATCGCTTCCGCGGCTGGCGCGGGTTCGGGTGGATCTGCTCGACGGGCACGTGGGCGAGCTCCGGCTGGCCGCCGCCGAGCAGCACCTCGAAGCCGCGGCCGAGACCCCGGCGCGATCCGGGGCTAGGCGCGCTCGACAAGCTCCATCGCCACCTTCCAGTACGCCTCTGCACCAGGCGACCGCCGATCGTAGTGCGTCACGGGCAGCCCGTGACTCGGTGCTTCCGCGACCCGGACGGAGCGCGGAACGACGGTGCGGAAGACGAGGTCGCCGAAGTGATTGCGCACCTCGCGTTCGACGTCGGCCGCGAGCTTCGTGCGGCCGTCGGCCATCGTGATCAGGACACCGGCCACCGCGAGCCGTGGATTGAGGCGAGCGCGCACGAGGTTGATCGAGCGCATCAGCTGCGCGAGCCCCTCGAGCGCGTAGTACTCCGCCTGCACCGGCACGACGACGCGATCAGCAGCCGCAAGCGCGTTCACCGTCAGCGGGCCGAGCGAGGGCGGGCAGTCGAGGAGCACGAAGTCGAAGTCGCCCGCGCCCGACAGAGATTCCGCGAGGTAGCGATCACCGCCTTCCCGGCCGGCGAGCTCCACGGCCGCGCCCGCGAGCTCGGGCTTCGACGGGACGAGGAACAGGTTCGGGAACGCCGTCGCCTTCGCGAGCTCACCGACCGGTGCGCCGTCGAGAAGGTCGTAGCTCGAGGTGCCGTTGGCATGCATGCCGAGTCCCGACGTCGCGTTCGCCTGCGGGTCGAGATCGACGACGAGGGCACGCTCACCCGCCTCCGCGAGGCAGGCGGCGAGGTTGACGGTGGTGGTCGTCTTGCCCACTCCGCCCTTCTGGTTCGCGAACGCGTAGACCTTCCCCGTCACGCCGGCAAGTCTCGCTACGCGAGCGGACGTTTCCGCGCGACGCCGGTGCGGCGCGGGAAGCCCTCTGGTGTCGGTGTCGTCTTGCGGAGCACGATCAGCCCGGACTCCACTGCTTCGAGCTCGGCGCCGAGGACTCCTGCGACGCGGGCGACGGCGGCCGCGTCGGCCGTCTCTCCGACCCAGAGAATCGCGATCCCGCCCGCCTGCACGAGGGGCAGGCACCACTCGGCGGCGACGGGTGGGGGCGCGAGCGCCTTGGCGGTCGCGACGCCCGCCCAGTCGGTCGGCTGCTCCTCGACCCGGCCCCAGACGACGCGCGCGTTCGGCGGCGCGAACCGCTCGAGGAACTCGCACTTCCGGCGTTCGGCCTCGATCAGGACGACCTCGCGGTCGGGAAGGGCGAGCGCGAGCGGCAGTCCGGGCGCACCGCCTCCCGATCCGACGTCGGCGATCGCGCCGCTGTGGGCGCGCACCAGGTCGAGCGCGCGCAGCGAGTCGTCGAGGAGGACGCCGCGCGCGGCGTCGAGGGAGAGCGCCGTCAGCCCCGGGGTCTCGACGACCGCCCGCAGCCACTCATCGGCTCGCGCTGACCACGACGTAGCGATTGGGCTCGTCCCCTTCGCTCGACGTCTCGACGCCGGCGACCTCCTTGAGCCGCTCGTGCACCACGCGCCGCTCGACCGAGCTCATCGGCTCGAGCGCGACCGGCTCGAGCGTCCTCAGAGCCTCCTCGGCCGACCGCACGGCGAGCGCCTCGAGCGTCCGGCGGCGGCGATCGCGGTAGCCCGCCGCATCGACGATCACCTGCTTGCGGCGGTCGTCGGCCTGCCGAACGATTGCGTTTGCCAGCGTCTGGACCGCGTCGATCGTCTGGCCGTGCCGTCCGATCAGCAGGCCGAGGTCGCCGCCGTCGCACACGGCCGTCAGTGCGTCGTCGGTCTCCTCGACGTCGATCCGGCACCGGAGCCCGAACGACGCCGTGACGTGAGCGACGAGGTCGCGGAGCTGGGCGGCGGCGGCGCTCTCGTCCGGCGGAGACGGCGGAGGTCCCGTCACCTCGGCGGTCGCGACGACGCGGGCGGGCGCGTAGCCGACGCCGAGAAGGCCGCGGCGGCCCTCCTCGAGCACCTGGAAGCGGACGGCCGATTTGTCGAGCGAGGGCTCGAGCCGCTCGAGCTCCCGGAGCGCCTTCCACTTCGCCTCGCTGATCGTCTCTCCGGTCGCCTCCACCGTCGTCAACGCCGCGCGCCGCCCTTCTTGCGCTTCACGCGCCGCGGCGGCTGCGGAGCCGGTGACTTCGGCTTCGCTCTGGCGCCGTCGCCGGTGTCGGGCGGAGGCGTTCTCGAGCTTCGCTTCGGCGTGAACGACGGCAGCGGCGTCTTCGGAACGAGACGGCGGGTGATCAGCCCCTGCCCGACCGTCCACAGGTTCGTCGTCACCCAGTAGAGGACGAGCCCCGTCGGGAAGTGGGCGACGACGGTGATGAAGATCAGCGGGACGATCATCATGATCGTGCGCTGCGTCTTGTCCATCGTGGTCGACATGAAGTAGCTCGACAGGATCTGGCTGCCCGCGTAGATCGCGAGCAGCAGGTAGCCCGACCAGTGCGAGTTCGCCTTCGCGGCGATGCTCGGGACGATGTGCAGCCACGACAGCGAGCCGGGCGGCGGATGCTTCGAGAAGTTCTTCAGGACGAAGTAGAGGGCGAAGAACACCGGCAGCTGCGCGACGAGCGGCAGGCACGACGCGGCGGGGTTGATGTGGTTCTCGCGGTAGAACTTCATCAGCTCTTCGTTCAGCTTCTGGCGGTCGCCCTTGTACTTGCGCTGGATCTCCTTCATCTCGGGCGCGTGACGCTGGAGTGACTGCATCGAGTGGATCTGCCGCACGGTGAGCGGAACGAGGATGATCCGGACGACGATCGTCGTCGCGACGATCGACCACGCCCACGGCAGCCCGACGTTGTCGTGGAACCGCTCGAGCAGCCAGTGGACCGCGTTCTCGAGCGGCTGCAGCACGCTGAAGACGAGCATCGCGATCATGCGTAGTCGACGCCGCCGTGCGACCACGGATTGCAGCGCGCGACGCGCCACACTGCCTTCAGCGTCCCGCGGAACGGGCCGTACTTGCGGAGCGCGTCAGAGGCGTACTGCGAGCACGACGGGTGGAACTTGCACGCCGGCCCGGCGGCGGGCTCGCCGACGATCAGGCGCACGAGCACCGAGAAGAGCTTCACGCCGAAGCCGCCGCCTTTCCGAGCACCTCGTCGACGCGCTCGACGAGCCATTCGTGGCCGCGGGCGGTGACCGCCTCGGGCAGTCCGGGGCGGACGACGAGGACGTAGTCCTTGCCGGCGGGGAGCGCTCTCGACTCGAGCTTCGCGCGCCAGATCTCGCGGAGCTGCCGCTTGATCCGGTTCCGGACGACCGCGTTGCCGGCGGCGCGCGGGACGGCGAGGCCGAGCCGGGGCTCGCCGGCGTCGTCCCCGCCCTGCCGCTCGAACCAGTGCAGCGTCAGGAACCGCGTCGACGCGGAACGGCCCTGGCGGTAGACGGCGTCGAAGTCGCGAGAGCGGGAAAGGCGGTTCTTCCGCTGCACCGCTTACGCGCTGAGGCGCTTGCGGCCCTTCGAACGGCGCCGCTTGAGAATCATGCGGCCGGCGCGCGTCGCCATCCGGGCGCGGAAGCCGTGCTTGCGCTTCCGGCGGCGCACGTTTGGCTGATAGGTCCGTTTCATGTCCTCGAAAGAGTGAAAAGCGCGCGATTTTCGCGCGACGCAAAAGAGTATAGACGCATCGTTTCGGCAGCCGTTGTCCACAGCCCGGGCATTCGAAGAAAGGCGTGGAAACAGCCACCCGCGCGCCCCGCCGACGCTGCGCTGTCCACAGGTGTGGAGAGATGTGTGGAGAGGAGTTTTTCCCTGCAAATCGCGGGTTTTGCGGTTCAGGCCACGCCTGGAAATCCTCATTGATCGGGGCGTCGCGACGCTGCTATTGTCGGCGCCTCGTCGAGCACGAACGAGGAGCGGCAGAAGGCGTGGATCATTCGGTCGAGCTGGGTGACGGGGGCCTGTGGGACGACGTCTCAGCTCGGTTACGCGGAGCCCTCAACGAACAGACGTACCGCACCTGGTTCAGCGAGGTGACGGGAGGCGCGGTCGGCGACACCGTCGTGCTCGCCGTCCCGAACGACTTCACCCGCGAGTGGATCGAAGGGCACTTCGTCGAGCTCATCCGCGCGGCGATCAAGGACGCGACCGGCGCCGAGCGGCGGCTGCGGCTGACCGTGCGCGAGCAGAAGCCCGCCGCCGTCTCCTCCGCTCCGCCCGTCCTGCCGCCGCCCCTGCCGCGCCCCGACCCCGGTGGGATCAACCCGAAGTACACGTTCGACAGCTTCGTGATCGGCTCGTCGAACCGTTTCGCGCACGCGGCCGCGCTCGCCGTCGCCGAAGCGCCGGCACAGGCGTACAACCCGCTCTTCATCTACGGCCACACCGGCCTTGGGAAGACGCACCTGCTGCACGCGGTCGCGAACTACATCGCGCGACACTCGGGCAACCTGACGATCCGCTACGTCACCTCAGAGACGTTCGTGAACGACTTCATCAACTCGGTGAGCAACAAGCGGATGGAGGGGTTCAAGGGCCGCTACCGCGGCTACGACGTCCTCCTCGTCGACGACGTCCAGTTCTTCGAGGGCAAGGAGCGGATCCAGGAGGAGTTCTTCCACACCTTCAACTCGATCCACGAGGCCGGCGGGCAGATCATCATGAGTTCGGACCGGTCGCCCCGCGACATCGCGACGCTCGAGGAGCGGCTGCGGTCGCGGTTCGAATGGGGGCTGATCACCGACATCCAGCCGCCCGACCTGGAGACGCGCGAGGCGATCCTTCGCCGCAAGGTCCGTTCCGACGGCATCGACGTCGGCGACCCGGAGGTCCTGACCTTCGTCGCGAGCCGCGTCTCGACGAACATCCGCGAGCTCGAGGGTGCGCTCACGCGCGTGATCGCGTTCTCCTCGCTGACCGGGCGGCGGATGGACGTGGAGCTCGCGCAGGACGTTCTCCGCGACGTCTTCCCGCAGGGCGAAGCGCCGGCGGTATCGATCGAGCGGATCCAGGAGCTCGTGTGCGAGCGCTTCTCGGTCAGCCTCGACGAGCTCACGGGCGACCGGCGCTCGCAGAACATCGTCTACCCGCGCCAGGTGGCGATGTACCTCTCCCGCGAGCTGACGGACTCGTCTCTGCCGAAGATCGGGAAGCAGTTCGGCGGTCGCGATCACACGACCGTCATCCACGCGACCTCGAAGATCGCGCGACTGATTCGCGAGGACAGGTCTGTGTACAACCTCGTGCAGGAGCTGACAGCTCGCGTGAAGCAGGCGCGGTAGGCCGAGGCTCCTGTTGAAGACGGTCCGTTCTTCCTCGTCCGAGGCCACAGCGAAAATGGCTACCGCACTGACCGGGTCGTGCTTTTCCCCGGCTCCCACACCCCTTACTACTACGACTGGTTTTTCAATTCATGATTGACTCGGAAACCATGCTGGCCTCAGGCGTGTTGAAACTGAGCGTCTCGCGAGACGCGCTCGCAGACCGCCTCGGCCTCGTGGCTCGCGCAGTGTCGACACGAACCGCGGTTCTCGTCCTCGGCGGCATCCAGCTGCGTGCTTCGGAGGGGCGGCTCGAGCTCGCCGCGACCGACATGGAGCTCTCGCTTCGCGCGTCGCTCGACGCCGAGGTCGACGCCGAGGGCGACGTCGTCGTCCCCGGCCGGCTTCTCCTCGACATCGTGCGCGCGCTTCCCGACAGCGACGTCCACCTCGAGCATCGAGGAGACGAGGCAATGCTGCTCGTCACGTCCGGATCGGCGAGCTACCGCATCCACACGTATGCAGCCGAGGATTTTCCGCGGCTTCCGGACGTGGAGACGCTCCAGCTTCATCCGGTCGAGCGCGAAGCGTTGCTCGAGACGATCTCGCGCGTCGGACGCTCCGCCTCGAGGGACGAGAGCAGGCCTGTCCTCACCGGCATCCTCGTTCGCTTCGAGCCGGACAAGCTCGTCATGGCGGCCACCGACTCCTACCGGCTCGCCGTGAAGGAGACACCCACGAGCGGCGGACTGCCCGAGCTCGAGGCGATCATCCCGGCACGCGCACTGCAGGAGCTCTCGCGGCTTGCTGCGCACGCCGACGAGGTGCAGCTCGGCCTCCACGAGAACCACGTCGTCTTCGGCGCCGAGGGCGCCTGGCTGACCACGCGCCGGATCGACGGCCAGTTCCCGAACTACCGCCAGCTCCTGCCCGAGCAGTTCGAGCACGAGCTCCAGCTTCCGCGCGAGGAGCTCCTCGACGTCGTGCGCAGGATCTCGCTCATGGCGCAGCGCAACTCGCCGCTCCGGCTGCGCTTCGCCGAGGGAGAGCTGACGGTGTCGGCGCAGACACCCGACGTCGGTGAAGCGCGCGAGTCGCTGCCCGCCCCGTTCAACGCCGACGCGATGGAGATCGGCTTCAACGCCGACTTCCTCCGCGACGGCCTCGAGTCGGTCGACTCGAGCACGGTGCGGTTGAAGCTGATCAGCCCGCTGCGGCCGGCTGTGCTCGAAGGTGACACGCCGGACTACACGTACCTGATCATGCCGATACGCCTCGCCGGCTAGAGCTGGTCGTCAGCAGCGTCACGCTCAGGAACTACCGCTCCTATCCGGCACTCGACCTGGCGTTGTCGCCGGGAGTCGTCCTGGTCGTCGGTGAGAACGGCGTCGGCAAGACGAACCTGCTCGAGGCGCTCCACGTCGCGACGCAGGGGTTCTCACCGCGTACGCGGACGGAGCGCGAGCTGATCCGCTTCGGCGAGAAGGAGGCGTCGATCCGACTCGCGCTCGTGCGTGACCGCACCCAGCATGAGGTGCGGATGCGGCTTGCTGCCGGTACGGCCAAGGTCGCGGAGCTCGACGGTGCACGCCTTCCCTCGGCTGAGCTTCTCCGCCGTGAGCTGCCCGCGCTCGTGTTCACCCCCGACCGCCTCGCGGTCGTCAAGGCCGGGCCCGCCGCGCGCCGTGCCTACTTCGACCGGGTCGTCGGACGGCTTCGACCGGCGCAGGCGGGGCTCCCGCAGGAGTACGCAGCTGCCCTCGCGCAGCGGAACGCCGGCCTGCGGCGGGCGCAGCTCGGCCTCTCCGACCGCGCCGCGATCGCGCCGTGGACGGAGCGCGTGGCGGAGGCCGGCGCGAGACTCGGAGCCGAGCGCCGCGCCGCGCTCGAAGCCCTCGGGCCGGGTTTCGCCGAGCGCGCCGGCGAGCTCGGGCTCGGCAGCGCAACGCTCGCGTACGAGGGCGTGCCTCTGACGGTCGAGTCGCTGCACGGACGGCTCGAGGCGGATATCGCGCGCGGCACGACCGGCGCCGGCCCGCATCTCGACGACGTGCGCATCACTGCCGGCGCACGTGATCTTCGAAGCTTCGGCTCCCAGGGGGAGCAGCGTCTCGTTCTGCTCGCGCTGCTCTTCGCGGAGGCCGAGCTCGCACCGGTCCGGCCGCTGCTGCTGCTCGACGACGTCCTCTCGGAGCTCGATGCCGGCCGGCGGCGCATCCTCGCGAGTCGAATCGCCACGATGGATCAGACCGTGGTCACGGCGACGCAACGATCCGCGCTTCCCGCCGACCCCGCGCAGGTGGTGGAGGTGACGCCTGGACAGGCTCTCTAATGAGCTGCGACGCGAGCTCTCGCGCTTCGGTGTGCAGGCGGGTCTCGCGGAGCTCCTCGAGCGCTGGCCGGCGGCCGTCGGCGCGGCGATCGTGCGCAATGCCTGGCCTGCACGGGTGGCGCGTGACGGCACCCTCCACGTCAACACGGCGGATTCGCTGTGGGCGTTCGAGCTCGCTCAGCGGGCGGACGAGATCGCCGGGCGGCTCGGTGTCGCCAAGATCCGGTTCGCACCGGGGCCGTTGCCGTCTGCACCGGCAACACAGGTCGCCCCGCCGCCGCCGGCGCCGACCGCGGACGAGCAGCGGCTCGCGGCGGAGATCGCCGCGGCGATCGGGGACGAAAACCTCCGTAAAAGTGTGCAAAAAGCGGTCAGTTTGGGCCTCGCCAGGCACGCCGTAGACCGCCCGGTCTGATACACTTTCTGCAGCCTGCAAAACGGTTGTTTTGCAGGCATTTTCTTTGATGGCGAAGTCTCCTGCGAAAGCGTCCTACTCCGCGAAGGACATCACGGTCCTCGAAGGTCTCGAGCCCGTGCGCCTGCGGCCGGGCATGTACATCGGCTCGACCGGTCTCCGCGGCCTCCACCACCTGGTCTACGAGGTCGTCGACAACGCCGTCGACGAGGCGATGGCGGGCCAGAACGACCTGATCGAGATCACCATCCACCCCGACAACTCCGTCACGGTGCGCGACCGCGGCCGCGGCATTCCGACCGACCTGATCGAGGATCAGGGACTGCCGGCGCTGACGGTCGTGCTGACGAAGCTGCACGCCGGCGGCAAGTTCGGCGGCGAGGGGTACAAGGTCTCGGGCGGGCTCCACGGCGTCGGCGTCTCCGTGGTGAACGCGCTGTCGGAGTGGCTCATCGCCGACGTCGAGCGGGACGGCAAGGTCTACAGGCAAGAGTTCGCGCGCGGGGTCCCACAGGGCGAGATGAAGACCGCCGGGATCTCGAACGAGACCGGCACGACGATCTCGTTCCTTCCCGACGCCGAGATCTTCGACGAGCTCGAGTTCTCGGCGGAGACGCTGCGGCAGCGGTTTCGCGAGACCGCCTTTCTCACGCGCGGGCTGCGGATCGTCTTCACCGACGAGCGCGCAGGCGGCGATCGCGTCGAGTTCCACTACGAGGGCGGGATCAAGGACTTCGTCGGCTACGTCAACGAGTCGAAGGACCCCGTGCACAAGCACGTGGCGTACTTCGACGGCGAGACGGACGCCGGCTACGTCGAGGTGGCGATGCAGTGGAACACCTCCTACCAGGAGTCCGTCTTCTCGTTCGCCAACAACATCAACACCGTGGAGGGCGGCACTCACGTCCAGGGCTTCCGCGCGGCGCTGACGAACACGCTGAACAGGTACGCGCGCGACAAGGGGCTGCTGAAGGAGAAGGAGGACAACCTCGAAGGCGAGGATGTTCGCGAAGGCCTTGCCGCGGTGATCTCGGTGAAGCTGCAGAACCCGCAGTTCGAGGGGCAGACGAAGTCGAAGCTCGGGAATCCGCCGATCACGAGCCTCGTCCAGACGACGGTGAACACGAAGCTCGCGGAGTTCCTCGAGGAGAACCCGGCCGACGCGCGGCAGATCGTGAACAAGGCGATTGCCGCATCCCGCGCGCGCATCGCGGCGCGGAAGGCGCGCGAGTTGACGCGGCGCAAGTCGGCGCTCGAGAGCATGTCCCTGCCGGGGAAGCTCGCCGACTGCTCGATCAACGATCCCGAGGCGGCCGAGCTCTTCATCGTCGAGGGCGACTCCGCCGGCGGGTCGGCGAAGCAGGGCCGCGACCGCACCTACCAGGCGATCCTGCCGCTCCGCGGAAAGATCATCAACAGCGAGAAGAACCGCATCAACAAGGTGCTCTCCAACAACGAGATCCAGGCGATGATCACCGCGATCGGCACCGGGATCGGCGACGAGTTCGACATCTCGAAGCTCCGCTACCACCGCGTGATCGTGATGACGGACGCCGACGTCGACGGGTCGCACATCCGAACGCTGATCCTCACCTTCCTGTACCGGCAGATGCCGGAGCTGATCGAGCGCGGGCACGTGTACATCGCAGCCGCGCCGCTCTACCGCGCGAAGCTCGGAAACCAGGAGTTCTACTTCGAGAAAGACTCGCAGCTCGAGGAGCTGCTGGCGCGCGAGCGGATCCCCGCCGTCGAGGTCACGGACCGCGACGGGAAGCCCGTGAAGCTCTCCGAGGCGAAGTGGGGCCGTTTTGCGAAGGAGCTCGCGCAGTACGACGGCGTGACCGCCCGCCTCCGCGCCGACTTCGGCCCCGCTGCGGCAGACCTGATGATCCACCACCGTCTCGTCGAGCACGAGATCGAGCGCCCGGGCGACGTCGCGAAGGCGATCGAGGCGATCGCGCCGAACGGGTACGAGCTGTCGCTCCTCGACGGAGGCGACGACGAGTTCCGGATCCGCCTCGTCGAGACGGAGACGAGCACCGCTCGCTCGATCAGCGTCCCCGTCGAGCTGCTCGGGTCGCCGATCTACGGCTACGTGCGGAACGCGTACGCGAAGCTCTCCGCGATCGTGGGCCTGCCGCCGTTCACGATCACGCTCGGCAAGGAAGCGGAAACGGTCGAGTCGTACGACGCGCTGCGCGCGAGGGTGATCGACGCCGCGAAGCACGGAATCCAGCTTTCGCGTTACAAGGGTCTCGGCGAGATGGACGCCGAAGAGCTGTGGGAGACGACGATGGATCCGGCGAAGCGGCTCCTGATCCGCGTCGACGTCGAGGACGCGCACGCCGCCGACAGCCTGTTCTCCATGCTGATGGGCGACGCCGTCGAGCCTCGCCGTGAGTTCATCGAGGCAAACGCGAAAGACGTGAAGTTCCTCGATGTCTGAGCTCGAGACCGGCGCCCTCGGGCCCGGCCGCATCGAGCCGCGCGAGCTCGAGCAGGAGATGCGCTCGAGCTACCTCGACTACGCGATGTCCGTCATCGTGGGTCGTGCGCTCCCCGACGTGCGCGACGGGTTGAAGCCGGTGCACCGACGCGTGCTCTACGGCATGTGGGACATGGGCATCCGCCCCGGGCGTCCGTACGTGAAGAGCGCCAAGGTCGTCGGCGAGGTGATGGGGAACTTCCATCCGCACGGCGACCAGGCGATCTACGACACGCTCGTGCGCATGGCGCAGCCCTTCTCGCTGCGCTACCCGCTGATCGACGGAAAGGGCAACTTCGGCTCCGTCGACGACGACCCGCCCGCCCACATGCGGTACTGCGTCACCGGCGACACGCGCGTCGCGACGCCTGCCGGCACGCCTCGCATCGACGCGATCGCCGCTGCCGATCCCGACTCCGACGTCGACATCGACGTCGACGTCCTCGACAGGCTCGGCCGCCGCGTGCACGCGTCGAAGCTCTTCCACTCCGGCGAGCACCCGACGCTTCGCCTTCGCACGCGCGAGGGCTACGAGATCACCGGCACTCGCAACCACCCGGTCCTCTCTCTCGTCGACATGGCGGGCGTGCCCCTCCTGCTCTGGAAGCTCCTCGAGGAGATCCACCCGGGCGACCGCGTCCTTCTCGCGCGCAGGCCTCGCGTCGCCGGCGCCCTGCCCGAGCGCGAGCGGCAGGCGGCGCTGCTGCTCGGCGCCTTCGTCTCGAAGGGCGTGGTCTCGGAGAAGAGCGCAGGATTCAGCGACGCCGACGGCGAGTTCTTCGACGATGTCCTCGCGGCGTACGACGCGGTCGTAGGCGGCCCTCGCTCCGTCTGCGAGCGCACGCTCGCGTCAGGCAACCGCCTCCACGAGCTCGACGCCCGGCAGGTCGGCACGCTCAGGACGAGCGTCCTCGCCGAGCTCTCCGGCAAGTCGCGCACCGCGAAGGCGGTTCCGGAACGCGTCTGGGCCGGATCGGCGGCGTTCAAGCGCGCGTTCCTCCAGGCGCTCTTCGCGGGCGAAGGCTCTTCGTCGCTCCTCGCGGCGAAGACGATCCAGGTGTCGTACTCGACGTACAGCGAGCGGCTCGCGAGGGACGTGCAGCTGCTCCTCCTCGAGTTCGGCGTCGTGAGCGAGCTCTGCCGCTACGCCGGGGGCGAGCTCAAGGTGGTGGTGACGAACGGTCGTGACGCGCGCCTCTTCGCCCGCAACGTCGGCTTCCTGGGCGCGAAGCAGGAGAAGCTCGAGCGCGACCTGGCGGCGATCCCGCAGGTGAACCGTGCGATGTCGAGCGACCACGTTCCGTATCTCGCGGCGTACGTGCGGTCCGATTGCGCTTCGGAGCGGGACGACAAGGAGTGGCTGCGACGGCACGACATCGACAGGCTCGAGCGCTGGGACAGCGGGCGCACCGCCATTCTCGAGCGCGTCGCCTCCGACGAGGTGAAGCGCGTGATCGAGCCGCTCGTCACCGGCGACTACTACTACGCCGAGGTCGCGGCCGTCGAGGACGCCGGCATCCGCCCCGTCTACTCGCTTCGGGTCGACACGCGGGACCACTCGTTCCTCACGAACGGCTTCGTCAGCCACAACACAGAAGCCCGCCTGCAGAGGCTCGCGGAAGAGATGCTGCGCGAGCTCGACAGCAACACGGTCGACTTCGGGCCGAACTACGACGAGTCGCAGCGCGAGCCGCTCGTGCTGCCGGCGCGCTTCCCGAACCTGCTCGTCAACGGCTCCTCCGGCATTGCGGTCGGCATGGCCACGAACATGCCGCCGCATCATCTCGGCGAGGCGATCGACGCGATCGTCACGCTGATCGACAAGCCGACGGCGAACGCCGAAGACCTGATGAGGCACGTGAGAGGGCCCGACTTCCCGACCGGCGCGATCATCGTCGGCCGGTCCGGCATCCGCGACGCGTACCGCACCGGCCGCGGCCGCATCGTCATGCGCGCCCGTGCGCACATCGAGGAGCTCCGCGGCGGCAAGAGCGCGATCATCGTCACCGAGCTGCCGTACGGCGTCCGGAAGGGCGGCGACAACGGCGTGATCAAGAAGATCGCAGACCTCGTCAACGACAAGGTCCTGACGGAGATCTCCGACCTCGCCGACCACAGCGACCGCACCGGCATGCGCATCCAGATCGAGCTCAAGCGCGACGCGCGCCCGCAGGTCGTCCTCAACAAGCTGTTCAAGCACACGCCGCTTCAGGCGACGTTCGGCTACAACGCCGTCGCGCTCGTCGACGGCGTCCCGCGCACGCTTTCGCTGCTCGAGCTCGTCACGTACTACCTCGACTTCCAGCGCGAGATCGTCACGCGCCGGTCGCAGGACGAGCTGCGGAAGGCAGAACGGCGCGCGCACATCCTCGAGGGCTACCTCGTCGCCCTCGACAACCTCGACGCGGTGATCGCGCTCATCCGCGCAGCCGCCGACGCCGAGGAGGCGCGGACGCAGCTGCAGGAGCGGTTCCATCTCAGCGAACGGCAGGCTGCGGCGATCCTCGAGCTGAGGCTCCGCGCCTTGACCGCACTCGAACGAAAGACGGTCGAGGACGAGTTCCGAAGCCTGCAGGAGCGGATCGCAGAGCTCCGCGCACTTCTCTCCGACGAGGCGAAGATCGACGCGCTGATCAAGGACGAGCTGCTCGCGGTCAAGGAGCGGTACGCGAGAAACGACGACCGTCGCACGGAGATCATCGCCGCCGAGGAAGAGCTCGAGCTCGAGGACATGATCGCCGAGGAGGACATGGTGATCGCGATCACGCGGTCGGGCTACATCAAGCGCCTCCCCGTGACGGCGTATCGCGAGCAGCGTCGCGGCGGCATCGGCGTGATGGGGATGGATCTGAAGGACGACGACTACATCGAGCACTTGTTCGTCGCGTCGACGCACGACTACGTCCTCTTCTTCACCTCGGTCGGCAAGGTCTACCGGCTCAAGGTGCACGAGCTCCCGCTCGGCTCGCGGCAGTCGAAGGGCCGCGCGATCGTGAACCTGCTCCCGTTTCGGCAGGGGGAGCTCGTCCGCGCCGTCATCCAGACGCGCAACTTCGAAGAAGCCGAGTACCTCGTGTTCGCGACGAAGAACGGCGTCGTCAAGAAGACGAAGCTGGCGGAGTACAACACGCCTTTGAAGGCGGACGGCATCATCGCGATCAAGATGCGCGAGAGCGACGAGCTCGTCGCCGTACGGCACTGCTCGGAGAACGACGACGTACTGCTCGTGTCCCGCAACGGGCAGGCGATCCGCTTCGGCGAGACGGATGTGCGCGCGATGGGCCGCGCGACCGAGGGTGTTCGCGGGATGTCGCTGCGCGGTGACGACGAGGTGATCGCCGCCGAGATCGCCCGCGACGACGCAGACCTGCTCGTCGTCACCGAGAACGGCTACGGCAAGAGGACGCGCGTGTCCGAGTACCCGAAGAAGGGCCGCGGCGGCATCGGCGTGAAGACGGTCCAGCTCACGGAGGCGCGAGGGCACCTCGCCGGCGCGCGCGTCGTCCGCGACGGCTACCAGGTGATGCTGATCTCGAACGGCGGCACCGTGATCAAGATGCCCGTGGGCGACGTCAAACGGCTCGGCCGCGCGACCCAGGGCGTCATCGTCATGCGCCTCCGCGAGGGTGAGATCGTCTCGACGCTCGCACCGGTTGTCGATCCGGGCGACGAAGACGCCGACGCCTGAGCGTCGCCTAAACCGAAAATTTCCCCCGGCTCCTCTTCCGTTTTTCAACGAGGGGCGATATAAGTTGTCGTCGAGGGGTCGAGGCAGTCACGACAAGGGGCGAAAGATGGCCTATTCGAAGCACGTCGACCTGCTTGAGCCGATCGACCTTGCCGAGCATCTCGGGAAGGTCGAGCTGTATCTCGGGCAGGTGTGCCGCCTGGCCGGCATCTCGAAGATGCAGCTCGACTACTGGACGAACAAGGCTCAGATCCCGACGAAGGGGAAGAAGCAGCGGATCTACGACATGGACGCCGTCGAGACCGTGATGCTGATCAAGCAGGCGAAGGACAAGGGCCTGAACCTCGGCGCCGCCATCGACGCGGCCCGGCGGTTCCGCGAGCAGCGCAGCGACTAGCGCGCCGCTACCGCTAGCCCGCCTTCCGAAGCGCCGCCGCGGCCTCCTCCGGCACGAGCGGGTTCACGTAGACGCCCGCGCCCAGCTCGAGCCCTGCGAGCCGGGTCGTACGGGGCACGAGCTCGAGGTGCCACGGGTCGCCGTCGTGCAGCCAGAGGTTCAGCGGCACCGGGCCGCCGCGGAGCACGTGGATCCGGCGCACGATCTCGGCCGCGACCTGGAGCGCCGTCGCGAGGAGCGGGCTCCGCAGAGCGTCGCGCCCGCCCTGCACCGGCGCGATCTGCGTCTCGTACGGCGTGCGGGCGGCGTACGGCGACGTGGCGACGACGCCGTCTCGCTCGAGGATCGGCTCACCCTCAGACGATCCGCGCTCCGCGGTCAGCGCGGGCGGCGGGCCGGGCAGCCACGCGAGCTGTGAGTGCGAGTGCGGGAGCGAAGCGCCGGCGTCGCGCCCCTCGTTCACGAACGCGAAGACGGTGCCGCCGGCGTCGCGCGCCCGCCGCTGCCACGCCTCCGCGACGAGCGCGAGCGTCGCGTCGGGCAGCTCGCCGAGCGAGCGGCGATGATCCGGCCCGTGCACCACCACCTCTTGCCGCTCGAGCGCCGGGTAGAGGTTCGGCACCACCCGCACCGTCCAACCGCTCGGGCCGCGCCCGAGCCTGAGCGCCTCGGGCGGCGTCCGGTCCTCGTGGCCGGCGCAGAACGGGCAGCTCTCGACCTCGTCCTCGACCTCGACAGACGCACCCGGCCGCGCCGCCCGGCCCGGCGCGTACGCGACCCAGCGTCCGGCTACCGGGTCACGACGGAGGTCCGTCACCGCGCGCCGGCGACTCCTTCGGCAGGAAGGCGGAGATGATGTCGATCGGCGCCGGGAAGACGATCGTCGTCGATTGCGAGGCGCCGAGCTCGAGCAGCGTCTGCAGGTAGCGGAGCTGCAGTGCGACGGGATGCTCCTCGATCACGTTCGCGGCATCCTTCAGCCGCTCGGACGCCTGGAATTCGCCCTCGGCGTTGATCACCTTCGCGCGCCGCTCCCGCTCGGCCTCCGCCTGACGTGCCATCGCGCGCTGCATCCCCTGCGGGATCTCGACGTCCTTCACCTCGACGATCGAGATCTTGATCCCCCAGGGCGCACTCTGCTCGTCGATGATCCCCTGCAGGATCGTGTTGATCTTCTCGCGCTCGGAGAGCAGCTCGTCGAGCACGTGCTGACCGAGCACAGACCGCAGCGTCGTCTGCGCGATCTGCGACGTGGCGACCATGTAGTTCTCGACCTGGACGATCGCCGCCTTCGGATCGACGATGCGGAAGTAGGCGACCGCGTTCACGCGGACCGGCACGTTGTCTTTCGTGATCACCTCCTGCGGGGGGATCTGCAGCGTGATCGTGCGCAGGTCGACCTTCACCATCCGGTCGACGATCGGGATCAGGACGAAGAGCCCGGGGCCCTTGGGCTCGGGGAAGAGGCGTCCCAGCCGGAAGACGATCCCCCGTTCGTACTCTCGCGCCACCTTCAGCGCGCTCACGAGGAACAGGATGAGCAGGAAGGCGAGAACGACGAGGACGACGACGGCTGCGGTCATGCGCTGATCGTAACCGGCCTACGCCCCGACCCGGTGGACGCGGAGCGTCAGCCCGTCGAGCCCGTCCACGCGCACGCGCTGGCCCGGTGTCAACGGGTCCTGAGACTGGGCGCGCCACAGCTCGCCGCGCACGAACACGAGGCCGCCCTCGCGCACGACGCCTTCCATCCCGACGATCTCCTGCGGCCCCACGGACACGGGCATCCGCCGCGCGCGCACCGCCTTCCCGAGCGCGAGCGCCCAGAACCCGCCGATCACAGCGGTGAACGTGATCACGAGCGGAAGCGACGTGTGGTACGGCGCCGGGAGGTTGCGGAAGAGCGTCGCGAGGCCGAAGCCGAGCGAGACGAGGCCGGCCACCGTGAGCGCGCCGTGCGTCGTGACGTGCGCGTCGATGACGAGGAGCGCGATCCCGAGCAGCACCATCGCGAGCCCCGCCCACGAGAGCGGAAGGACCGAGAAGCCGAAGAGTGCGGTCAGGAGCGCCACGGCGCCGAGCGCGCCGGGGAGGACGACCCCCGGGTGGAAGATCTCGTACCCGATTCCCGCGATGCCCGCGAGGAAGAGGAGCGACAGGATGTTCGGGTCGATGAGCGTGTTCAGCAGCCGCGTCAGGAAGCCCGGGGAGACGGTCTCGAGACTCGCACCGCCGAGGTGGAGCGTGAACGGGCGGTTCGCGTCTTTCGTGTGGTAGCCGTCGAGCTTGCGCAGGAGCGCCGGGATCGAGGGTGAGATCGCGTCGATCACGTTCATGGACAGCGCCTGCTGCGAGGTGAGGTTCGAGGCCTTCGTCACGGCGACGACCGGCCAGGAGGTGTTCCGGTGGTGGGCAGCCGCCAGCGCCTTCAGCGACGCTGCGGCGTCGTTGATCACCTTGCGACGAAGGTCCGAGCCGAGGTTCTTGCCGCTCGAGTCGATCGGCGTCGACGAGCCGATGTTGGCGATCGGCGCCATCGCCAGGACGTCCGCGGCCTGTGACACCCAGACGCCCGCGGACGCTGCGCGCGCGCCGTTCGGGCCGACGTAGACGATCACCGGGATCGTGCTGCGCAGCTCGCGCTGGTAGATCTCCTTCATCGACGTGGAGAGGCCGCCCGGCGTGTCGAGCTCGATCACGACCGCCGCGTAGCCGCCGTGCTCGGCGACGCCGAGCTGGTGGTTCACCCAGTCCTTCGTCACCGGGTTGATCTCGAGGTCGGGCCCGAAGCGGACGACGAGCACGCGCGGCGGTGAGCCCGGAGGTGCGGCGGCGACCGCCGGGCCCGCGAGCGCCGCGACGACTGAAAACGCGAGCAAAACGGCGATCTTCACCCTGTAAGGATTGTATTCGGGAGAGGGTCTCCGGCCTTGAAGGCGAAGCCCCGCTCCGTCAGGTTTCGCTGGTCGCCGCGTGAAGAAGCTCCTGCTCATCGTGCTTTTCGCCCTTGCTCTCCCGGGAGTCGCGAGAGCCGCGACGGTGAGCACGCCCCACGTCACGATGGTCTCGCGCGCCGTTCCGCTCTCGGGCCGCTCCCTGCAGGCCGCCGCAGCCCCGATTCGCTTCGACATGTTCGCGCTCCACTGGCAGGGCTCGGGCTCCGTCGCCTACCGGACGCGCTCCGTCGGCGGCAGCTGGAGCGCGTGGCGCACTGCCGATGCGGACCTGCCGCAGACCAACCCGCCGTGGCATTTCGGCAACCTCGACTGGACGGGCCCGTCCGACGCCGTGCAGTTCAGGCCTCGCGGCGTCACGCACCTCCGCGCCTACTACGTCGACTCGCGTGTCACCTCCGCGGCGACGAGGAGCCTTTCGATCGCAGGGTCGCCGGCGATCGTCCCGCGAGCGGATTGGCAAGCCGACGAGAAGATCGTCCGGGCGCATCCGCTCTACGCCCCGACGCTCAAGCTGGCCGTCGTGCACCACACCGCAGGCACGAACGCATACACACGCGCCGAGGCGCCGGCGATCGTGCGCGGCATCGAGGTCTACCACGTGAAAGGGAACGGCTGGAACGACATCGGCTACAACTTCCTCGTCGACCGCTACGGCACGGTGTACGAGGGCCGCGGCGGCGGGATGACGCGCAACGTCATCGGCGCGCACGCGCTCGGCTTCAACAACGGCACCGTCGGCGTGTCCTTGATCGGGAACTTCGATGCGGTGTCGCCGCCCCCGGCGATGCAGTCCGCACTCGTCTCTCTCCTCGCATGGCGCCTCGACGTCGCCCACGTCGATCCGCTCTCGACCGTCGCATACACGTCGGGAGGCAACGCGAAGTTCCACGCGGGCGAGGTCGTCACGCTGCGCGTGATCTCGGGTCATCGCGACACCGGGCCGAGCGAATGCCCGGGGAACGTCGCGTACGCGCTCCTCCCGGCGATCGCGAAGCGCGTTGCGGCGACAGGCCTGCCGAAGCTCTACCTGCCGGTCGTCACTGGTGTCCTCGGCGGCAACGTCCGCTTCCAGGCGCGGCTCTCGTCGACGCTTCCGTGGTCTGTCACCGTCACCGACCCGAAGGGGACCGTCGTGGCGCGGAAGAGCGGCACTGCCGAGACGGTCGACTGGACTTGGAGCTCCGCCGGCGCCGGCAGGGGGCCGTTCGCGTGGAAGATCGCGTCCTCCGCCGCCGTCCTCCCGGCGACGGGCGTCATCGGCGGAAAGCTGCCGCCGCCGCCCGCACCGGTGCCGCCGCCCGTGCCCGCTCCTGCGCCGGCCCCGGCGCCCCAGCCCGCGCCGGCGCTCCTCACCGGTCTCAGCGCAAGCCCGACGGTGCTGACCCTCAACGCCGATGGGACGGGGCTCGTGACCGCGGTCGACTTCACGCTTGCGCAGCAGGCGCAGGTGACGGCGACCGTCGGCGGCCTCAGGCTGATGAACGCGCTCGCGGCCCCGGGCGCGGACCACTTCGAGTGGGATCTGAGCCCGCTCCCCGACGGCCGGTACACGCTCGTCGTGACGGCGAAGGCGGTCGGGCTCACCGCGACGCAGTCCGTCGTCATCGTCGTCGACCGGACGCTCTCCGGCCTCGTCGCGACGCCCGCGTCGTTCTCGCCGAACGCCGACGGCTCGTCCGACACGGTTGCGTTCGGGTTCGCGCTGTCGCAGAGCGTGCCTGTCCAGGTGACCGTGCAGCGCGCCGGCGTCGTCGTCGCCACCGTCTTCGCCGGCCAGCTCGGGCCCGGGTTCCAGACGATCAGCTGGGACGGCACCGCCGGCGGCGTGCGGCTCCCCGACGGGCAGTACACCGTCGTCGTGACGGCCACCGACCCGCTCGCGACGGTGTCGCTCCTCTCCCCGTTCTCCGTCGACACGGTCGCGCCGGCGCTGACGCCGGTCGCGGGGAGCACGCTGACGTTCCAGCTGAGCGAGCCGGCGACGGTGTCCGGGGCGATCAACGGCCAGCCGGTGAGCGCATCCGAGCCCGCAGGCACCTTCACGTTCGCGTGGACAGGGCCGCCGGTGACGTCGTGGTCGCTGCAGGCGAGGGACGTCGCCGGCAACGCCGGCGCGGTCGTCAGCGGCTCGAGCCCATGAGCCAGTCTCCGTAACCCCGCTCGAGCCGCCACAGGATCTCCACGAGCAGGTCGAGGCGGTCTCCGCCGACGGCGCCGGCTCCGGGCCACGGAACCGCGCCGACGTTGACGCCGATCCCGAGCACGACTCGCTCCGTCGCCTCGGCGAGGATCCCGGCGACCTTGCGCCCGTCGACGAGGACGTCGTTCGGCTCCTTGATCCGCGCCGCGTCGCCGATCGCTCCCGCGACGGCATCGGCGCCGACGAGCGTCAGCGCCGGCCAGGCGCCGAGCGGCGGCGGCGGTCGCAGCACGACCGAGAACGTCAATCCGCGTCCCGGCTCGTCGAGCCACGCGCGACCGAGCCGGCCTCTGCCCTCCGTCTGGTGCTCGGCGAGCGCAACCGCCCCGTGTGGAGCGTCGTCGGGAGCGAGCCGCTGCGTCGACGGCGTCTCGAAAGCGTGGTAGTACGGTCGCCCGAAGCTGCCTCGGAGGCGCGGCAGCACGACGTCGGGCGTCAACTGCATCGCAACTAGAGTAGGCGCGTGACGGCGGCGCTCGACAGGCGGGAGATCGAGGAGATCATTCCGCATCGCGATCCGTTTCTCCTGATCGACGAGGTGCTGGAGCTCGTTCCGGGCGAGCGCGTCGTCGCACGTCGCGCCGTGACCGAGGACGACTGCGCCGGACACTTCCCCGGAAACCCGATCATGCCCGGCGTGAAGATCGTCGAGGCACTCGCGCAATGCGGCGCCGTCGCCGTGCTGTCGCAGCCGGAGAA
>Ga0070741_10008389_pt1 | contig 20768 bp, 18 predicted proteins | sample Coa_R1_4_FD_66440 | JGI IMG/M metagenome (GOLD analysis project Ga0070741, IMG submission 66440) | Surface soil microbial communities from Centralia Pennsylvania, which are recovering from an underground coalmine fire - Coalmine... | ecosystem: Environmental > Terrestrial > Soil > Unclassified ...
CAGGCGGTGTACGTCCCGGCCGACGACTACACCGACCCGGCACCGTTCACCAGCTTCACGCACTTCGACGGCACGACGGAGCTGTCGCGCGACATCGCCGCCCTCGGCATCTACCCGGCCGTCGACCCGCTGGCGTCGACGTCGACCATCCTCGCTCCCGAGGTCGTCGGCGAGCGCCACTACCGCGTCGCCCGGCGCGTGCAGGAGACCCTGCAGCGCTACAAGGAACTGCAGGACATCATCGCCATCCTCGGTCTCGACGAGCTGTCGGAGGAGGACAAGGTGACGGTGAGCCGGGCGCGCAAGATCCAGAAGTTCCTGTCCCAGCCGTTCTTCGTGGCGGAGGTGTTCACCGGGATCCCGGGCGTGTTCACCCCGGTCTCGGAGACGGTGGAGAGCTTCGAGGCGCTCGTCAACGGCGAGTTCGACGACGTCCCCGAGCAGGCGTTCCTGAACGTCGGCGGTGCGGAGGCCGCACTGGCCAAGGCCAAGCAGCTCCAGTCCGAAGGCTGACCACGTGACGCTGCACGTCGAACTGGTCTCACCCGAGCAGGTGCTCTACTCCGACGATGCCGACATGGTCGTGTGCCGCACGACCGACGGCGAGATCGCCTTCCTCACCGGCCACGCGGAGTTCGTCGGCGCGCTCGGGATCGGCGAGGTGCGGGTGATCGAGCCGGGTGGCGATGTGGTCCACGCCGCCGTGCACGGGGGGTTCGTCGAGGTGAGCAACGACCGGGTGACGATCCTCTCCGACGTCGCCGAGCTGGCGAACCAGATCGACGTCGCCCGCGCGCAGCAGGCCGCCGACCGGGCAGAGGTCCTCGTGCGTGAGGGCGGCCACCCGGAGGCCGAGGCCGCCCTGCGCCGGGCGCGGGTGCGGCTCGAGGTGGCGCAGCCGGCAGGGTCGCCGGGGAGGCCGGCAGCGGCGCACTGACCGACGTCAGCAGCCGGGCACTGCCGCAAAGGTGTAGCCGAGCCCGCTGAGCGTTCGGAGAACCTGACCGAGCGCCGCGACGGTTTGCCCACGCGTGCTGCCGTCGTCGTGCAGCAGGACGAAGGAGCCGGGCCGAACGGCGTCGATGACGTCGTTCGCGATCACGTCCGCCCCCGGCGCGCGCCAGTCCTGCGGGTCGACGTCCCAGAGCACCACCTGCAACCCCAGAGCCGCGGCGCGCGCCCGTGCCGGCGGGTCCGACGCGCCGTACGGCGGGAGGAAGCACGTCGGCGTCACACCGTCGACGCTGCTCACCGCCACCTGGGTGGACGAGGCGGTGCGGGCCAGCACGTCGACGGCGATGGGGGACGCCCCGTTGTGCGGCCATTCGGTGACGCCGACGCCGTCGCCCGCGGCGCGCACCGAACGCAGCGTCTCCGGCGCCGCCCCGACCGCGCTCTCCGACGCGAAGAACGTGGCCTTGGCCCCGTAGGCGGCCAACTCGTCGAGGATTGCCGCGGTCTCCCCCGACGGCGAACCCGCCAGCAGCAGGTACACCACCTTCGGCCCCCCCGTGGCGGCCGGCGCGGCGCGGACCGAGTTGACGTCACCAGGGAGCGGCGCCGGGCGCCCGCTCGCGCGCGGCGCCCGCGTGCCGTTGAGCACCCTCGCCGTCGCCGGGTCGAGCGCACCCGAGGTGACGAGGCCGGCGTCGCCCTGGAAGGCCTGGACCGCTCGGCGAGTCGCCTCGTCGAACGTCCCGGTCACGGTCGCCGCGTACCCGAGCACGTCGAGGCGCGCCTGGAGGGCCTCGACCTCGGCCCCTGAGGACCCCACCCCGACCGTCGACGGCACGGCGCGCGGCGGGCTTTCGGTGTCGGTGGCCAGCTCGGCCTTGGTGAGCGGGGCCACGGGCGCCGGGGGGGCGGCGTGCGCGCCGGAGACACGCGCCAGGTCCGACAGCGTCGCCACGCCGAGCGATGACCCCACACCGCTGCTCACCACGAACACGTCCCCGGCGGCCGCCGGGGCTGGCTCGTAGGCGACGAGCCCGAGGTCCGAAAGGGCGGCGCGCAGCAGGACCAGGTTGCGGTGCTGGTTGGCCGACGACGCTCCCGTGTACGCGCTGAGCACCTCGAGCAGGTCCGCAGTGCGGTCGGGGACGAGCGCCAACCGACCGTCGCCCAGTGCCTGGAGCTCGGCCATGCGGTCGGCCACGGGTGCGACCGACGCGCTCCAGCCCATGCGCGACAGGGCGCCCGCGTAGATGTGCGCGAGTGCGGCGCTCTCGGGGTCGGGCCGGGAACCGACGATGATCGCGGCGGTGCCGGCCGGTGGCGCGACGGTGACGAGTGCCGGGTGGTGGGAGAGCCAGTCCGAGGCCGCCAGCTCGGGGGCCGAGCCGCCAGCGAGCTGCTGGTCGATGCCCGCGAGGCCCGCGTCGTCGAGCGTGGCGCTGATGCCGTCGACCGCCCGCGCCAGCGTGGGCGACGCCGCGTGGGACGACACGACGGGGACGACGTTGTCCGCCGGCTGCATGCCGCGGTCGTCGCGCAGCACCGTCACGCGTGGGTCGGACGCCTCGATGGCGCTGCCGGGGAGTGCGGCGATGTCGATCGCGCCGGCGGCGAGGGCGCTCACCGCAGCCGCAGGAGTCGTGAAGGCGATGGCGCCGCTCCCGAGCTGGATGCCGTAGACGCGCGTCAGGCCTGCCGCGCAGTAGGCGTCGTCGAGGCACGCGGCGCTCCCGCCGAGCCGGGCCTGGCCGTCGCGGATGCGGTCGAGCGAGGAGACCAGCGCATTCGGCGCGTTCGCCGGGTCGGAGTGCACCGGGGTCGTGCAGGCGGCGACGGTCGACGCCAGCACCGCCACGGCGGCGAGGCGCGACGAAACACGGTGCCGGGGCACGGCGGCGACCCTACCGGTTGGGGTGCGCGCCCGTGCCTCGGGCCGGACCGCACCCGCGCCTGCGCCCGTCGGGCCGCACCGCATCCGCGCGCCCGGGCCGCACCGCATCCGCGCCTGCGCCCGTCGGGCCGCCAGCCGGGTAGGTTCCGCGCCCGTGGTCAGAGGCCGGCTCGGTGTCGTCCTCACCCTGCCCGCCGCGATTGCCGCCGAGGTGGACGGCCTCCGGCGCGCCCTCGGGGACGAGCGCGTCGACGCCGTGCCCCCGCACGTGACGCTCGTGCCCCCCGTCAACGTCGGCGTGCACGTCGAGGACGAGGCGCTCGCCCTCGCCCGCGATGCCGCTGCGGCAACGCCCGCGATCGCCGCGGTCATCGGCCCGGCGGCGACGTTCTGGCCCGTGAACCCGGTCGCCTACCTCTCGGTGCACGCCGAGGGCGACGGCCTCCAGCGCCTGCACCGTGCGCTCCAGGGCGGCCCGTGGTCCCGGCCGACGACGTGGGCCTTCGTCCCGCACGTCACCATCGCGCCGGGCATGGACGCGGCGCGCATCCCGGCGGCCGTCGAACTCCTCGCCGCCTTCCGCGCGCCGGCCACGCTCTCGTGCCTCCGCGTCATGCGCGAGGCGCCGGACGGCTCGTGGGCGCACCTCGAGGACATCGAGTTGGCGGCGCGCCACGTCGTCGGCCGCGGCGGCCTCGAGGTCACGCTCGAAACGGGCGCCACGCTGGGCCCCGAGGCGCAGCGCCTGGCCGGCACCCTCGGCCACGACCCGTCGAGGTTCGCCGTCACCGCGCGACGCGAAGGCGTTGTGGCTGGCGCCGCCGAGGGCGTGATCGGCGATCGCGCCCTGTGGCTCGAGCGGCTGGTGGTCGACCCCGCGGCGCGCCACCACGGCGTCGGCCACCACCTGCTGCGCGCCGTCGAGGCGCTCGGTGCCACTCGGGGATGCCTCGTCGCCTACGCCGTGTGCCCGGCATCGTCGCCGGCTGTCGGATGGCTCTCCTCGCACGGCTGGCGCCAAGACCTCACCCTCCCTGGGTGGTTGCCGGCGCGGGACTACGTGCGCCTCGCGCGCGCCGTGTGAGCCGCCGCGGCCCCCGCGGTCAGTGGCCCATCCCGAGGCCGCCGTCGATGGGGATCACTGCGCCGGTGATGTAGGACGCCGCCGGGCTGGCCAGCCACGTCACCACGCCCGCCACCTCCTCGGCCGTCGCCATCCGCCCGAGCGGCACGGCGGACCGGATCTCCGCCCTCCGTTCTTCGGCCAGGCCGGCCGTCATGTCCGTCTCCACGAACCCCGGCGCCACGACGTTCACGGTGATGCCCCGGCTCCCGAGTTCGCGTGCGAGCGAGCGCGCCATCCCGATCAGCCCCGACTTGGACGCCGCGTAGTTGACCTGGCCCGCCGAGCCGAGCATCCCGACGACCGACGAGATGAGGATGATGCGGCCCTGGCGCGCCCGCACCATGCCCGGCACGGCGCGCTTGACGGCGCGGAAGGCGCCCCCCAGGTTGGTGTCCACGACCGACGAGAAGTCTTCGTCGGTCATGCGCAGGACGAGGTTGTCCTTCGTGATCCCCGCGTTCGCGACGAGGACCTCGACCTTGCCGAGCTGGTCCTCGACGGCGCGGAACGCCTCGTCGACCTCCGCGGGGGACGACACGTCGCACCGCACCGACACCACGCCGTCGACCGGCGCGCTGCGATGGGTCACGGCAACCCGGTCGCCCTGGTCGGCGAACGCGCGCGCACACGCCAGGCCGATGCCCCGGTTGCCGCCGGTGACCAGTACGACGCGCCCCACGCGCGCTAGAACAGCTTCAGCTTGTCGAGCCGGTGCCGGGCGTCGACGCGCCGGACGGTGCCCGATCGTGAACGCATCAACAGCGACTGGGTCGTCGCGCCGCTCCGGTCGTAGTGCACGCCTCGGAGCAGCTCGCCGTCGGTCACGCCGGTCGCCGCGAAGAAGCAGTTGTCGCCGCCGACGAGGTCGTCGGTGGTGAGGATCTTGTCGAGGTCGTAGCCCGCCCGGACTGCGGCCTGCCGCTCCTCGTCGTTGCGCGGCCAGAGCCGGCCCTGGATCTCGCCGCCCATGCACTTCAGTGCGGCGGCGGCGAGAACGCCCTCTGGCGTGCCCCCGATCCCGAACAGCACGTCTGCGCCGGACTCCGGCCACGCCGTGGAAATGGCGCCGGCGACATCGCCGTCGGAGATGAGGCGGATGCGCGCCCCGGCGGCGCGGACCGACGCGATGAGCTCGGCGTGACGGGGGCGGTCGAGGATCACTGCAGTGACGTCTCGGACCTGCTCGTGCTTTGCCGCGGCGATGGCGGCCAGGTTGTCCTCGACGGTGAGGGAGATGTCGACGACGCCGGCCGCCTCCGGGCCGACCGCCACCTTCTCCATGTACACGCACGGGCCCGGGTTGAACATGGTGCCCCGTTCGCTCACCGCGATCACCGCCAGCGCCCCGCCTCGGCCCAGCGCGGTGAGTGTCGTCCCGTCAATCGGGTCCACGGCGATATCGGTCGGGGGCGGCTCCCCGGTCCCGAGCCGCTCCCCGTTGTACAACATCGGCGCTTCGTCCTTCTCCCCTTCGCCGATGACGACGATGCCGTCCATGGCGACGGTCGAAAGGACCGTCCGCATCGCCGCCACGGCAGCGCCGTCGGCGCCCTCCTTGTCGCCCCTGCCCATCCACCGCGCCGCCGCCATGGCCGCCGACTCCGTGACCCGCACGAGCTCCATCGCCAGGTTGCGGTCCGGCTCGGGGCCCCCGATCGAGCTCATGCGGGGGACCCTAATGGGTCGGCGTCGGCTATCGCAGAGGGCTCCTCTACGCTGCCTGGGTGCTGTTGGCCGAGATCGAGGTGCGCCATTCGCGCCCGATCGCGCCGACCAGGCGGGTGGCGCTGGGCAGCATCTACCTCCCGTGCGACCCGCCCCCCGGGCCCGGTGGGCTCCTGCTCGCCGGGCTGGTCGGCACCTTCGCCGGCGAGCTCGACGACGAGCTGCGCGACCGCGTGGAGATGCTCCTCGACGACGTCGAACGGGGCCGGCGCATCGCCCAGCCGCGCGTGCGCTACCGCTTCCAGGTCGACACCCACGGGCTCGACCGGAGCCGCCACAAGCTCCACGGCGAGGGCGAGTGCCTGCACCTCGAGATCGACGACCACGCCAACGGCCTCCCCCAGATCCTCGCGGCCATCTATGCCGCAGGGAGGCTGGCGCGCCCGGCGCGGCCCGACGTGTTCCGGTTGATGCGCCGGGCCACCCGGTGGGAGGGGGGAGCGGGCGACGACCTGCTGCACTTCCTGCAACGGGGGCGCGGGGCGGCGGTCGGCACGGGGTCCGAGCGGTGGGCGCTCGGAGTCCTCGCCTTCCCGCTCGGCGTCGAGCCGTCCCGCAGCGAGATCAACCAGCGCTTCCGCGACCTCGTGCGCGACGCGCACCCCGACCACGGCGGGGACGCCGCGGAGGCTGGCCAACGCATCCTCGACCTGACCGAGGCCAAGCGCGTCCTGCTCTCGGCCGGCGCCCGCATCGACCGCGCCGTTGGTTAAGCCACCCCTCAAGGGCGTCGGGCTGCTGCTGGCCCCGGGTGCCAGCGCCTCCCGGGAGCAGAGCGCCCTCGTGCGTATCGACGAGGCCGTCGCCGGGCTGGGCGCGACCGTGTCGCGCATGGACTTCCCGTACCGCCTGGCGGGGCGGCGGGCGCCCGATCGCGAGCCGGTCCTCGTCGCCGCCGTGCGGGCCGCCGCAGCCGAGCTCGCCACCGCAGGCGTGCGCCCGAAGCGGCTGGTGCTCGGGGGCCGGTCGATGGGCGGCCGCATGTGCTCGATCGCCGTCGCCGAGGGGCTCCCCGCCATGGGCCTGGTCCTCGTGAGCTACCCCTTGCACCCGCCGGGGCGGCCCGACCGCCTCCGCACCGCGCACCTGCCGCAGCTCACCGTGCCGTGCTTGTTCGTCTCTGGGACCCGCGACCAGTTCGGCACGCCTGCGGAACTGGAGGCGGCGACCGCAGCGGTACCAGGACCGGTGACGCACGTGTGGCTGGAGGGCAAGGACCACGCGCTCAGGGGCTGCGACGCGCGGGTCGCCGAGGAGGTGTCCACGTGGCTCGTCGCCCTGGTGCGATCATGACGACCCGTGACCAGCCCGACGCAGTCCCGCGGGCGGTCTCGTCGCCGCTGGCCGTCGGTCGCCGCCCTCGTCGTGGTGCTCGCCTGGGCAGCAGTGGTGGCGGTCGTCCTGTTGCGTGTCGACCACCACGTCCGCGACGGCGTGTCCGCGGTGAACGCCGCCCAGGGCACGCTGAACGCCTCGACGATCAGCGACCCGAAGGGCCCTGATGTCCTCGCCCCGGTGGTGCGCGCCTTTGGTGCGGCCCACCGGGACCTCGACAACCCGTTGCTCGCGCCGCTGCGGATCGTCCCCATCGCCGGTCGCCAGCTCCGCGCTGTCCGCAACCTCGCCAATGCCGCCGAACAGGTGGGGTCCATCGGGGAGACGGCCATCACCAGCGCCCGCGCCGCGCTGCGCGCGCCCCACGGCACGGGCCCCCAGCGCGTCGCGGCCATCGAGGCGTTGGCGTCGGCAGCGAGCACCGCGGACACGAGGTTGTCCCACGTCTCGCTCGGCTCTCGTACCGCGCTGATCGGGGCGATCACCCGGCGTTACGACGACTTCGCCGACCGCCTCGCCCGTGTGCGTACGGGCGTGCACAAGGGCGCCATCGCCGCGACGCAGACCGCCGCGCTCCTCCGCGGCCCGTCACGGCTGTTGCTGCTCGCGTCCAACAACGCGGAGATGCGCAACGGGTCGGGCATGTTCCTCTCGACGGCCCAGGTCGACATCGTCAACGGGACCGTCAAAATCGGCCAGGTCTACGACTCGGGCGACATCCCGCTCCCGCCGGGTGTGGTGCCCCTCAGCGGGGGCTACGCGTCGGTGTGGGACGCGTACCTGGCCGACCAGGACTGGCGCAACCTGGCGCTGTCGGCCCGGTTCGACGAGACGGCGGCGCTCGCCGCCAAGATGTGGAAGGCGAGGACCGGCACCGACGTGCAGGGCGTGATGGCGCTCGATATCGCGGGCGTGCAGATGCTGCTCGAGGGGACCGGACCCGTCTACGCCGCCGGGAAGGACGTGACGCCGTCCAACGTCGTGCAGTTCCTCATGCACGACCAGTACCTCGGTGCCGGGGTCACGACCACGCGCCACGACGAGCTCGGCCAGATCGCGCAGGCCGTGGTGCAGGCCGTCCAGCGCGGCGGGTTCGACACGGCCGCCGTCGGCAAGGCGCTCCCATCGACGGTGGCCGGGCGCCACCTCATGCTGTGGTCGGCGGACCCGGCGACGGAAGCGGGGTGGGTGTCGGCCGGCGTGAGCGGTTCCCTGGCTGACGACACGCTGCTCGTCGGTGTGCAGAACATGGGTGCCAACAAACTCGACCGCTTCCTGACCTTTTCCTCGGATGTCCGGGTGGACCCGGGAACGGTCACGAAGGTCACGGTCGTGTTCCATCTGGCGAACGGCGTGCCGAGCGGCGAACCGACCTACATCGCCGGCAGCGGGGTGGCGGGTGTGCCCCCGAACACCTACTACGCCCTCAACACCCTCACCATGCCCGGCGCGGCAGGCAACGTCCTCGTCGACGGTACCCCGCTCGCCAACAACAGCGGCGTGGACGGCCCGACGAGAGTGGTCGCCGCCCTCCGCAAGATCGGGCCGGGGGCGAAAAGCGACATGACCGTGACGTTCACGCTGCCGGGCGGGCACGGCCGGATGCAGGTGGAGTCGTCCGGGCGGGTACCGTCAGCCACTGTCCGTGTGCAGGCGCCTGCGCGCGATCGCTCCGTGGGCGAGGACGAGCGCCCGGTTATTTCGTGGTGATGCACGATTTGAGGTGAATTCGGCCGCTGGTTGGGCAAGATTTGGGCGACGTGGAGCAGGTCGTCGGTACCCACGGAAGGGTACGCTGACTGTCGAACGCGATTAGTGGTCATCATCGCCAAAGGAACAGGGGACTTCACCATGAAGGCTCGTCATGCTGTCGCAATGCTCGCCATCCCGGCGGGTGCCATCGGGCTGAGCGCGACGGCTGCTTTCGCCGTGCCGGGTGCGTCGACCGCACCGCCGGCGACGCAGGTCGTTGGTACCGGCGGGTCCACGGGGCCGTCGGTCCAGGCACTCGGCGCCACCGCGCCGTCGGGCTCGTCGCTCCCCCTCACGGGCGGTGACGTCGCCGGCCTCACCGTGATCGGTATCGCGCTCGTCGGCGGCGGGGCCGTCATCGTGCGCAGGACCCGGGCACGTACGACTGACTGATCCCCACCGGCGGTAATCGGGCTGACGGCGCCGCCGAATGGCGGCGCCGTTGCGCGTCTGCAGGCGAATGGCCCCGGTGGGGTCAGCCCGGTCAGCCGCGCCTGAAGAGCCGGCGCCGCTTCGGCGGGGGAGGTTCCGGCGGTCGGTACGCCGCCAGTCGGCGTGGTGCGGCGACGGGTGCCGGCACCGGCCGGTCGTCCACGGCGGGGGCCGGCGCAGCCCGCGACCCCATGGCGGCTTCCGGCTCGAGCCCCGGGCCCGGGTCGGCTTGGGCTACGACCGCGGGCTCGGGCTCCGCGTCGGCCGGCGTCGCCGCCTCCGGCTCGGGCTCGGGCTCGGGCTCGGGCTCGGGTTCCGGTTGCGGCTCCGCGTCGGCCTGCGTCCCCGCCTCGGGCTCGGGCTGCGGCTCCGCGTTGGCCGGGGTCGCGGCCTCCGCCTCGGGTCCCGTTGCTGGGGGCGCCACGCCGGTCACCGGGGCCTGCGGCTCACGTTCTAGGACCTCGGACGCTTCGGGCCGTGAGGCCGCCGGCACCGGGCCGCTCTCGCGCTGGCCCGTCGCCTGGGCACGGGCATCGGCGAGCAGGGCGGCGGCGGCCGCTTCGGCCTCGGCCGTGATCCGCTCGGCCGCGGCGCGCGCCGCCCGTTCGGCACGCTCCCTTCGGCGGGTCCCGTCGTCCTCGGCCCGGTGCAGCACGTCCTCGGCGGCGCTCAGGTCGAGGCTGGCCAGGCGGCGTCCCTCGGCACGGAGCCGTTCAGCTTCATCCCGGCCGGCGCGGACGATGCGGTCCTGCTCCGCCTGGGCCTCGCGCCGGGTGATGGACGCGGCACGGGCGGCCTCGGCGAGGATCGACTGTGCCTCGCGCGCCGCGGTCGCCACCCGTCGCTCCGCTTCCTCGGTCGCGTCCGCGACGATCCGCGCCGCGCGCAGCTCCGCGTCCGCGAGCTGCTCTCCTCTGCGGTGCTCGGCCTCGCCGAGGACGGCACGCGCATGGGCCTCGGCGCGGGCGACGATCGCGGCGCGTTCGGCGTCGGCCTCGGCGAGCCATTCCTCGATGACCTCTTCGGTCTCGCGGAACGTCTCTTCCCGGAAGCGGACCGTCTCGGACCTGAGCGCCCGAGCCTGCACCTCTGCCTCGTGGCGCACTGTGGCTGCCAGCGCCTGCGCCTCGTCGGCGCGCGTTGACGCCTCCCGAATCGACGCCTCGGCCTCGAGCGCGCGTTGCTGTGCCGCGGCCGCTGTCGCCTTCGCCGCTCCCGCCTGGCGCTCGGCCTCCCTGGCCCGCGCTTCGGCGCGTTCGGCCTCGTGCTCAGCGTCGAGCGCGCGCAGTCGGGCTTCGGCAGCATGGCGTTCCGCTTCCTCTGCGCGCGCCTGCGCGTCGACGGCACGCGCCTCGGCGTCGGCGGTCCGCCTTTCGGCATCGGCGGCGAACCGCTCAGCTTGCGCGGTGATCAGCTCCCGATAGGCAGCGGCCTCCGCCCTGATCTGCGCCGCTTGGGCCTCGGCGTTCGAGACGCGTTGCTCGCTGGAGGCATCGGCGGCGGCGGCGCGCATCGACGCGTCGCGCTCGACGGCGGCGGCGCGCGCTCGGGCCCGCGCTTCGATGTCCGCCATCACGCGGTTGGCCTCTGCGATGGCGTCGTCGAGGCGGGCGTTGGCTCGCGCCTCGAGTTGCTCGGCCTCGCGCCGCGCGTGCGCGATCAGCGCGGTCGCCTGGCGCTCGGCCTCGGCGACGCGCGCCGCAGCGTGCGCCTCGGCGTCCGCGACGCGCGTCGCCGCCGCGGCTTCCGCGGCCGCCAGGCGGGCCGTCGCCTCCGCCTCCGCGGCGGCCAGCCTGGCGCGGGCGTCTGCCTCTGCCGCCGCGAGCCGCGCGTGCGCCTCCTGGTCAGCCGCAGAGCGCCTGGCGTCGGCCTCCGCTTCGGCCGCCGCCCGGATGCGCTTCGCCTCCGCCTCGGCCGCGTCCGTGAGGGTGGCGATCGTGCCGGCGTCGCGAGCCGCCTCCGACCGGGCGCGCTCGACTTGGGCGTGCGCTTGCGCCCGGACGTCATCGGCTTGCGACGCCGCCCTGGCGAGGAGCTCCGCCGCGGCGCGGTGGCCGTCTGCGCTCGCTTCGGCGATCACTGCATCGGCGCTGGCCCGAGCGACGGCGTCGCTGTCTTCACGGATCCGGCGCGCCGAGTGCTCGGCGTCCAGGCGGATGCGCTCGGCTTCGCGCAGCGTTTCTGAGGTAAGCGTCTCGGCCAACGCTTCTGCGGCGGCGACGATCTCCGCCGCCGCCGACACGGCGCGGCTGCGCGCGTCGGTCGCTTCCGATTCCGCGGTCGCCAGCACCCGGCCCGCCTCCTCCTGGGCGAGTTCCCGGAGCCGCTCGGCCTCCTCCGAGCCGGCGCCGCGCAGGCGCTCGGCTTCCTCCCAGGCCGCGTCGCGGAGCTGGTCGACTGCGGCCGACGCCGCGGCCCGCACCCGCGCCGCATCGTCCTCGGCTTCGGTACGGATCCGCTCCGCCTCGGCGCGCAGGAGACCGGCGCTCGCTTCCGCGCCGGCGAGCGCGCGCTCTGCCTCCGCCGTCGTCGCCGCCAGCCGGAGCGACTCGAGGTGGTCGGCGATGGACCGGTCCGTGCGGGCGTCGCCCGCCCCGCCCTCCGCGCCGGCGGGCGCGCCGACGCGCGGCGCTGGCACATCGGCGCTGGTCGGGCCTCCGCCCGGTCCGAGCTCACGGGGTGGCGCGACGAGGTGCCGCATCGGGAGCTCGCGCGGTGGTTGGCCAGCGCGCTCGCGCAGGACCGCGGCCAGGGCGGCTTCCGCGCTGCTGAGCTGGTCCTGTTGGGCGCTCACCTGGCTCTCGAGGACGGCGAGCTCCTCGCGGACCCTGCCCTCGTATGCCGAGAGCTGGGAGATGACCCGCTCGTACTCGGCCTTCACGCGCGCCCGCTCAGTGGCCGCTTCGGCGCGCATGGAGTCGACCTGCGCCATCGCCGCGTCGCGCTCGGCTTCCGCGACACCCTTGGCTTGGAACAGCACGCTCAGTTCCGTGCGCACGGCCTCGGTCAGCGCCCGCGTGGCGTCGTGCTCCTGGTGCAGGACGGAGGTGACCGATCGCAGGTGGTCGGCTTCGTTCAGCGATCGGTTGCCGGCGCCGGGACCGGTTGCCGGTTGCGCCGCGCCCCCTCCAGTCGGCGCGGCGTGGCGCGGTTGGTGCGCCGCCTGCCCCGGGTCCGCTAGCGGCGCGGCGGCGCCCCGGCCCGCGCCCGGGACAGTCGCACCGGGGTGCGCGGCGCCCGGCGTGTCGACGCCGCGTCGCTGGTCTGCGAACTCCTCGCCGGCACGGGTGCGGTCACGTGCCCGCGGTTGGCGCGCCACCTCGGACGCGGCCGCTGACGGCCGGGGAGGGCCTGCTCGCCGGGGGCCGTGTTGCTGTGCGCGGAGCAGTGCCAGCTCGGCTTGGGCCTCGGCACCGGCCCGGACGAGCCGGTCGAGCGCCGCTGCCGTCCGGTCGCGCCCGCTCTCGGCTGCGCTGATGTCGACGACGGGCGCCCGCTCCTCACCGCGGTCTGCCGGCTCGGCGTGCGGTGTCGCCATCACCCATCACCATAATGAACCAGCTGCATCATTATGCGGCATGGCGTCGTGACGGGCCGTGGAGAGCGTCTCAACGACGCGGTCCTCGGGGTTGAGGTCCTCGAGTGAGCGCCGCGCCGTCTCGGGGAACGCGGTCACGATGAGCACGACCAACGCAACCGGGCCGAGCGCCAGGAACGCGAACCCGGTCCCGAAGCCGCGATGGGACTGCGCGACCCAACCGATCAGCAGCAAACCGGCGACCGCACCCGCCCTCCCTGCCGCGGTGAGCAGGCCGTTGGCCGTGCCTCTCCCCGAGGTCGCGAACAGCTCGGGGCCGTACACCGTGAGGACCGGTGTGACCGCCGCGCCCGTCATCGCCGCGCTCGCCATCGCCAACCACATCGGCCATCCGCCGAGCGAGTAGGCGACCACGGCGAAGGCCGCCGCGCCCCCGACGGCGACGACAGCGACTTTCCGTCGGCCGTGGGTATCCGCCAGCCGGCCGCCCGCCAGGATCCCGATTGCCCCGGGCAACGCGGTCGCCATCGTGAAGGCGGCGATCCGGGCGGGAGAGAAGTGGCGCTCACGCCGCAGGTATTCGTTTTGGAACTCGCTTGCCGGGGTGACGAACATCTGCAGCAGGAAGCTGGCGGCTGCCAACAACCCCAACCGGCTCCGACGGATTGAGGCGCGGTCGCCCGCCTGGTGGTGCACGAGGAACCGCTGGCTCTCGGGTAGGTGACGCGCCGCCACCGCGACAGCGGCGACCCACGCCAAGCCGACGAGGTACAACAGCCGCCACGCGCGCACGTCGATGCCGGCGAGCGGGAGCAGGACGACGGCGGTACCTGCTCCAAGGGCGCCGGCCATGGCGCCCATCCCGAGCGCCCAGGCCCTGGCCCCCTTCGGCATGATCTCGGCGGCGAGGACGCCGGCCGCGATGGTCGCCGCAGTGACGAACCCTCGAGCGACGACCTGGCTCGCCGCCAGCCACGGCAACGACGGGGCGAAGGCGCCGAGCGCGGTGAGTACGCACCCGACGGCGGCGCCCCCCAGGGCGATGAGCCGTCGACCGCGACGGTCCGCCAGCGCCACGAGCCCCAGTGAAAGCACGATGTCGCACCGCACCACGGCGAGCGCGACGCCCTCCGCGGCCGTCCCTTTGTGGAACTCCTTCGCGGAATACGTGATCGTCTGGGTCAGCAGTGTCCCGAGGTACCCGATGACGGCGGCCAGCAACAGCAACGCGCCGAGCGCTGCCCATGCGTTGCGGTCGAGCACGTCCGGCGGTCCCCACCATGGGGCCCTGTCCTGGGCGCGCACTGCGCCGAGGTGGCGGCGCGCGGGGACGGAGAGCAGCCCGGCGATGAGGGGCGCAGTGAGCGTGTACTCGACGCGCTGTTCGACGACGGTCGTGCCGTCGCCACAGGGATTGGCCTGCACGACGCGCCGGTAGAACCTGACCGGGCCCTCGATCGCCTCATAGGCGTGTTCGCCATCGAGCACCGGGAGCGCGCGTTCGAGCACGAAGCCGGCGCGCTCCCGCAGGATCCCCGGGAGTGCTTCATCGCGGACGCGTGCGACGCGCGTGACCGTCGTCGTGCTCACCGGACGAGGGCGGCGGCGTCCTTGTCGAACGCGGCGATGATCGACGCGTACACCACGGCGGCGTCGACGAGCGCGTCGACCGCGACCCACTCGTCGACGACGTGCGCCTGTTCGATCGCACCCGGGCCGCACACGACCGCCGGGATCGCTGCCTGGTTGCGGACGAACCGGGCGTCGGTCGCGAACGGCATCCCGATGACTCGTGGCGCGCGGCCCATCACCGTTGCGATGGTCGCACCGACCCGGCCTACCCACGCGTGGTCGGGACGGAGCTCAGACGCCTCTCCGAACACGATGGGTTCGAGCTCGTAGCGCAGCTCCGGGTCGTGGATGGCGTCGATCAACCGGCGGACGTCGTCGACCGCGTCATCCTGGGATTGCCCGGGAAGGGCGCGGTGGTCAACCGTCACCACGCAATGCTCCGCGACGACGTTCGCACCCGTCCCGCCCTGGATCATCCCCGCGTTCGCCGTCGGCTTGCCGAGCAGCGGGTGGGCGGGATGCCCGAAGTCGGCAGCGTGCACGGCGAGCACGACCTTCGCCGCCTTCTCGATCGCGGAGACCCCCCGCCTCGGTTCGCTGGCATGGACCGGTGTGCCGTGGAGCCGGACATCGAGGTGGAGGATCCCGCGTTCCGCCACACAGACGTCGAGCCCGGTGGGCTCGGGCACGATGCACGCGTCGGCGGAGATGAGGCCGCGCTCGAGGAGCACGCGCGTCCCGAGCTGGCCACCACGTTCCTCATCGGCGACGAGGTGGAAGACGACGTCGCACGGCAGCTCGGCACCCGAGCGCCGGACCGCATGTACAGCCTCGATGGCGGCGGCGACGCCGCCCTTCATGTCGGCGGAGCCCCTGCCCCACAGGCGCCCGTCGGAGACCTCGCCCGCGAACGGGTCGTGCGCCCACGGCGCCGGGCCGACGGGCACGGTGTCGAGGTGCCCGTTCACCAGCAGCGTGGGGCTGCCGCGGTCGCCAACCCTGGCGACGAGCGACACACGCCCTGGAGCAGGCTCGACCTCGGAGATCTCAGCGCCGAGGTCGGCGAGCAGTACCCGCGCGGCGTCGGCGGCGCGGCGTTCGGACCCCGGAGGGTTGGCGCTCTCGGCGGTGATGAGCAAGCGGGCCATCTCCACCAGCGAACCGGCGGAGACGTAGTCGCGCATCGCCAGGCGAGCATACTGGCGGTGTGGACCGCTTCCTCATCCGCCCCGCAGGCGAACTCAACGGGACGATCACCGTGCAGGGAGCCAAGAACTCCGCGCTGAAGCTGATGGCCGCGACCCTGCTGGCAGAGGGGGACTACGTGTTGCGCCGCGTCCCGGCCATCGACGATGTGGCGATCATGGCCGAGCTGCTCACGTCGATGGGCGTCACCGTCCGGCGCCAGGGCGACGGCGCGCTCGCGGTCCATCGGGGCGCGACGTGCACGCCCGAGGCCCCGTACGAGCTCGTCGAGCGCATGCGCGCCTCGATCGTCGTGCTCGGGCCGCTGCTGGGGCGCTTCGGCACGGCAAGGGTCGCCATGCCCGGAGGGGACGACTTCGGCGCGCGCCCGATCGACATGCACCTGCGCGGCCTCGAGGCTCTGGGCGCCTCGATCTCGTTCTCCCACGGCGTCATCGACGCGCGCGCCGATCTGCTGCGGGGGACCAAGGTCGTGCTGGATTTCCCGAGCGTCGGTGCGACTGAGAACCTGTTGCTCGCCGCCGTCCTCGCCAAGGGCACCACGACGATCGACAACGCGGCTCGCGAGCCGGAGATCGCTGACCTTGCCGCCTTCCTCAACCGGATGGGTGCCGTCGTCGAGGGCGCGGGCACGTCCACGATCACCGTCGAGGGGGTCGAGGAGCTCACGCCTGCCGACCATGAGGTGATCCCGGACCGCATCGAGGCGGCGACGTACCTTGCCGCTGTCGGCATGGCGGGCGGGGAGATCCTGCTCGCCGGCGCACGTGCCGACCACATGGACATGCTCGTGCACAAGCTCGGTGCGATGGGCGTCCGCGTGTCAGAGACCTCCGACGGCCTCTGGGCGGCGCGACCGTCATCGCGTCGCCTCACGGCGGTCGACGTCGCCACCCTCCCTTACCCGGGTGTGGCGACCGACTACAAGCCGCTGCTCGTCGTGCTGCTGTCCGTGTCCGAGGGAGTCGGTGTCGTGACCGAGAACGTGTTCTCCGCGAACCGCTACGGCTATGTCGCCGAGCTCCAGCGCATGGGCGCGGACATCACGCTGGCGTCGCACCACGCCGTCGTGCGTGGCGTGGACCGGCTCTCCGGCGCACCGGTGAAGGCCCCGGATATCCGGGCGGGGGCTGCGCTCGTCATCGCCGGGCTCGCGGCGGAGGGCGAGACCTCCGTCGGCGGCGCCCACCACATCGATCGCGGGTACGAGGACATGGCCGGGAAGCTGGCGTCGCTCGGTGCCGACGTCCGGCGCGCCTGAGCGCAGGCTCATGGCGCGGACGCGCGACCCCCGCGCGCTCACGGACGCCGTCCTCGACGGTGACCGCTCCGCGCTGCCCCGCCTCCTGACCGTCGTGGAGCGCGGCGGAGCGGCCGCCGCCGAAGTGGGGCGGCGCGTCTACCCGCACAGCGGGCGCGCATACGTCGTCGGTGTCACGGGGCCGCCCGGTGCGGGGAAGTCGACACTGACCGACCGAGTCATCGGGCATGTGCGCGAGGGCGGGCGGGAGGTTGCGGTGCTCGCCGTCGACCCGTCGTCACCGTTCAGCGGCGGGGCGCTGCTCGGCGACCGTGTCCGCATGGTCGGCCACGCACTGGACGCCGGGGTGTTCGTGCGCTCACTGGCCGCGCGGGGTCACCTCGGCGGGCTCTCGCTCGCGGTTCCCGAGGTGCTGCGCGTCGTCGAGGCCGCAGGGTTCCCCGTGGTGATCCTCGAGACAGTGGGCGTCGGGCAGTCCGAGATCGAGGTCGCGGCGTCGGCGGACACGACCGTGGTTGTCGTCACGCCCGGGTCCGGCGACAGCGTCCAGGCCAACAAGGCCGGGTTGTTCGAGGTCGCGGATGTGTTTGTGATCAACAAGGCGGACCACCCCGCCACCCCTGAACTCGAACGCGACTTGCGGTTCATGCTCGAGCTCACGACGTGGCGCGACGGGTGGCGGCCGCCCATCATCAAGACCGTCGCGCTCCGCGGGGACGGGACCGCCGACGTGCTGGAGGCGATCGAACAGCACCGCGCCCATCTCGAGTCCACCGGCCAGCTCGAGCAGCGACGGGCGGCGCGGGCGACCAACGAGCTCACGCGGGTGCTGCAGGCCCGCGTCGAGCGGCTGGCACGCGATGTGCTCGCCCAAGCGCGCTACCGCGAGCTCGTCAACGACGTCGTCCACCACCGCACCGACCCGTGGACCGCCGCCGATGAAGTGCTCCGCGGTGCCGTGGGCGGCTGACCGGTAGGGTCACCCGGCATGGCATTCGTGACGCTCGAGCACCGCCCGAGTGGGGTCGCCCTCGTCCGCCTCGACCGGCCCAAGGCCAACGCGTTGTCGTTGGCGCTGCTCGAGGAGCTGACCGAGTGCATCCGCTCGCTGATGCACGACCCCCCGGGAGCCGTCGTGGTCTGGGGCGGCGAGCGGATCTTCGCTGCCGGTGCGGACATCACCGAGTTCGGCGGCCCGGACGCAGCGCGACGGGTGAGCGGTCATTTCCGCGGCGCCCTCGACGAGCTGGCGAGCCTGCCGCGTGCGACGATCGCCGCCATCAACGGGGTTGCGCTGGGCGGAGGGTGCGAGCTGGCGCTCGCGTGCGACTTCCGGGTCGCGGCCGACAACGCCCGTCTCGGCCAGCCCGAGATCCTGCTCGGCATCATCCCCGGTGGCGGCGGCACGCAGCGGCTCCCGCGCCTCGTCGGCCCGTCGCGGGCCAAGGACCTCGTGATGTCCGGGCGGCAGGTCGCCGCCGATGAGGCACTGCGGATCGGGCTCGTCGACCGCGTCGTGCCCGCTGCGGACGTGCTCGAGACGGCGATGGCGTGGGCAGAGGAGTTCGCGCGCGGCCCTCTCGTCGCCGAGGGCTTGGCGAAGCGGCTCGTCGACGAGGGGCTCCAAGGCGACCTCGCCACGGGGCTCGAGCTCGAGCAGGAGGCGTTCGCCCAGGTCTTCGAGACCGAGGACGCCCGGATCGGCGTGCGCTCGTTCCTCGAGAACGGGCCGGGGAACGCCACGTTCACGGGCCGCTGAAGGCCTCCCGCGGGACACGGCCCAACTCCCGCACAATAACGCTTCACCACGTGGCGTGGCGGTCCCCCGAGGGTAAGACTGCGCGCCGTGGCGGCACCGATCGTGCTCCAACTGTCGGACGGGGGTGACCGACGCGCAGACCACCTGCGTGCGTCGACCGCCGTCGCCGTCGCGGTCATCGCGCTGCTCAACCTCGCCGACATCCTGACGACCCACGCCGTGCTGGCCCATACCGGCGCGGTCGAGAGCAACCCGCTGGCATCGGCGCTGCTCTCGGGCGGCCGCGTCGGGCTCATCAAGGGGATCGTGCTGCTCGGTCTCATCATCCGCATCCCGCGTCGGGTGCCGACGGTCGCGTTCAACGCGGTCATGTGGTTCGTGGCCGGGTTCTACTTCCTCACCGTCGTCAGCAACCTGCTCGTGCTCCAACGGGTCAGCTGACCTAGGCGAAGCGGCCTTTGAGGTCGCGGAGGTTCCGGCGCCAGACGAGCTTGAGCACGGGGGCCGCGACGGTGGCGCCCAGTGCCCCGCCCATCCACCAGGGGAAGCGGAGCTCCTCGGCCCATGTGAAGCGCGTCCCGTCCCCGTCAGGCTCGAGGGTGAACCTGCCCTGGCCGGTCACGGCCCCCTCGTGCCGGATCCCCATTGCGGCGCCCTCCGCCCACTGGGTCACCACCATGCGGTCGGACGTCCGGAACGGCCCGACCCGGGTCAGGCACGTGAACGCGGTCCCGACGCCTTCAGCCTGCTCGGAGGTGAAGGCGATCGACACGGCGTCGCGCATCCACTCAACGTGGCGGTCGATGTGGCGCAGATCCTCCCAGACGACGGCGGGCGCGGCGTCGATCGTGGTCGAGACCCTGATGCGGGCCACGGTGCTCAGACGCTGGCACCCACCGCGCGCAGCTCGTCGGCCGCGACCTCAGGCGGGCAGATGTTGATCGGCACGCCCGTGCCCAGCTCGAAGCCTGCCTGCGTCGTGACCTTGGGGAGCAGGTGGACGTGCCAGTGGAACACGCCTTCGCTGCGGTACGGGGCGGCGTGGAACACCACGTTGTACGCGATGTCGCCCAACCGTTCGCGGAGGCATTGCAGCGCGGTGCGCACCGCCTTGCCGACCGCGGCGGCCTCCGACGGGGTGGCGTGGTGCAGGTGCGCCTGGTGGGCGCGGGGGATGACCAGCATCTCGTAGGCCGTCGAACTCCAGTAGGGGCAAACGACGAGGACGTGGTCGTCTGAGAGCACGATGCGGTGCGCAGTGGACTCCTCCGCCTCGATCGTCGTGCACAGCAGGCAGCTGCCCTCGAACCGGGCGAAGCCCGCCTGTTCGTCGGAGATCTCCCTGGGGATGAACGACATGGCCAGGAGCTGGCCGTGGGGGTGGACGAGCGAGGCGCCTGCCTCGCGGCCGGCGTTGACGATTGCCTGGCTGTAGCGCAGGCCGGGCACGGCGGCGTGCTCGGCCAGCCGGTCGCGGATGGCCGCCACGACGAGGCCGGCGTGGACATCGCTCAGGTCGGCAAAGCTGGCGTCGTGGTCGGGCGTCAGCACGAGCACCTCATGGATCCCGCTGGCCGGCGCTTGGGTGAACACGGGCCCGAGGTGGTCCACGACCATCGGCTCGTTCCCCGAGAACGCCGGGAAGCGGTTGGGCACGACCCGAACCAGCCACTCGCCTCGGGGGCCATAGGTCTCGAGTGCGGGCGGCGTCGACTCCTCGTGGCCCGGGCAGAACGGGCACGGTCGGCCCGGGTCGGACTCGACGGCCAGCTGCCGGTGTGCGAAGTCTGAAGGCCGGTCGGCGCGGTCCAGGCTGATCACGATCCATCGACCGGTCAGCGGGTCCAGGCGCAGTTGGCTCATCGCACGCTCATCTCAGCGATGACGGTAGCCAATCTGCGTGGGCTAGTCGCGCTTGGTCCCATGCTCGAACCCGCCGCCCCTATCGTGATTTGTGATGCGGACGGTCCCCGGAGACCGGGCGATCGCCCGGTACGTCACACGGACCGTCTACCCGTACTCGGGCTACTACCGGGCGCTCCTGGACGCCGTCGGGGTCGGTCGGCGCGTCCGGGGCCGCGCCGACCTGGCGCGCATCCCGCCCACTGACCTCCGCCACGTCGCCGACCCGGGCGCGCTGGTGCTGCGGCCCGACTTCGGCCGCATCCTGCGCCACGGTGGCCCTGTCCTCGCCACCTCGGCGGCCATGGCTCGCGT
>Ga0070741_10008390_pt1 | contig 20764 bp, 23 predicted proteins | sample Coa_R1_4_FD_66440 | JGI IMG/M metagenome (GOLD analysis project Ga0070741, IMG submission 66440) | Surface soil microbial communities from Centralia Pennsylvania, which are recovering from an underground coalmine fire - Coalmine... | ecosystem: Environmental > Terrestrial > Soil > Unclassified ...
GCGCCGAGGCCCATCAGCGTGTTGGTGCACGGGAAACCGGTGAATTTGACGAGCTCGCGCAGGAGCGCCGATGAATCCGAGAGGATGACGCCGCCGCCGGTGTAGATCATCGGCCGCTGCGCCTCGCTCAGTAGCTGCATCGCCTTGCGGATCTGCCCGGAGTGGCCCTTCTTCACCGGGTTGTACGAGCGCATGGCAATCGCTTCCGGGTACTCGAACTCGCACACCGCTGCCGTGACATCCTTCGGGATGTCGACCACGACCGGGCCCGGCCGGCCGGTCTTCGCGATGTGGAAGGCCTTCTTGATCGCCGAGGCCAGGTCCTTCACGTCCTTCACCAGCATGTTGTGCTTCACGATCGGGCGCGTAATGCCGACCGTATCGCATTCCTGGAACGCGTCGAGGCCGATGGCGTGCGTCGGTACCTGTCCGGTGATCACCACCAGCGGAATCGAGTCCATGTACGCGGTAGCGATGCCGGTCACCGCGTTGGTGACGCCCGGACCCGAGGTGACGAGCGCGACGCCCACTTTCTGCGACGAGCGCGAATAGCCATCCGCGGCGTGCACTGCGCCCTGCTCATGGCGCACCAGCACGTGCTTTACTTTGTCCTGCTTGAAGAGCTCGTCGTAGATGAAGAGCACGGCGCCGCCGGGATAGCCGAAGACGTACTCCACTGCCTCTTCCTGGAGGCAGCGCACAACGATCTCGGCGCCCGAGAGGGCGCTGGTCTTCACTCTATCCATGGGCGGCGGCGAAAAGCCTTAGAAACCATGATGGTAACATCGCGCGCACAACATCGCCCCGCAGAGGGTCAATCTGGCATCGCGAAGCGAGCTTTCGGCGTTTCTGGAGGGCGTCGAGCGGCGCGCGTTCAAGCAGGCAGTGTTCGCTGTGCGTGACGAGCAGGCGGCGCTCGACCTCGTGCAGGACGCGATGCTGCGCCTCGCCGAGAAGTACGGCGACCGTCCGGCGGACGAGTTGCCGCTGCTCTTTCACCGCATCATGCAAAACGCCATCCGCGACTGGTACCGCCGCCAGAAGGTGCGCTCGCTCTGGACGACGTTCCTCTCCTCTCTCACCCCGGGCCGCGGCGAGGACGACGAGCAGGACCCGCTCGAGACCTACGAGGCGCGCGAGCCGGACGGCGCCCCGCCCCCGGGTGCGCAGCTCGAGCAAGCTCAAGTGCTTGAAATTATTGAACAAGAGTTGACACGGCTACCGCCGCGTCAACGCGAAGCTTTCCTGATGCGTTACTGGGAGGAATTGGACGTCGCGGAGACCGCGCGCATCATGGGATGCTCGGAGGGCAGCGTGAAAACCCACTGCTCCCGGGCGACGCACGCTTTGGCAAGCGCCCTGAAAGCTCGCGGGATTACGCTATGAGACGTCCCAACAAGCTATGAACGAACCGCAATTCGCTGCCCGTATCCGGCACCTGCTCAATCAGGGAGCCCACCTTGAGCCACGCGTCGCCGACCGGCTGAAAGTGGCGCGCGAGCTGGCGCTGTCGCGCCAGCGTGCCGAGCGCGCGCCGGTGCTCGTATGGGCCGACAACGTGCTCGGCAACGGCTGGGGTTGGGGCTCGCTTTCCGCCCGCGTGGTGCTGCCGGTGGTAATGCTGGCGGTGGCGGCTTTCGGCATTTACCGTTGGCAGGAAAGCCAGCGGCTTGCCGAGGTGGTCGAGATCGACACGCAGCTCCTCACCGATGACCTGCCGATCGATGCTTACCTCGATCGCGGCTTCCAGAATTTCCTGAAGAAGCGCGCGGCGGAGCAATGAGGCTGCGCTTTCTCGCCGTCCTGCTGGCCCTGACGATGGCGGCGGGCGTCGGGGCTCAGCCCAATGCCGCGCAGCCGGCGAAAAAGGACAAGCCCAAAGCCGCGGCGGTGAAGAAGAGCGTTCGTCCCACGTGGGCCGAGCTCACTGCCGAGCAGCAGGCGATCCTCGCGCCGCTGAAGAACGACTGGGAGACGCTCGAGCCCGAGCGGCGCCAGAAGTGGCTGCAGATCGCCAAGCGCTACCCGCGCATGAAGCCGCTCGAGCAGGAACGCGTGCAGCGGCGCATGCAGACCTGGGCGAATCTCAGCCCCGAGCAGCGCCGCCAGGCGCGCGAGAACTACAAGCAGCTCGCCAAGAGCAAGCGCCCGGCCAACAAGGACCTGCGCCAGGCCTGGGCGGAGTACCAGGCGCTCGCGCCGCAGGAACGCGAAAGCCTCGTTCCGCCCTCACCGCCCGACTCGCGCCGCCCGAAGCGCACGAATTGACGCCGAGCCTGGCGCGGCGTCTGGCCAGCATGCTGTACGAGGCGTTTCTGGTCTTCGCCGTCGCTTTCTTTGCTACGTGGGTATTTTTCTTCGCCAGCGGCGGCCGCGACGCCACGCGCGGCTGGCTGCGCATGGAGCTGCAGCTCTTCATCCTGGTGGTGCTCGCCGCGTACTTCCTGTGGTGCTGGCTGCGCGGCGGCCAGACGCTCGCCATGCGCACCTGGCGCATCCGGCTGGTGGACGTCACGCCCGGCAGAGCGATCCTGCGCTTCGTGCTGGCGCTTTTTCTACTACCGCTGTCGATCGTCTGGGTGCTGGTCGACCGCGACCGTCAGTTCCTGCACGACCGGCTGGCAGGTACGCGCCTCGTGATTGCGGGGAACAAGCAGGGGGCCGGTTAGCCCCTCTTTGCTATCTGCGCTCGACCCACCACATCATGAGCATCGCCGAGGCGAAGAACGCCATGCTCGGCACCGCCGCGGCGGCGAGCGGCGGCCAGTTCTGCAGCAGGCCGATGTGCGAGAAGAGGCTATTCAGCAGGTGGAAGAAGATGCCGAGCATGATGCCGAGGAACACCTTGACGCCGACCATCCCGGCGCGCGCGTGCATGTAAGCGAAAGGTAGCGCGAGCGCCATCATGACGAGCGTGGCGAGCGGGTAGAAGAGCTTCTTCCACAGCGCGATCTCGTAGAGCTCGGTGCGCTGGTGGTTGATCTCCAGGTGCTCGGTGTACTTGTGAAGAGCCCAGGCAGACATGCGCTCGGGCTTCATGATGAGCGCATTCAAAAGATCCGGCGCGACCGCCGTATGCCACTCGCCCTGCGTCTCGCGCACCGTGTGCGGACCGTCGGGATCGAAGCGTGTGGCGACCACGCCGTAGAGATCCCAGATGCCTTTTGCGCGGTACTCGGCGCGCTCGGCGAAAGTGATCTTGCGCAGGCGGTAGGCCGGGTCGAACTCGTAGACGCGCACGCCCTGCAACACCTTAGGGTCGCGCGATTCCCGCACGTTGATGAAGGAGCCCTCGTCCTTGAACCAGAGACCCGATTGCAGGTCCTGGCCGATCATCGAGGAGAGCGCGCGCATCTTGGTCTTTTGCGCCGCCTCCTCCGCCGCGGGGGAAATCCATTCGCCGGTGATGAAAGTGAGCACCACGAAGGCGCTGCCGATCTTCAGTAGCGCCGCCGCCGCGCGGCCGGGCGAAAGCCCCGAGCCGCGCATCACCGTGTACTCGGAGTTGCTGGCGAGGTGCGCGAGCACGTACAGCGTGCCGATCAGCACCACGATCGGAAAGAGCTCGTAGGCATGCGCGGGGGCGTTCAGCAGCACGAAGATGAACACCTGGCGCAGGTCGTACGCACCCTTGCCGAGGTCACCGAGCTCGCTGATCAGGTCGAAGAAACCGAACAGCGCAAGAAAGCCGAGCAGCACAAAGCCGGTCGCGCCGTAGATCTGGCGCGCGAGATAGCGCTCAAGGGTGCGCGGCCGCAAATTACTTTCCGCTCATTTGCCGAGCCTCAGGCGGATGAGCTGCATGCGCTGGGCAAAAAGCACCACGAGGAGCGCGATCATCAGGGCGTGCACGATCCAAACGCCGATCGCGAAGTCGAGCCGCCCCTGCGAGACGCGCGCCTGGCTCACCGAAAGCAGGTTCGAATACACCATGTAAGTGAGCAGCGCGAACAGCAGGTTGGCCGAGCGACCGGCGCGCGGGTTGACGAAGCTCATCGGGATGGCGAGCAGCACCAGCACCAAGGCCGATACGGGGATGCCGACGCGCCACACCAGCTCCGCCAAGTTCTCCTTGCTCGGGTGGGTCATCAGCGCCCAGGTCGACATGTTCTTGGTGCTGCGGTCGGGCTGCAGGTTCTCGCGCGTCTCGATGCGCGCGGCGTAGCGGTCGAACTCGGTGACGCGGTACTGCTCGTCGCCCGGCGAGCCCTCGTAGCGGCGCCCCTGCTCGAGCACGATGAAGCGATCGCCGTTCGGCGCCGTCTCGGTGCGCCCGCTGCGGCTCATGCTGACGCCGCCCTTGCCCTGCTGCACCGACGAGACGAACACGTTTTGCACCTGGTTCGATTCGCCCGAGACCGACTCGACGAAGAACACACGATCCTTGTTGGCTGTCTCGCCGAACACCCCCGGCGTCACGCGCGAGACGTCGTCGCGCGATTCGAGCTTGTTGGAATACTGCGACGCCATCTGCGCCGCCCACGGCGAGATGAAGAGCGAGAGCGCCCCGATCACCGCGATCTGCGGAAGCGCGAAGATCATCACCGGCCTGAGCCACGCGGTGAGCGGCAGGCCCGAGGCGAACCAGATCACCATCTCGGAGTCGCGCCAGCCGCGCGTCAGCGTCAGCAGCACCGAGATGAACATGGTGAGCGAGAGCAGCACCGGCAGCGCGCCGAGCGCGAAGAAGCCGAGAAATGCGAGCACCGCGTCGGTCGGAATCGAGCCGCCCGCGGCCTTGCCGAGCAGGCGGATCAGCTGCGTCGTGAGCGCGATGGCGAAGAGCGTCATGAACACCGCGCCGGCGAGCGTCGCGAATTCCCTGAGGAGCGCCCGGTGGAAGATCATGCGATACTTTCGGCTCATGGAATTTAGCATAAAGACGCTCTCGCCCGAGACGGCGGAGACGGGCTGCATTGTGCTGGGCGTCTATGCTGATAAGGAACTGACCGCGCCGGCGCGCCGCGTCGATCAGCGCTCGAAGGGCGCGCTGCGCGCCGCGCTCGCCGACCTCTCCGCCAAAGCCGGCTCCACGCTGCTCTTGCGCTCCCTGCCGCAGATCGCCGCCGAGCGCGTGCTGGTCGTGAGTCTCGGCGCGCGCGACGAGTTCGGCGAGACGCAATACCGCGAAGCGCTGCGCGCCGCCGGCAACAGCCTGCGCGAGCTCGCGGCGAAAGATGCGGCGCTTTTTCTCGTCGACGTCAAGGCGAACGGCCGTCCGCTCACCTGGAACGTGCGCCACGCGGTGCTTGGCATGCGCGAGGCGTTCTATCGCTTCGACGAGCTCAAGTCGCAGAAGAAGTCGACGCCGCCTTCGCTTGCCGAGGTGACGCTGCCGCTTTCCTCCAGTGCGCAGCTCAGCGAGGCGCTCGCCGAAGCGCAGGCCACCGCGGACGGCGCGGACCTCGCGCGCACGCTCGGCAATCTGCCCTCCAACATCTGCACGCCCTCTTACCTCGCCGAGCAGGCGAAGAAACTGGCGCGCGAGTTCAAGCTCGATGTCGAAGTGCTCGAGCGCAAGGACATGGAAAAGCTCGGCATGGGCGCGCTGCTCGCGGTGACCAGCGCCTCGCACGAGCCGCCGAAGCTGATCGTGCTGCGCTACGACGGCGCGCCGAAAGGCAAGGCGCCGCGGGCGCCGCTGCTTGCCCTGGTGGGCAAGGGCATCACCTTCGACACCGGCGGCATCTCGCTCAAGCCGGCCGCCGAGATGGACGAGATGAAGTTCGACATGTCGGGCGCCGGCAGCGTGCTCGGTGCGATCCGCGCGCTCGCCGGCATGAAGGCACCGGTGAACGTCGTCGGCGTGGTGCCCACCTGCGAAAACATGCCGGGCGGCCACGCCATCAAACCGGGCGACGTCGTCACCACGCTCTCCGGACAGACGGTCGAGATCCTCAATACGGACGCCGAGGGGCGGCTCATCCTGTGCGACGCGCTCACCTACGCGGAGCGTTTCAAGCCGGAAGTGGTGATCGATATCGCAACGCTCACCGGCGCGTGCGTCATCGCGCTCGGTCATGTCGCCACCGGACTCTTCGCCAACGACCAGAAGCTCGCGGATGAGCTGCGCGAAGCGGCCGACGATGCCTGGGACCGCGTCTGGCAGTTGCCGCTTTGGGAGGAATACCAGGAGCAGCTGCGCTCGAACTTCGCTGACTTCGCCAACATCGGCGGGCGACCCGGCGGCAGCATCACGGCGGCTTCGTTCCTCGCCCGCTTTACGCGCAAGCAGCGCTGGGCGCACCTCGACATCGCCGGCACCGCCTGGAAGAGCGGCCGCGAAAAAGGCTCGACCGGCCGGCCGGTGCCGCTGCTCGTGCGCTTCGCGCTGCGCCACGCCGGCCAAAAATGACCGGCGTCGAGTTCCACTTCAACGCCCCTGATCGGCTGCAAGCCGCTTGCCGCCTCGCCGCGCAAGCGCTCACCGCCGGCGAACGCGTGCTGGTGTACGCACCCGAGCCCGAGCTCGCAGCGCGGCTCGACCGCCTGATGTGGACCTGGCCGGCGACCGGCTTCGTGCCGCATTGCGCGGCCGACGATCCGCTCGCGCCCGAAACCCCGGTGCTGATCGCGCGCGATGAGCACGCACCGGCGGATTGCCACGTGCTCTTGAATTTGGCGGCGCAATGCCCGCCCCATTTCGCCCGCTTCGAGCGGCTGCTCGAGGTGGTGGGCACCGACGAAGCCGAACGCGAAGCGGCGCGCAGCCGCTACCGCGTGTACAAGAGCCGCGGCTACGGCATCGCCAACCACGACCTCGCGCGCGCCGATGGCTGACAGCAAGGTTCCCGTGCTGACGGAGGTCGTCGCCGAGGTACGCCAAGCGCGCCCGGTGGTGGACGCGGCGGCGCTGGAAGCGCTGGCGCGCGAGCTCGAGCGCGCGGTGCTCGCGCGCCTTGCGCCCGAGGTCGACCGCGTGATCGAAGAAAAGCTGGCGCGCACGCTCTCCGAGGTGCTCGGGCAGGCGCTCGAAGGCGTGCGCACCGAGCTCACCGTCAGCGTGACGCAGATGGTGCGCGAAGCGGTCGCCGCCTCGGTGGCGCACGCCCTCCAGTTACGCGACACGAAGTAGTGCTCGACAAGAGCTTCGATCCTGCGGCGATCGAGGAGCGCTGGTACCAGCGCTGGGAAGCCGCCGGCTACTTCCGGCATCGCGACCACCAGAAGCCGGCGTACTGCATCCAGCTGCCGCCGCCGAACGTCACCGGCACCTTGCACATGGGCCACGCCTTCCAGCAGACGCTGATGGACGCGCTCATTCGCTATCACCGCATGCGCGGCGACAACACCAACTGGGTGGTCGGCACCGACCACGCCGGCATCGCTACGCAGATCGTGGTCGAGCGCCAGCTCGAACTCGAGGAGAAGACACGCCACGATCTCGGGCGCGAAAAATTTGTTGAGCGCGTCTGGCAGTGGAAGCAGCAGTCCGGGTCCACCATCACGCGGCAGATGCGCCGCCTCGGTGCTTCCGCTAACTGGCAATACGCCGACACCGAGGCTGGGAAGGGCGGCTACTTCACCATGGACGCGAAGATGTCGCGCGCCGTGACCGAAGTGTTCGTCCGGTGGTATGACGCCGGCCTCATCTACCGCGGCAAGCGCCTGGTCAACTGGGACCCGGTGCTCGGCACGGCCGTTTCCGATCTGGAGGTCGATACCGAGGAAGAGGACGGCCGCATTTGGGAAATCCGCTATCCCGGCGAGGGCTTCAGCGTCACGGTAGCCACCACGCGACCCGAGACCATGCTCGGCGACGTCGCCGTCGCGATACATCCGATGGACACGCGTTACGCGAAATTGGTTGGCAAGACCGTTCGCCTGCCGGGAACGAAGCGCCTCATCCCGATCATCGCCGACGACTACGTCGATCCCGAATTCGGGACCGGCTGCGTAAAGATCACACCGGCGCACGACTTCAATGACTTCAACGTTTGGCAGCGCATTTTCAAAAATCAATCGATCGAGACGCTGCCTTACGCCGGGCTGTTGAGCATTCTCGATTTGCAGGCGAGGGTAATCAGCAACGACTGGCTGGAGAAGAGACACTCAAAGGCAGACGTTGCTGCCCGACGCAACGACGAGGAACTGTTGGCACTGGTCCCCGCGCGCTACCAGGGCCTCGAGCGCTTCGAGGCTCGAAAGCGGATCCTCGATGATCTCAAGAAAGAGAATCTGCTCGTTTCTGAGAAGCCATACAAGTTGCGAGTACCGCGCTCCAATCGTAGCAACGCTGTCGTGGAGCCGATGCTCACCGAGCAATGGTTCGTGAAGATGGACGGCATGGCGAGGGACGGCCTCGCGGTGGTCGCCCGCGGCGAGGTGAAGTTCATACCGGAGCACTGGACCACCACCTACAACCATTGGCTCGAGAACATCCAGGACTGGTGCATCTCGCGCCAACTCTGGTGGGGCCATCAGATTCCCGCCTGGTACGACGAAGCGGGCAACAGCTATGTTGCGCGCACCGAGGAGGAGGCGCGCCGCAAAGCCGCCGGCAGGGCGCTGCGCCGAGACCCCGATGTGCTCGACACGTGGTTCTCGTCGCAGCTCGTGCCCTTCAGTTCGCTCGGCTGGCCGGAAAAAACGCCGGACCTCGACACCTTCCTGCCGTCGGACGTCCTGGTTACCGGCAATGACATCATCTTTTTCTGGGTCGCGCGCATGATCATGGCGACGCGCCACTTCACCGGCAAAGTCCCGTTCCGTGACGTCTACATCAACGCCATCGTGCGCGACGCCGAAGGCGAGAAGATGTCGAAGTCGAAGGGCAATACGCTCGATCCCCTCGACCTCATCGACGGTATCACGGTCGAGGCGCTGATCGCGAAATCGACCCGGGGTCTGCTGAAGGGCGAGCACCGAGAGCGCATCGAAAAGTACGTAAAAAGCCACTACCCGAATGGCATCCCGGCTTTCGGCGCCGACGCAGTGCGCTTCACCTTTGCCTCGCTTGCCACCTTCTCCATCACGCTCAACTTCGACCTCAACCGCTGCGAGGGCTATCGCAACTTCTGCAACAAGCTATGGAACGCGGCGCGCTTCGTCCTCATGAACACCGAGGGCAGGGACTGCGGGCTCGATGATTCGGCGCCGGTCGAGCTGTCGACCTGGGATCGATGGATAGTTAGTACGCTGCAGCGCGTGGAAGCCGAAGTCGCGCAGAGCTTCGCCGACTATCGCTTCGACAACGCCGCGGCTGCGATCTACCGCTTCGTGTGGGATGAGTACTGCGATTGGTACCTCGAGGTGGCGAAGGAGCAGCTTACTGCATCATCCAAAGCAGGCAACGAAGCAGCGCAACGCGGCTCACGCCGAACGCTGGTCCGCGTCCTGGAAAGCGCCTTGCGCCTCGCGCACCCATTCATTCCATTCATCACCGAGGAGCTCTGGCAGAGCGTCGCGCCGCTCGCCGGAAAAAAGGGAGAGACGATCATGTTGCAGCGATATCCACAGTCGCAGCCAGAAAAGATAGACACTGCAGCCGAAGCCGACGTGGCGCTCGCTAAAGAGGTGGTGAACGCGACCCGCAATCTGCGAAGCGAGATGAAGATTGCGCCGAAGGACCGCATTACACTGTTCATCACGGGCGCACCGACTGCGGCCACCACGACGGCGACGATTAGCCTCGCGCGTGTCGCAGACCTTAGACCGGTGGATGAACTACCGCAGACCGATTCACCGGTGACCATCGCCGGGCGTCATCGCTTGATGCCTCACGTCGAAGTCGACCCCGCCGCCGAGCGAGCACGATTGCAAAAGGAGCTCGCGCGCCTGGAGGGGGAGATCGGAAAGGCCAAGACTCAACTTGGCAACCCCTCGTTCGTGGAGCGGGCGCCCGCCAATGTGGTGGCGCAGATGCGCGAGCGCCTGGCGGGGTTCGAGGCTACGCTGGCGAAGGTAAACGCGCAGCTGGAGAAACTGCCGCGATAGACTGAGCTTCGGAGGCGCTCGGCCACGAGAAGTCGAAGGTCCAGCCGTGCTGCGCCTCGAGGCGCAGGCGGAACGCCTGCTCGAGCTCGAACGACGGCGTCGCCACGCAGCGCTCCGGAAAGCGCATCAGGAAGCTCGAGGCGATCACCACGCACTCGCCCAGCGCCGCGAGGCGGCTTTGCGCGATGTCGCGGCCATGCAGATAAATCTCGTTGTCGAGATAGGCCGGCACATCGAACTGGCGATAGGTCGCGACCGCGGCAGCGAGACCCCAGGAGAGCCAGCGCGACTCGCGCCCCGGCGCAAGCCGGCGCGGCGCAATCAGCGCGAATGGATAGCGCGCGGCTTCCTCGGCCCACAACACGATCGGCGCCGCGCTCTGCGGCTGCACGGCGGCGAGCGACGCGTACGCCGCGTCGAACTCGCGCTGCGCCGTCGGGCCGAACCGGATCCATCGCGCCAACATGCGACCGATTATTCCATAGTCAGAAGAATGCGCGCTGGTATGGCGATTGCTTAAGCGAGCTTCCTGCGGATCGCGCGCAGCTCGCGCTTGCGCTCGGGCGTCACTTTGGGATAGCACACGCCCAGGCGTCTGAAGGCCTCCAGCATGACGGCGGAGACGATGAGGCGCGCATTCCTCTTGTCGTCCGCGGGGACGACGTACCACGGCGCTTCTTTGGTGCTGGTCGCGCCGAGGCAGGCTTCATAGGCCTGCATGTAGCGCGGCCAGTACGCGCGCTCCTCGATATCCGCCATCGAGAACTTCCAGTTCTTCTCCGGGTCGTCGATGCGCGCGAGGAAGCGCTGGCGCTGCTCCGCTTTCGACAGGTGCAGGAAAAACTTGATCACGCTCGTGCCGTTGCGATGCAGATGACGCTCGAAATGACGGATCGAGCGATAGCGGTCTTCCCAGATGCCGTTGTCGCTGACCACTTCGTCCGGCAGATCTTCCTTCTCGAGGATCTCGCGGTGCACGCGAACGATGAGCACTTCTTCGTAGTACGAGCGGTTGAAGATGCCGATGCGTCCGCGCTCGGGCAGGGCGAGCGCGGCGCGCCACAGGAAGTCGTGCTCGAGCTCGGTCGCACTCGGATGCTTAAAGCTCACCACCTGGCAGCCTTGGGGATTCAAGCCGCTCATCACATGCTTGATGGCGCCGTCCTTGCCCGCCGTGTCCATGCCCTGAAAGATGACGAGCAGCGCGTAGCGGTTGTACGCGTAATGCTTCTCCTGGAGATCCTTCAGCTCGTCGACGTGCTCGGCGAGGAGCTTCTCGTAGTCTTCTTTCGAACGGTAGTACGGCTTGACCCGTGTCGGCCAGCGCTTCAGCCGCACCGTGGCATCTTCGTCAACGCGGAATTGCGCCGGGCGAATCGGCACTAAAGCTCGAGCTCGTCGCGGATCGCCGCAATCCCGGCCTCGGCGCAGGCGTCATCCTCACGCGCCCCGGGCCCGCCCGAGACGCCGATCGCGCCGAGGAGCGAGCCGCCCGCTTCGATCATCATGCCGCCACCGACGGCCACTACGCCGGGCCGATGGCGGATGCCGCTCTGCGGCTTGCCCGCTTGCGTCCTTTCCGCGAGCTCGGTGGTGTTGGTGCGGAAACTGACCGCCGTATAAGCCTTGGCGCGCGCCATATCCGCTGTATGCGGTCCGGCAAAGCGATCGCGCAGCAATACCTGCAGCACGCCCATGCGATCGGTCACGGCCACCGTCACCTGGTAACCGCTCGCCCGGCAGCGAGCCAGCGCGGCCTGGGCGGCTTTCAGCGCCGTCTCGGGCGTGAGCAGCTTCACGCTATAGGTCGCATCGGCGGCGAGCGCACTGCCCGCGCCTACGGCCGCGAGCGCCGCGATCAGGCGCTTCACTTTTTCCTCATGAAAAAAATGAATTCCTTGCGCTCCTCGCTGTGCGAGAGGAGCTCGTGTCCGGTCTGGCGCGAGAACGCCTGGAAATCTTTCACCGCGCCCGGATCGGTGGCGACGACCTTGAGCACCTGGCCGGATTGCAGCTCGGCGAGCGCCTTCTTCGTGCGCAGGATCGGCAGCGGGCAATTGAGCCCGCGGGTGTCGAGTTCCTTGTCGAAGTTCATAGGCCGCAGAGTATAAGATGCCGGCGCCATGCAGAGCTGGCTCGTCGCCGTCACGCAATTGCCGACCGAGGACCCCGACGCGCGCATGCGCGTGCTGCGCACGCTCGAATCGCTCGGTACCGCGGTCATGCGCGAGGGCGTCTACGTGCTGCCGGATACGCCGGAGAATCGCCGCGCGCTGGAAGCGCTTACCGAGTACATCGGCAAAAGCGCCGGCAATGCCCAGGTGCTGCGCGTGAACGCGGCGTCGGCTGCGCAGCAGAGCTCGCTCGAGCGGCTGTTCGACCGCACGGCCCGCTACGAGGAGCTGATCAAGACGGTCAAAAGCCTGCGCGTGGGATTTGGCCATTCCGACCCGCACGCCATTGCCCGCGTGCTGCAGAAGCAGCGGCGCGACTTCGAAGCGATCGCGGCGCTCGATTTCTTTCCGGCGCAGCCACGCAAGCGTGCCGAGCAGGCGCTCGCCAAGGCGCAAGCCGAGGTGCAGCAGCTGCTCGCCACGTCGTCGCAGCCGGCCGTCTTCGGCGCGGCCGAGAAGCTGCAGCGGCGCTCCTGGGCTACGCGCAAGCCCGCCTGGGCCGATCGCCTTGCCTGCGCCTGGCTCATCCGGCGCTTCATCGATCCGGAAGCGAAGGTCATGTGGCTGGAGAAAAGCGAGCCGCCGCCCACCGGGGCGCTCGGCTTCGCCTACGACGGCGCGCACTTCACGGCGAATGCGAGCCGCGTCGCCTACGAGGAGATGCTCGCCAAGCTCGACCTCGGGCGCAACCCGGCGCTCGCCAAGATCGCGAGCATCGTGCATTTCCTCGAGATCGGCGGCACCGCGGTGCCGGAAGCAGCCGGCGTACAGACCCTCTTGCAGGGAGCGCTGCGGCGCTCGTCAAGCCCGCAGGAGCTCGTCGCCGAAGCGGAGAAGACCTTCGACCTTTTGTACGAAGCCTACTACGAGCCGCCCGGCGCCAAGCGTTAGCGCTTCGCTTCCTTCATCTCTTCGGCGTATTGCGCGCGCAGTTCTTTCAGGCGCGCGTCCACCACGGACAGCTGATAGAAGTCGCCGTCGCCGGACGAACGCGCGAGCTGGAACTGCTCGATGGCCGCGGGCAGGCTGCCTTGCAGCACGTAGGCCTCGCCTTGCGCCTGGTGCTGCAGGAGCCGCTTGCCCGTGGCGGCATAGCCCTTTGCCTGCATGGCGTAAAGGCGCGCGTCCTTCGGATACTGCGCGATGGTTTCGCGCAGCACGGTAAGCGCGCTTTCGTTGTCGCCTGCGTCCTGCAGCGCCGCGATGTAGGCGTAGCTGACGGCGCGCGAATAGGGATAGCGCTTCTGTGCCTGCGCCAGGATCGCGCTTGCCCCCTGACGGTCGCCGCTCGCCTGCTTGATGCGCGCGGCGAGCGTCTCGAGCATCGGGCTGTCGATGCCGCTCGCGCGCACACGCTCGAACTCGCGCTGCGCCTCCTTCGCACGGCCGGCGCGCACCAGCGCTTCCGCGAGGCCGTAGTGGGTCGCCGGTTCGCTCGCGTAGCGATGCTCGCGTAGCGCCGACTCGAAGCTGGTGACCGCGTCGCGCGGCTCGCCGGCATCAGCGCGCAGCTTCGCGCGTACCAGATAAAAATCCACCGTGTCCGCGTGCTGCCGATAAGGCATGCCGGCGGCCTTGTTCTGCACATCGGCGATACGCTCGGTGGTGATCGGGTGCGTGCGCAGATACCCGGGCAGCGTGCCGTCGTCGCTCACGCGCGTGGTGCGCTGCAGCTTTTCGAAGAAAGACGCCATGGCGCGCACGTCGTAGCCCGCGTCTTCCAGGGTCTGCAGGCCGATGCGATCGGCCTCGCGCTCGAAGTCCCGCGAGTAGCTGAGCTGGGACTGGATCGCGGCGCCTTGCGCCGCCGCGGCCGCACCGCTTGCGAGGTCGGGACGCGAGCGGCCGAACAGAATCGCGGCGGCGAGCGCCACCATCATCGGCACCTGCAGCTGCTGCTGCTGCGAGAGCAGGCGCGCAAGGTGGCGCTGGCTCACGTGCCCCAGCTCGTGCGCGAGCACCGAGGCGAGCTCCGACTCGGTCTCGGCAGTGTTGATGAGTCCGCTATGTACGCCGACGAAGCCGCCGGGCAGCGCGAACGCGTTCACCGTGTGGTCGCGCAGCACGAAGAAGTCGAGATCGACGTGCAGCGCCGGGTTCGCCTGGGCGAGCCGCGTGCCGACTTTCTTCAGGTAGTCCTCGGCCTCGGGATCGTCGATATAGCTCGGCTCGCGGAAGCGGATCTCGCGCACGATGCTCTCGCCGATGCGCCGCTCGAGCTGCGGCGAGATCGCAAAATCACCGCCGCCCAGGTCGGGCAGCGTCTGTGCGAACGCACCGGGCGCGAGGACCACCAGCGCCGCGGCGAGCCAGGTCAAGAAACGCATCCGGCTATGATATCTCCCGCCATGCCCCGTCCCGTGAAGAAGCTGACCCACTTCGACACGCGCGGCGCGGTCCACATGGTCGATGTGGGCGCCAAGCAGCCGACACACCGGGTGGCGCTCGCCTCCGGGCGCATTACCATGCAGCCGGCCACGCTTAAGCTGATCGCCGCGGGGCGGGCGAAGAAAGGCGACGTCCTGGGCGTTGCGCGGCTTGCCGCCATTCAGGCGGCCAAGCGGACCGCTGATCTGATACCCCTCGCCCATCCGCTTGCGATCTCGCGCGTTGCGGTCGATTTCGCGCTCGAGCGCCGTCCGGCCGCGGTGCGCATCTCGGTGCGCGTGGAATGCCACGGGCCGACCGGCGTCGAAATGGAAGCCCTCACCGGCGCGGCCGTCGGGCTGCTCACGGTCTACGACATGGTGAAGGCGGTCGACCGCGCCATGGCGCTCGACGCCGTGCGACTGGAAGAAAAAAGCGGCGGCCGCTCAGGGGTTTTCCGCCGCGCGCGCGGCTAAAATAGCGCCCCACATGAATCCCTTGCGCAGAACGCTGGTCAGCCTGCTTGCATTGGCCATTGCGAAGCCGCTTGCCGCCCTCGCCGCCTGGAACAAGGAAGCTTTCAGCGCCAAGACGCCCGGCGACGCGCTGAAAGGCCTCGGCATCGGCAACGCCGCGCCGAGCAAGGATTTGCAGATCGAGGCGCCGGAGATCGCCGAGAACGGCGCCGTCGTGCCGATCGAGATCTCGAGCGCCATCGCCGGCACGAGCAGCCTCATCGTGATGATCGAGAAGAACCCGTTCCCGCTCACCGCGCGCTTCGACTTCAAGGAGGGGGCGCTGCCTTTCGTGAAGCTGAACGTCAAGATGGGCGAGACCTCCGATGTGCGCGTGCTTGCCGAAGCCGCCGGCAAGTACTACACCGCCACCAAGGAGATCAAGGTGACGATCGGCGGCTGCGGAGGTTAGGGCGACATGGCCGCGGGACCGATGAAAATGCGCGCGAACCTGGGGTCGGGGTTTACCGACGTGCGCGTGCTGATGACGCACCCGATGGAAACCGGACTGCGCAAGGATCCGGACGGCAAGATCGTGCCGCAGCACTTCATCCAGAACCTGACGGTAAAGGTCAACGGCAAAACGGTGATCGACGCCCAGATCAGCCAGGCGGTGTCGCGCAATCCGGTGTTCTCCTTCCGCCTGAAGGGCGGCGCCAAGGGCGACAAGATCGAAGTGAGCTGGCTCGACAATCACGGCGAGTCGGCCGCCATCGAGGCCGCGGTCGCGTGAGGCTCGCCGTTTTCGGCGCGGCGCTCGTCTTCTCGTGCGCTGCGTCCGGCCAGGATGTGGCGAAGGAGATCCAGCGCTACCGGCAGATGGTCGCCGAGGGCAGCCCCGCCGAGCTGTTCGAGCTCGAGGGCGAGGCGCTCTGGAAAAAAGCGCAAGGGCCGAAGAACGGCTCGTTCGAGCGCTGCGACCTCGGCGAAGGTCCCGGCGTGCTGAAGGGTGCGTATGCGCACCTGCCGCGCTACTTCAAGGATGCCGACCGTGTCATGGATCTCGAGGCGCGGCTGCTTTACTGCATGAGCACGCTCCAGGGCCGCAGCCGTGACGACGCGACTGCGCGCGTCTTCGGCAGCGCCGATCGGCCTTCCGAATTCGAGCTGCTCTCGATCTATGTCGCCGGGCAATCGCGCGGCGTGCGCATCGAGCCCGGCATGGCGCATCCGAAGGAAAAGGCTTCCTACGAGCTTGGGCGCGCGCTTTTCTTTCACCGCGTGGGCGCGTGGGACTTTTCCTGCGCGAGCTGCCACGGCGAGGAAGGCAAGCGTATCCGCATGCAGGAACTGCCGGTGCTCTACAAGCCGCAGTACGCGCGCCCGGTGATGGCGAGCTGGCCCGCCTATCGCGTATCGACGAGCCAGGTGATCACGCTGCAGTGGCGCATGAACGACTGCTATCGGCAGATGCGCACCCCCGAGCCGACCTTCGGCTCGGAAACCACCGTGGCGCTGATCCATTTTCTGACGGCGACCGCGCGCGGCGAGACCTACGGCGGCCCGGGGAACAAGCGATGAGACCGAGCGCGCTGCTCGTCGCGCTGCTCGCCTCGGCAGCGTGGGCCGATCCGACGCCGCAGGAAGTCCAGCAGATCATGCAGCGCGACTTTCACGCGCGCGGCCAGGCGACCATGGATCGCCTCGCGCAGGATGCCGTGCAGCGTGTGTGCACTGAAACGCAAAACCGCCCGCCGGCCGAGCTGACGAAATCGCTCGAAGCCGATCAGATGAAAACCATCGTCTTCCCGGAAGGAAGCCTCCTCGGCGACTGGAAGCGCGGCGAGACGATCGCGCAGAGCGGGCGCGGCCTGACCTGGAACGACAAGCCGGACGACCCGGCGGGCGGCAGCTGCTACAACTGCCATGAGCTCTCGCCGCGCGAGATGTCGCATGGCACGATCGGGCCGAGCTTGCGGCGCTTCGGCGCGACGCGCGGCAGCGGTGCGGAAGTGCAGCGCTACGTCTACGGCAAGATCTATAACGCCAAGGCGTACAACCTGTGCTCGCAGATGCCGCGCCTCGGCGCCTCCGGCACGCTGACAGCGGCGCAGATCAAGGACCTGGTCGCGCTGCTCCTCGACCCCGCCTCCCCCGTCAACCAGTAGGTTGCGCCGCCGCGCTTTTCTCCGCCTGCTTGCGCTCGCTGCCGCAGCGGGCGCGAGCCTGCGGCCGCGGCAGAGCGACGCCCAGGCGGCGGCCGAGCTCTACGATGTGCCGCCCTTCGGCAACGTCTCGCTCCTTCACATCACCGATGTGCATGCGCAGCTATTGCCGCTGCACTTCCGCGAGCCGAGCGTCAACCTCGGCGACGGCCGCCCGCCGCATTTGGTGGGCGAAGCGCTGCTCAAGCACTACGGCATCGCACCCGGCAGCGCCGCGGCGCACGCCCTCACGCATCTGGATTTCCAGTCGGCGGCGCAGCGCTTCGGCAAAACCGGAGGCTACGCGCATCTCGCGACGCTGCTTCAGCGCCTGCGCGCCTCGCGGCCGCAGGCACTGCTCCTCGATGGCGGCGACAGCTGGCAGGGCTCGGCGACGGCGCTCTGGACGCAAGGCGCCGACATGATCGGCGCGCAGCAGCGGCTCGGCGTCCAGTACATGACCGCGCATTGGGAGTTCACCTATGGCGCCGAGCGCATGCTCGCGGCAGTCAAGGAGCTCGCGCCGATCCAGTTCCTCGCGCAGAACGTGCGCACGGTGGATTTCGAGGACCCGGTATTCAAGCCATACGCGATCCACGAAGTGAGTGCCCTGCCGGTGGCGATCATCGGCCAGGCGTTTCCGTACACGCCGATCGCCCATCCGCGCTATCGCTTTGCCGAGTGGAGCTTCGGCATCCAGGAGGGTCGGCTGCAGCAGCGGGTGGACGAAGTGCGGGCCAAGGGAGCGAGAGCCGTGCTGCTCCTCTCGCACAATGGCATGGACGTCGACCTCAAGCTCGCCACGCGGGTGCGCGGCATCGACGCGATCCTCGGTGGGCATACGCACGACGGCGTCCCCAAACCGGTCCTCGTCGGCAAGACACTGGTGACCAACGCCGGCTCGCACGGCAAGTTCGTCGGCGTGCTCGATCTCGATGTTGGCTCAGGCGGCGTGCGCGGCTACCGCTACCGGCTGCTGCCGGTGTTCGCCAATCTGCTGCCGGCGGACCGCGAGATGGCCGCCTATATCGACAGTGTGCGCAAGCCATACGCCGCGAGGTTGAGCGCGCCGCTCGCGCAAACCGAGGGCTTGCTTTACCGCCGGGGCAATTTCAACGGCACGTTCGATGAGCTGATCCTGCGCACGCTGATGGCCGAGAAGGATGCGCCGATCGCCTTTTCACCGGGCTTCCGCTGGGGGCCCACCTTCCTGCCGGGCGAGACCATCAGCGTCGAGGACCTGATGGCCGAAACCGCGATCACCTACCCGCAGGTGACCGTGAACGAGTTCTCGGGCACGGAGATAAAAGCAGTGCTCGAAGATATCGCCGACAATCTCTTCAATGCGGATCCCTACCTGCAGCAGGGCGGCGACATGGTGCGCGTCGGCGGCCTGACCTACGCCATCAGGCCGGCGGCGAAGATCGGCGGCCGCATCTCCGATCTGCGGCTCGCGGGCGAGCCGCTGGAGGCGGACAAGCGGTACAAAGTCGCAGGCTGGGCGCCGGTGCGCGAAGGTGTCACCGGCGAGCCGGTCTGGGATGTGGTGGGCCGCCACCTGCGGGCACAGAAGCGCATTGCACCGCTCGAGGTCAACCAGCCGCGCCTCATCGGCGTTGGACGTAATGCGGGCCTCGCATGAAGAAAACGATTTTTGCGACCGTGGTGCTGCTGGTTGCCGCCGCCGGCGCAGGGACCTGGTATGCCCTGCGCCCGGACGGCGAGGCGGTGCGCTATCGGCTCGCCAAGGTGGAGCGCGGACCGATCGAGGTGGCGGTTGCCGCGACCGGCACGGTCAACGCCGTGAGCACCGTGCAGGTGAGCACGCCGATCCCGGGCCAGGTGAAGGAAATCTACGCCGACTTCAATACGCCTGTGAAAAAGGGCCAGGTGCTCGCGCGGCTCGATGCGACGGGCTACGAGCTACGCGTGAACCAGGCGCGCGCAGACGTCGACGCCGCACAGGGCGCCGTGGCGGCATTACGTTCGAGCCTGCAGGCCGAGAAGGCAGATCTGGGCCGCGCGAACGCCGCGGTAGCGGCCGCCGAGCGCGATTTCGAGCGCCGGCGCCCGCTCGCGGAGAAAGGCTTCATCTCGCCCGCCGAGCTCGCCAGGGCGCGCGCCGCGCTCGAGGCCGCGCGCGAAAACCGCGCGGCGCTGCAGGCCCAAATCAAAGCCAATGAGACGCAGCTCGCGCAGGGCGGCGCGGTGCTGAAGCAGCGCGAAGCGGCGCTGCGGCAGACGCAGGTAGCGCTCGAGCGCACGTTCATCCGTGCGCCCGAGGACGGCACGGTGATCCTGCGCAATGTCGACACCGGGCAGACCGTGGCTACGGGGCCGCAGGCAGGCGCGCTCTTCACCATCGCGCACGACCTGCGGGAGATGCGCCTCGAGGCGGCGCTCGACGCGGCAGACGCGGCGCGCTTGCGCGCCGGCATGAACGCCAGCTTCTCGGTGGATGCCTTTCCGCGGCACACTTTTTCGGGGGAAGTGCGCGCGATCCGCGAGTCTCCGCAGAAGGGCGAAGGCTCGGCCGCCTATGCGCTGGTCATCGCCGTGCCAAACCCGGACCTTGCGCTACTGCCCGGGATGAGCGCCAAGGTGCGCATCGTGCTCGAGAGCCGCGCCGACGCGCTCAAGGTGCCCAATGCTGCGCTCACCTGGCGGCGGACGTCAGAGCCGGGCCCGCACATCTGGGTGCTGGCGAACGGCGCACCCAAGGCGGTGCGCGTACGCCCCGGCATCAATGACGGCGTGAACACCGAGCTCGTGCAAAGCCCGCTGCCCGCCGGGACCGAGGTGATCGTCGGCACGGCGACAACCCCCGGCAGTTAGGGTCCGCGCGCCGGCGCGCCGCTGCGCTATTCTGGCGGTACGTTCTTAACAACAAGCGTGCGAATTTGACGCTCGCGGAGTTCGTCTACACCACCCTGCTCAGGCCCCGGCTCCTGCGCCGCGCCGCGAACGCCGCGATTCGGGCAGCGCTGCCCAAGCACGTGCGCGTCGGCAAGGCGCTCGTGTGGCTGAACCCCGATGATCCGGTGGTCTCCGGCGCCCTCGCCTTCGGTGTCTACGAACGCGGCGAAATCGCCTTCTTTCGCTCGCGCTTCGCGGCCGACATGACGTTCATCGATGTCGGCGCGAACGTCGGCCTCTACAGCGCGCTCGCGCTGTCCACACCAGGATTCCGCGGACGCGTGCTGGCGATCGAGCCGCACCGCGAGAGCCGTGTTTACCTGCAAAAGACGCTACAGAGCAACGCTGCGCCAGCCGCCACGGCGCTCGTCTGCGAGCTCGCGGCTTCCGATCGCCCGGGCACGCTTACGCTCTACCAGAATCCGGAGAACAAAGGCGACAACCGCGTTTATCCCGATCCGCTGCTGCAGGCGCAGGAGACGATCGGCGCCGACACGCTCGACAACATCTGCCGCCGCCACGACATCTCGAGCGCACAGTTCATCAAGATCGACGTGCAGGGCGCGGAGGCGACGGTGATTCGTGGTGCGAGCGGCCTGCTTGCGGCGAGCGACCAGTGCGTCCTGATGACCGAGTTCTGGCCCTATGGCCTCGCGCGCTGCGGCGCGGACGGGCTCCAATATCTCGAGATGCTCGGCGAGCTCGGCTTCCG
>Ga0070741_10008391_pt1 | contig 20763 bp, 22 predicted proteins | sample Coa_R1_4_FD_66440 | JGI IMG/M metagenome (GOLD analysis project Ga0070741, IMG submission 66440) | Surface soil microbial communities from Centralia Pennsylvania, which are recovering from an underground coalmine fire - Coalmine... | ecosystem: Environmental > Terrestrial > Soil > Unclassified ...
ACTGCGCGTGATCGGCTTCGAGCCTGGCGTGCTCGGCCTCCATCGTCTTGTGCTCGGCTTCGAGCTTCTCGTGCGCCGCCTTGAGCTTCTTGTGCAGCTCGCCCGACGATCCCGCGAGCGCGACCGCCGGGAACAGCAAGACGAGCAGCGATGCTTTGCGTAGAAGGTTCATGATCGTCTCCTTTAGTTCGGCGATGGATAGTGGCGCTGCACGAAGCAGAGCCCGTCGGAGTTGAGGTGACCTTGCGTGCTCTGGTCGTAGGTCATGTAGTCGTTGTAGTCGCGCATCGACGTCGCCGGCGTGCCCGCGGGGTTGTACGGGATCGTCAGGCTGTCGAAGTCCATCGTCATGTTGGTGTCGGGCGGCGTGTAGCCGGCGAGGCACGCGCGCCACGGCAGCCCGGTCCCGTTGAACTTGAACGCCTTGTAATTGACGCCGACGGTGTCATCGAGCGTGACGTTCCAATTTCCCGCGCCGTCCATCTTGGCGAGCGCGGCGAGCTGATCGAAGTGCGCCGGCGTGTCGTGCGTGAAGCTCTCCCAGAACGGATGATCGGTGTGCACCGTGACCTGCGCGGTGACGGTCTGCCCCGCTTTGACTTGAACGCCGCGCTGATGATCTTCCATGCCGAGCCCCATCGCCGGATCGTTGTCGGGGTTCTGGCAGTTGATGTAGCTCGTCGGCGATTTGAAGCCGAAGCGGAAGTTGACGGTCTTGTCGCCTTTGAACGGCTCCTGCGTGAAATCGAACGCGGCGTTGGTGGTCGTGCACGCAGCGCCGCCCGCGCCGTTGCCCTTCCACGTCGCCGTGCCGACGTAAAGCACGACATAGCCTTTGCTGATCATCTCGGCGTAGTCGGGATCGTTGGCATCGAGCTGGAGCCGCGTCGCCGACGCGGTGGCGGGAATCAGATCGAAGCCGAACGCGTAGCGCATCGTCGGATCGAACGGCGCATTGCCGTTCTTGTTTTGATTGTCGAGCGTGGCGATGGGATACGCCTGCTCATTGCCGCCGCCTTTGCCGGGCAGCGGGCCGCCCTTGTGCAGATCGATCGCCCACGGCCCGTCGAGCTCGGCCACTTGCGTGCCGACCTGCGACTGATCGGTCGCCGACGTATCGGGATTGGTCCACAGCTTGATCTTGTCGATGGTGACCAGCAGCTTCGAGAAGTGGATCTGCCAGCCGTCGACGAACGCGGCGTCGCCCATGTTCACCGGCGGATAGGCGTAGCCGCCGAGCGCCAGCACTTCGCCCGAGGCGCTGAACTGGATCCCGGCGCCGTTCTGTTGCTGCATGTCGCTGCCGCCGTCGACGCCGGGGTTGGTCGTCCCGTTGCCGCAGCCGGCGAGCGCTGTCAGTACCCATGCCACTGCGATGTTGCTGCACTTCATGTTCGTCTCCTTTAGTTGGACCAAATGAACGAATAGACGCTCGAGTTCGAGCGCAGCCCGTCGAAGAGCGCTCCGCCGGCGCCGCCCTTGGCGTCGGGGATGCGGTAGAGCAGCGGCGAGTCCGAGACTTTCGTGACGTCCGTGGAAGTGAAGTCGACCTCGTTGAACATGCCGCGCGGATCGATGCGCAGCTGGAGCGAGCCGCCGACGGTCGGCGTCACGTCGATGGCGATCGGCGTGACGATGCGCTGCTGGCAGATCGGCGCCGAGCCCGGCAGGCCGGGGTTCTGCACCGGCTTGAGTCGATTTTCGCCGATGGTGACGTCGGCGATGAACGGGTAGAAGACGCCGCCGCGATCGGCCGTGCCCTCGACGTGCAGGATCACCGTCGAGTCGGCGATGGTGTCGACGTCGCCGCCGGTGAGCCACACCTCGCCGACTTTGGTCGGCGCGGCGATCGTCTGGCCCTTGGCGGGAAACGCGATCGGATCGGGCGAGAGCAGATCGACGTCGAGCGGGCCGAACACCTGGCCGACGTACGCGGAGGGATCGAGCGCCAGCGTGCACGCGCCCGCCGGCGCGCCCGACGCTTGCCCCGCCGACGCGAGATAGGCGGCGCCGACATGGATCTTGGCGCTCGTGATCGCGAGATGAAACCCCGAGCCGGTCATCGCCACCTCGAGCGGCTGGCCGTTCACCGCGTCGGTGGGTCCGGCCGCGGTCGCGGCGAAATTGAACAGCGCGCTGCCGGTCGTGTCGCCGCAGCCGGCGAGCGGCGACGCGGCTGCGAGCGCGCACGCAAAGAAAAGCTCGCGCGTCATTTCTTTCCTCCGTAGTTGGCTTTGATCGAGAACAGGACGGTGCGCGGCGCGCCGGCGGAGAAGTGGCGCTCGGGCACCAGCGTCGGCTGCGTCTGGCTGTGAAAGTCGGAGGCGTAGTTGTATTCGCCGAGCCGATAGCTGGTGTTGAAGAGGTTCGAGACGCTGACGCCGAGATCGAAGATCCACCAGCCGACGGTCGCGTTGGCGTCGAGCACCGCGATGGTGTCCGAGCGCGCGCCATACGGCAGCGGCCGCGGCCCGACGTAGGTGAAGCCCGCGCCGAGCGCCGCGCGAAACGGCTTTTCTTTGATGCGTAGCTTCTTCCACGGCAATTCGCCGTAGAGCGCGCCGTCGAAGCGGAACACCAGATCCGGCACGTACGGGATCAAGAGGTGCGTGTCGTCGAACGTGGCTTTGACGTACGTGAGGTTGGCCGCGAGATCGTAGAACGGCCCCGTCAGGCGCGCGGAGGTCGCCGAGCCGATGCGCGTCGTCGAGCCGCCGAGCACGTTGCGTCCCGCCGTCTGCGAGAAGATCAGATCGCGATCGACCTTGGTCTCGAAGAACACCGAGCGCGCGTTGAGCTCGATCGTGTCGTCGCGAAACTTGCGGTTGTAGCCGAGCCCCGCTTCGTAGGCGGTGACGTTGGCGAACGGCGTCTTGGCGTCTTGCGTGACGTAGCCGGGATCGATCGAGCGCACGCCCGTGCCCGCGCTCGCCGACGCGCTAACGCCCCAAAGCGGTCCGAGGATGAGCGAGCCGCGCGGCATGTACGCGGTGCTCACCGTCCCGGCGCGCTGATCGGGCTCGCGGTGCGCCGCGGTGCCGCCGCCCTCCTGGCTCAGGCACGACACGTCGTGCATCGACGGATCGGGGTGATCGACCGGCGACTTGACCGCGCAGTTGTCGTGCACGTCGAAGGTGAAGACGTCGCCGCGCACGCCGCCGCGCAGCGCCAGCCAGCGCAAGAAGCGCAGGTTGAGATCGCCGTAGAGGCCGATGTCGCCGAGCCGGGAGTCGAGGTTGGCGTCGGTGAGGTAGGGATTTCCCGTCGCGGCTTCGATGCGCTGCTGCTGCGACGAGACGAAATCGCCGCGCGCGAAGTAGCCGATCTCGACTTCCTGCTGCTGCTTGAACAGCGTGAAGGCGAGCCGCCCCGAGCCGCGCGCGCCGACGGTTCCTTCCATCACGTCGAGGTCGAGCAGATCGCCGCGCTGGCCGTGCGGCGTCTGCTGCGGCTGCTGAACGTCGAGGAGAAAGCCGGTGAAGTTTTCGCGCAGCCTGAGCGGGCGCGCGATGCCGAACACCTGGTTGCGGAAGGTGATGCCGCCGGCGCGCGTCTCGATCTCGCCGGCGACCGAGTAGCGCGACGAGTCCTCGCCCTGGCGCAGCGCGAACTGCTTCTTGATGTCGTAGCTGTCGTAGAAGCCGACCGCGCCCGAGCGAAAGTCGTCGTCGCGCAAGACGCCGGCGGTGTGAAAGCTGCCGATGTACGCCGTCGCCGTCAGCCGATAGCTCGACGACTCGCCGAAGCGTCCTTCGTACTGCGCCATCGCGGTGGCGCGCCGGCCGTCGCGGTTCTGACCGTAGCCGTCGGTCTGGTAGATCTCGGCGGCGGCGAACGTGCCGGGCGAGCCGGCGGGCGGCGCGTACGTGAGCAGCAGCCGATAGGTGCCGAACGAGCCGACGGTGAATTGCGCCGAGAGGCCGCGCTCGGCGAGGCCGAGGTGATAGTCGGCGCTGCCGGCGACCGCGTAGTTTCCCTGGCGCGGATCGAACGGCCCTTCGAGCACGCGCAGCGACTGGATCAATTCGGGGATGATGAAGTGCGTGTCGGCGTAGCCGTTGCCGTGCAGGTTGCCGCTCTCGTTGATGGGCACGCCGTCGACGGTGAACTCGATGTCCTGGCCTTCGCGCGCGTCGAACCCACGCAAGAAGACCTGCTCGGCGTGGCCCTCGCCGCCTTCGTTGGTGAGCAGGATTCCCGGCGCCAGCTTGAGGAAGTCGGCGGCCTTGGTGCGCGGCACCAGCGAAAGTTTTTCGACGTCGACGTGATAGTCGGAGACGCCGCGGCTGAGCGCCTGCTTCTTGCCGCTGACGCGGCTCTCGTACGACTTGCGCTCGGTCTCGGGCGCCAGCTCCGTCGGTGGCGGCGCGACCGGCGCGGGCGCGGGCGCAGGCGCAGGCGGAGGAATCGCCGGCGCGGGCGTCGGTGGAGGAATAGCCGGCGCGGGCGGCGCGTGCTCGGCCGGGCCGTGCTCGGCGAGATGAAAATGAAACGGGATGCGCACCTGGCTCTCGATCGGCGCTCCGTCTTGCAGCGCCGGTTTGAAGCGCCACTGCAGCGCGGCCTCGATCGCGGCCTGGTCGAGCGAGGCGTCGCCGCTGCCCTGATCGATCTCGGCGGCTTTGACCACACCGTCTTTCGCGATCGTCGCGAGCACGGTGACGCTGCCCTCTTTGTGCTGTTCGAGCGCGCCGGGCGGATACGTGGCCTTCACGCTCAACGTCGGCTCGGGCGGCGTGAGCTTTTGCGCCGCCGCGGGTTGCGCGTGCGCCTCGCGCGCCGTCACTGCGAACGAGGCGCATAGCGCGCAGCAGCCGAGCGAGATCACCGCCGCGCCATGCACGCGCCACCGCGCGCGCCGCGCGTGCGGGCACGAAGGATGGAGCAACGAAACCGGCTGCTCGGCCGGCCGAGCAGCGAGACAAGACTTCACAGATCACTCCTATGGCGAAATGGAGAAAGCGGACGCGCCGTCAGCCGCGGCGAAATTCGACGCGGGTCGACTCAGTCGGTCGGAGGAGACGGCGAGCTAGATGGCGGGCGGAGAGTTCTTCGGAGCGAGATCGAGGATCGCGATGGCGGGCGCAGGCGCGCTTCGCCCGGCGGTGAGCACCGCCGACTGTTCTTGAAGGGAGGGAGCGAGAAGCGTAGTCCGCGCTTCGGAGCGGACGCGCTCGCGCCGGCAGGCGGCGAGCGGGCAGTGATCGTGTCCGTGCGCGAGCGCGTACTCGCCGCGGATGCTCGCCGTGCGCGAGTCGGCGGCGGTGACGGCGCGCGCCGGCGCGAAGTCGCTCGCGACCTCGACCAGCTCGCCGTGCTCGGCGCACTCGACGTGCTTGACCGCCGCGAGGTGAAAGACGCTGCCGAGCTGCGCGAGCACCGCAACCAACGCGACGCCGCTCGCCGCGATGCGAGCACTCCGTCTACGAAGCGATTGCGAGCTAAGTGGACCCATCGCGCGAAACTGTCCCTTACGCTACGCGGCCGCGCGTTGTCAAGTTACGGTTCTTGCGAACGCTACTGCGGCGGGAGATCGAAGAGCGGCAACGACGGCGCAGCCGGAGCCGTCGTCGTCGACGGCATTTCAACGTCGAACACCGGAAGCCGGGGAGGCCGCGCTTTGCGTGAAACCGGCGCGCGCGGCGGCGTGCTGCGACGCGGGCGCGCCGACAACTTGCGCGGTTGCGCAGTGACCGGCGCAGTCGCCGCGGATCGCGACGCCGGCGAATCCGCTGCGGCCGATGGTGCCGCCGCCGGTATCGCCGCCGCAGCGGCGGCGAGCGGTAATGCCATCGGCTTCGACAGGTGTACGAGCCCTACCGCGATGATCGCGTGCACGCCGAGCGCGGCCGTCACCGCGACGAGGTCTGGATGAATGCGCATCGTTGCTCGCTTGGACGATCGTAGGCCGCGCTTGTTCTAGATCGAGAGGCGCTCGCCCGCAAGCGCGGGTGTAGGCTTGGGGCGTGGCCGTGGCCCGTACCATGCTCGTCGTCGCACTCGGGCTCGCCGCGCGAGCGGCCCACGGCGACGGCGCGTTTCCCGACTCGATGGCGATCTTCGCGCCGCCCGATCGCCCGCATCAAATCGTGCTCGCCACCAACTTCGGCCTGGTCACGACCGACGACGACGGCGCCACCTGGCACCTCGTCTGCGAGCAGGCGATCGCGTCGTACGTGAGCGCCTATCAAATGAGCGCGCCGCCCGACGACGCGCTGTTCGCCGACGCGCCCTACGGCCTCGCGGTCTCGCGCGACGGCGGCTGCACGTGGACCTTCGCCGCGGGCGCCTTCGCGGGCAACGAAGTGATCGACGCGTTTCCCGATCCGACCGCCGCCAATCACGTGCTGGCGATCGCGCGCCAGGTCCCGGACGGCGGCGTCGGCGCGTATCACGCGGTGTTCGAGTCCACCGACGGCGGCCGCACGTTCGGCGCGGCGCCGATCTTCACCGGCTCGCCGATGACGACGCTCACCGGCGTCGAGAACGCGCGCGCGGATCCGCGCACGATCTATTTGACGATGTATGGCGAGACGCCGTTTCAGCCGCTCTTGGCGCGCTCCGTCGGCGGCGCGCCGTTTCAAATCATCGACGACACCGCCGCGCCGAGCGACATCCCGAGGATCGCCGCCGTCGATCCGATCGATCCGCGCACGCTCTATTTGCGCACGTCCGGCACCACCGGCGATCGGCTCGCGATCTCGCACGACGGCGGCGATACGCTCGCGCTTCCGCTCGCGCTCGCGGGGCGCATGAGCGCTTTCTTGCGGCGCTCGAGCGGCACGCTCCTCGTCGGCACGGCCGACACGCCGTCGTTTCGCTCGACGGACGGCGGGCAGACCTTCGCCGTCTGGCCGAACGCGCCGCACGTGCGCGCGCTCGCCGAGCGCGACGGCGTGCTCTACGCCGCGGGCGACGATCTCGCCGACGGCTTCGCGCTCGCCACCTCCGCCGACGAAGGCGCGAACTGGCGGCCGCTCCTGCACTTCGACGACATCGCCGGCCCGCTCGCCTGCGGCAATTTGCCGTCCGTCTGCGGCGGCCCCTGGTCCATGCTGAAGTCGCTCTTCGACGCCGAACGAGCCGCGGGCAACCCGGCCGACGCCGCGACTTCCCCACCGCCTCGCACCGGCGGCTGTAGCTGCCAACTCGCGAGCGCCCGCAATCCCTCGGTCTGGCTGCTCCTACCTGCCGCGGGTATTGCGCTCATGCGTTATCGCCGCACCAGGCGAAAACGACCTGAACGACTCGCGTGAGTCGCGGGCTGCGATCTTTTTTCGCAGCCCCGCGTCCGCGAGTAGCGATGCGTTATGCTGAGCGAGTCATGAGCACGACGGCGCGAATCGCGGCCGTTCTCGCAGTTGCCGGGGCACTCGGTTGCAGCAACTCGACGACGCCGTACACGTGGAACCTGCCCGAGGGGTTCCCGCTGCCGCTCATCCCCGCCGACAACCCGATGACCAACGAGAAGGTCGAGCTCGGGCGCTACCTGTTCTACGAAAAGCGCCTCTCGGGAAACCAGACCTATGCGTGCTCGAGCTGCCACCAGCAGCGGCTGGCGTTCTCCGACGGGCGCGTGACGCCGATCGGCTCGACCGGCGAGCAGCTCCCGCACAACGCGATGCCGCTGATCAACGCCGGCTACGAGTCGTTCTTCATGTGGTCCAATCCGCTCTTGCAGACGCTCGAGGAGCAGGCGCTGGTGCCGATGTTCTCCGACGCGCCCGTCGAGATGGGCATGTCCGAGTCGACGCCCGCGATCCTCTATCGCCTGCAATCGGACTCGAATTACGTGAAGCTGTTCCGCGCCGCGTTCCCTGATCAAGGCCAGCCGATCTCCATCACCAACGTCGTGCTCGCGCTCGCCAGCTTCGAGCGCACCATGGTCTCCGGCCATTCGCCGTACGATCGTTTTCAATATCAGGGCGACACCACCGCGATGAGCGACTCGGCGCAGCGCGGAATGGCGGCGTTCTTCACCGAGAAGTTCGATTGCTACCACTGCCACGCGGGGACCACGTTCACCACGTCGTTCGTCTCGCAGAACGCGCCCACGGCGCCGCGCGATTTTCGCAACACCGGCCTCTACAACATCAACGGCACCGGCGACTATCCGCCGGGCGACACGGGGCTGATCGCGTTCACCGATTTCTCGAACGACATGGGCAAATTCAAGATCCCGACGCTGCGCAACGTCGAGCTGACCGCGCCCTACTTTCACGACGGCAGCGCGGCCACGCTCGACGACGTGCTCGACAACTACGCGCACGGCGGGCGGCTGATCTCGACCGGGCCGTACGCGGGAAACGGCGCCACCAGCGTGCACCGCGATCCGCTCGTCAAAGGCTTCACGATGAGCGATCAGGAGAAGCAGGACATGATCGCGTTCTTGAAGAGCCTGACCGATACCTCGTACATCAACGATCAGCGCTTCGCGAATCCGTCGTGCCCAGATGATTTGCCGCAGTCGTGTCCGCAGGTGGTGCCGAGCTACCAGAACGACGTCGCGCCGATCGTGCAGCGCTCGTGCGCCATGGAGTGCCACTCGGCGGGCCACGTCGCGGCCAACCGCGCGCTGCCCGACTACCAGAGCCTGTTCAATCTCAAGGACGCGGCGCTCAACAACATCGCCGTGTGCAACATGCCTCCGCCGATCGCGATGAATCCGCTCGGCGAGGCCGATCGCGCGACGCTGATGAACTGGCTCGTCTGCGGCGCGCCGAACAACTGATCTACATCGTGGCTTCGGCGAGGCAGTAGGAGAACACCACGGTATCCGATGTTCCCGTCGAGGACTTGATGGTGAACGTCACCTGCCACAGCCCCGCCATGAACAAATAGAGCGGCGTGACGGTGTACGTGCCGTCGTTTCCCGCCGGCGTCACCGAGGCGGTCACCGACGTTCCGTGGCCGTGATCGGGCATCCACGGCTTGACCGTGATGGTCGCGCCGTTCATCGCCGCGCCCGACTTGTCGGCGATCTCGAGCGTCCAGGTGTCGTTGCCGATCGACGGCGGACCGGGCACGCTGCCGACGAGCGTGACGTTGAAATCGCCGTTCACGCTCGGCTTGGTCAGGCCGGGCATATAGGGATCGGCGCGCGGATCGCTGCAGAGCGGGCCGCCCGGAATCGACATATCGGTCGACAACGGGCCGGAGAGATCGGGACCGGACGGCTGATTTCCATGGCCGCCGCAACCGAGCGCCGCGGCGAAGATCACCAGGCCGAAATGCGACCAGCGCCTCATTCCTCCAGGCTTACTCCTTAAACGGAGCGTCGCAATGGGGTGCGAAAATTGATCGCATGTTCATGGCCGCGCGCTTTTTTTAGAGTCGCGACATGAAAACTACCCTTTGGCTTGCGCTCCTCGTCGCGGCCGCGCCCGGATGCGGCGATGACACGGCGAGCGGCGCCGACGGCGGCATCGACCTCGCCATGTCGCTCGATCTCGGGCCGGCGGGCGGACCGGTCTCGGGCGCGCAGGACGATCACTGCGCCGGCACCGACGACATGGGCATCACGCAGCCGACCAGCCAGGCCGTGTGCAAGCCGGATCTGGCCGGCTCGCCGCAGGACGGCGGCGACAGCGGCCCGACGTTCGGCGACACGATGTTCAACTCGTCGGGCAACGACGACGACTGCAAGTACTTCGTGAGCTGGACCTCGACGCCGATACGCCGGGGCGTGCCGGTCACCTTCACCGTCGTCGCCAAGAACAATCCCGATGGCAGCGCGGTGACGGGAGCCATGATCCGCGCCGAGGTGTTCCTCGACGCCATGACCTCGGCGCAGAGCTCCGGCTCGGTCGGCGCCGAGTCGCCGACGGGCACGTACACGATCAGCGGCGTCATCTTCCAAAAGCCGGGCATGTGGACGGTGCGCTTCCACCTGTTCGAGGATTGCCTCGACTTCGATCCGGCCTCGCCGCACGGACACGCGGCGTTCTACGTCAACGTGCCGTAACGCCGTTGGTGCAGGGCCGCGTCACGGGGGTCGTGGTCGTCGCGCTCGCGCTCGGCGCGTGCGACGGCCAGCGCCTCGCGGCCACCGACGATCTCGGCGGCGACGATCTCTCCGCGGCCAATCTCTGTCCCGACGATCAACCCGACACCTGTCCGTCGCCGGCGCCGAGCTGGCAGCACCAGGTGGCCGCGCTGATTCAAACCCACTGCGCGTCGTGCCACTCGCCGAACGGCGAAGCGTTCGACCACCTGCTCGAGACCTACGCCGAGGTGTATTCGCAGCGCGGGCTGGTGCTCGATCAAGTCAACGCGTGCAACATGCCGCCCGGCGACGCGGGCCTGCCGATGCCCGAGACGGATCGCAAGACGATCGTGACGTGGTTCGTTTGCGGAGCGCCGAATAATTAGGGAGCACCAAATGCGAAACCAGTACAAAGCCGTTTTAATCGCGTGCGCGCTGGCCGGTTGCAGCGACGGGAGCGCGCCCTATTCGGTGTCGTTCGCGCCGCTGGTGAATGGAATGCCGTTCAAATGCGGCGCGAGCTACGACAACATCGGCACCACCAGGACGACGATTCAGCCGGAAGACTTTCGCATGTACGTCCACGGCGTGACGCTGATTCGCGCCAATGGCGAAATGCACCCGCTGGTGCTCGACCAGGACAAGAAGTGGCAGCTTCAAGACATCGCGCTGCTCGACTTCGAGGACGGCACGGGCCTGTGCAACACCGCCAGCCCCGAGACCAACACCACCGTCGTCGGGCGCGCGCCTCAGCACTCGGACTACGTCGGCGTGCAGTTCACGCTCGGCGTGCAGCCGACGATGGATCACCTCGACGCGGCGACGGCGTCGGCGCCGCTCAACCAGCCGGCGCTGTGGTGGAGCTGGTCGGGCGGCTATCGCTATTTACGGCTCGACGTGCAGTCGACCAAGAACGCGACGTGGAACTTTCACCTCGGCGCCGAGTTCTGCACCGGCGCCAACAACACGTCGATCACGTGCAAGTTCGATAACCAGTCGACGGTGACGCTGATGGGCTTCACGCCGGGCAAGTCGAGCGTGGCGATCGATCTGACGGCGTTGTACGCGAACTCGGATCTCGATCACCAGGTCGACGGCGTGACCGAGTTCGTGCCCGGCTGCATGTCGGATCCGATGAACGATCAGTGCCCGCCGCTGTTCGGCCGGATCGGTTTGCAGTTCGAGAGCGCGATGCCGGGGCCGGCGCAGTCCGTGTTCGTGGTGCAATGAGGCGCGCGCCGCTCGCGGTTGCGATCGCACTTGGGCTCGCGCTCGCCGGCTGCGGCGGCGGCGCGGGAAAGCTCCAGCCCGAGTACACCGGCTGCGGCTCGGACGAGCAGTGGATGACGTTCGATGCCCACGAGCCCAACGCCACCGTCGACGATTCGCAGGCGCCGGTGATCACCGCGCCCGACTTGAGCCAGCCGCTCGCCTTCGCGCAGAAGCCGATCTTTCGCTGGAGCCAGGATCCGTCGAGCGTCGGCAAGCCGGACGGCGACGTCATCTACCTCGACGGGCCGGGCTGCATGGGCTGCTGTCCCGAGTTCACGTCGGGCGCCCTGACCACGCTGCACCTGCCGCCGATCTCGGGGAACGAATACGATCTGCAGTTCTTCATGGGAGGCACGATGGTCCACCGGCTGATCACGACGCTGCAGGAGTGGACGCCGACCGACGCCGATTGGGCGAAGTGGCGCGGCCAGTCGCTGACGGTGAAGATGTATCGCGAGACGGTGCTGACCAACGATCTCAAGGCCGGCCCGTACACGAGCTCGAAGCCGTTCGCGTTCAGCGTCGGAAATTAGTCAGCGCACGTCGTAGGCGATCGAGAGCGCGACCTGCGGGCCGACGGTCTGCGTGCCGTAGAGGTGCGAGGCGATGGGCACGTCGACGACGACGCGGATCAGGAGATCCCGCAGCGGGCTGGCGAGCAGCGCCGGCGCGAAGTAGCCGACCACGCCGCCCGTCGACGGCGCGGCGGCGCCGTTCGGCAAGGTGTCGGCCTGCTGCCACACCACGTCGCCGCCCAGCGCGACCGCGCCCCACTTGAACGGCTGCAGCTGCAGCGCCGCCGTCGAGCCGAGCGTCGAGCCGCGCTTGTAGCCGCGCGGGCCCGCCGTCGTGTAGCGATAGCTGGTCGAGCCGTAGAACGAAAGCAGCTCGCCGGAGAACCACGCGTAGGTCACGCCCGCGAACGGATCCCACGATCCGGAGCCGGGCTGATCGTCGTCGGGGAACGGATACCCCTCGGCGTCGTAGACGCGATAGCCCGTCGGCGCCTTGACGCCGGCGTTGAGCCACAGGAGATGGTGCGGCGCGAAGCCGCGCGGCTTGAAGACCAGGAAGCGCCCCGACAGCTCGAGGTCGCCGAGCCCGTTCACCTGCTCGGTCGGCGCGTGCTGCATCGACTGGATCCAGCTCGTCACCCACGGCATGAGCGCGTTGAGGGTGAACCACTTGAGCGGCGACCACGACATCGCCAACGACGACCGGAGGAACGAAACGCGCTCGCCGTAGCGCATCGGGTCGCCCATCGTCAGCGAGCCGTAGCGCTCCTCGACGGCGACGCGCACGCGGTTTTTGTAGGGCCGCTCGACGCCGGTGGCGGTGAGCGTCATGTCGCCGCACGAACAGCTCGCGCACGCGCGCGCTCGGTCGGGGAGCGCCGACAGCGCTGCCGCGAAACCGAGCACGAGGAGGAACCACCGCGTCACCAGCTCTACCTAACCGCTCGACGAGCTTCCGTCGATGCGATCAATTTTCGCAGCCGCGCTACTTGCCGGGCGGGTGTTTGATGAGCTTGAACTGGAGCGAGCGGCGGTGCATGCCGAGCCGGCGCGCCGCCTCGGAGATGTTGCCGCCGCAATCGGAGAGCACGCGCTGGATGTGCTCCCACTCGGCGCGCGCCAGCGACGGCGCGGGAAACTCGGTCGCGGTCGCGGTGAGCGGCGGGTTCTCGTCGCGCGCGAACGCCGCCACGATGTCTTCCGCGTCGGCGGGCTTGGAGAGGTAGTGCGTCGCGCCGAGCCGCACGGCGTCGAGCGCGGTGGCGATCGAGCCGTAGCCCGTCAGCACCACCACCTTGGTCGTCGGATCGATCAACTTGAGATCGCGCACGACCTCGAGCCCCGAGCGTCCCGGCATCTTGAGATCGACGACCGCGAACTGCGGCGAGTCGTCGCGCGCCTCGGCGATGGCGTCCTCGTAGCCGCTGGCGACGCGCACCTCGTAGCCGCGATCGCGAAACGCGCGCGCCAGCCGGCCGCGAAACGTCTCGTCGTCGTCAACGATGAGGATCGACGGCCTGTCGTCGGTGTGAGACGCCACCGCCTCCTCAGCTAACATGCGCGTCACCCCTCGACCATGCGATCAATTTTCGCAGGCGCGCCGAGCGGCAGCGCCAGCACGGCGGTGGTGCCGCGTCCCGGATCCGAGTCGATGCGGAACTGTCCACCCAGCCGCTCGACGACGGCGCGCGTGAGGAACAGCCCGAGACCCATCCCGCGCCCCGGCGCTTTGGTGGTGAAGAACGGCTCGCCCGCGCGCGCCAACACCTGCGGCGCCATGCCCGAGCCGTGATCGCTCACCTCGATGCGCAGGAAGTCGCCGCTCGCGCTCGCGCGCAGGACCACCTCGGTCTCGTCATCGGACGCGTCCTGCGCGTTCTTGAGCACGCTGCTGATCGCCTGCGCCACCGCGCGGCGAGGCAGCGTCAGCCGGCGCTCGGCCTCGGCCTTGGCGACGTCGACGCGAATGCGTGGCCGATCGCGCAGCCCGTCGAGTGATGCCGACACCAATTCTCCGACGGGGATCGGCACCAGGTTCTCGCCCGCGCTCTCGCCCGCGTCGGTCGCCATTCGCTCCAGGATCGCGCGGCAGCGATCCACCTGCTGCCGGATCAGGCGCACGTCCTCCACCGGCGGCTCGACCGCGCCGGCGCGCTGGAGGTGGCGTTCTAGCTCCTTGGCCGCGAGCGCGATCGTCGACAGCGGCGTCGACAGCTCGTGCGCAGCGCCCGCCGCCAGCGTCGCCAGCGAGGCCAGCCGCTCCTGCCGCGCCGCGAGGTGGCGCGCCTCCGCCAGGTCGCCTTCGCGCTCGGCGAGCGCGCGCCGCACCCGCATGAGGAAGTACACGATGAAGCTCGCCGCCACGCCGAACGCGACCCACATTCCGCGCAAGTGCACCGTCATGTGATCCGGCCCGCCAATTTCGAGCGGCCGATGATCCACGAACAAGAAACCCGAGCCCGCGAGCGACAGCGCGACCAACGTCCAGGTCCAGCGCGCGCGCAGGATCACCGACGCCAGCGCGATCTGCACGAGGTACAGGAACCCGAACGGATTGAACGGCCCGCCGGTCAGATAGAGCAGCCCCGTGAGCAGCAGCGTATCGAGCGCCATGATCGCGCCGGCCCACCAGTCCTCGACGGGGTGCCCGCTGCGCGCGATCAGCACGCAGCCGACGTTGGTGACGAACTCCAGCGCGATGATCGCCAGCAGCGGCGCGAGCGGCACGGGAATGTGCATCAGCCGCTCGACGCCGAAGATGGTCACCACCTGGCCGGCGATCGCGCCCCAGCGCAGCTTGATCAGCCACGAGAAGTTGATCCCGTGCGGCTCCGGCAACCCGGTCGGCGGCGACGCCATGCGCGTCATTGTAGCGTCAACCTCACGTCGGCGTCGGGCCGGCGATCACGCGCAGCATCGCAGCCGCGCCGGTCGCGACCGCGAAGAAGAGCAGAACGCAGATCAGCATCCAGCCGACGAGCTGGATCCGCCTGATCAACTTGGATGGCCGCGTTCGCCGACGCACGCTGGCACGCTACGCCGCACCGCCACAGCGATCCACGGGGTGCGAAAATTGATCGCATCTCCTTAGCGCGGGCGGGGGGCGATATTTTTCTCGACGAGCTCGCCGCGGCGGGTGACCCATTGGGAGACGAAGGCCCAGGGGCGGAAGGCGGTTTCGGGATCGAACGTGGGGTGCGCGCGCAGCGCCTGGCTCCGCTGCGCCAGGAGGTGGCGCGGTTCGCGCGATCGCTCCAGGACTCGGTGCTCGAGGCCGAGTCGATGTCGTGGTGGGCGACGACCGCGCTCTACACGATGCTGCAAGGCGCCGCGCGCAGCGACGCCTCGCTGAGGACGGCGCTCGCCCCGGCCAAGGACTTCTTCGCCACCGGCCGCCGCAAGGCGAAGGTCGCGGCCGCGAAGTAGGCCTGCTCGGGCAGGAGCTCGTTCGAGCCGCCCGTCTCCGCAGCGCGCCGAGCAACCCTTTTGCCGCCGGGCGGCCCTAATGCCGCAAGGAGGCCTCATGCGCGCACTCGCACTCTCGCTCCTGCTGGCCGCGACGGCCGCGTTCGCCGACGAGCCGCTCGCCTGGCTGTTCACCGGGCCCGTCGAGGAGCCCAAGCTCGCCGACCTCGGCTACGAAGGCGGCGTCGACGCGACGCACAGCCACAGCGGGCGTCGCTCGGTCTTCTTGCGCTCGCTCATCGACAAGCCGCGCAAGCACGCCGTGGTCATGCAGTCGATCGCCGCCGATCGCTATCGCGGCCGGCGCGTGCGGCTGAGCGCGTGGGTGCTCACCGACGGGCGCGCGCGTCCATGGATCGGCATCAACGTCACCACCGGCGAGACCTCGGTCGGCCGCGTCGACATCCCGGTGAGCGCGAGCGGCGGCTGGCAGCGGGAAGAGGCGGTGGTCGACGTCGCCGCCTCGGCGCAGACGCTGCACTTCGGGATGCTGCTCGGTGGGCCCGGCCAGGCGTGGCTCGACGACGTGCGGCTCGAGGTGGTCGGCGACTCGGTGCCGGCGACCGGACCGCGCCTGCCGTTCGAGCCGCGCAACCTCGACTTCGAAGAGTGAGCGGTCAGTCCGCGCAGCAGAGCGCGCCGCCGATCGCGGACGAGTGGGTCACGAGCGCCGCTTCGCGCAAGCCGGGATCGCCGCCGCACGACCAATCGGACGGCAGCGCCATGCAGTGATCGTCGCCCGAACGATCGAGCGGCGCGCACACCACGTCGGGCACGCCGCCGACGGTGCCGCAGCCGAAGACGTCGTTCGAGGTGTCGTCGGTCTGCGCGCAGCCGGCGACGCACTGGCTCGAGCCGCACGGCGGATTGGCGAGGTTGGTGCCGGTGGCGCAGATCAGGCAGCCGGTCGACGACTGGCGCGTGACGAAGAACGTGCCCGGCGAGACCTCCGCGCCGGCGCAGCCGTCGGGCGACGAGGCGGCGACCTCGGCCGAGGTGCGGCACACGTGCCAGCCGAACGCGCACAGATCTTCGACGTCGCAGCCGGCGCCGAGCGGATTGGCGCTCGAGTCGCCGGCGGTGCGGTTGCACGCCGGCGCGAGCGTCGACGACAGGACGCCGGGGATCTGGAATCCGCCGGCGCAGGCGGCGATGTGCGGATACGCGAGCGGATCGAGGAAGCCTTCGCGCGTGCCGTCGGCGCAGCCGGGCACGGCGGGGCGGAGATCGAACGGGAACGGGAGATCGATCGGCGACGCGAGATCGACGGGCGCGGCGGAATCGATCGGCGCCGCGAGATCGATCGGCGCGGCGAGATCGGCCGTCGTCGCGAGATCGTCCAGCTCCACCTCGGGCAGCGGCCGCGTGCGGCACGCCGCCAGGCCGAGCACCACGATCGTGCAGGCGACAAATCGCATCGTCTCAATCGTATCATGACGTCGTGCTCGGTCGCATCGCCGCCGCGCTCTTGATTCCCGCGCTCGCGCTCGCCGACGCCACGCCGCCGGCCGCCGCGCCCGCGCAAAAGAAGATCGCGCGCGACCGTTGCGCCGGCGAGCGAAACTCCGACGGGAGCCCGAAGCGGCTGGCGTACGCCGCGCCCGAGCAGCCGGGCCACACCGCGATCTTCGACTACGACGACTTCGGTCCGCAGGGCGCGTCGCACGGGCTCGTCGGCTTCGCCTGGTGGCAGTGGGAGCGCGGCGGGAGCTGGGAGATCTGCGACTCGTTCGATGTTCGCGTCGTCGTCTATCGCGGGCGCACGCGCGCGCAAGTGGAGGCCGCGTATCCCGTCGTGCGGTGGAAGAGCGACTACCGCTACGTCGAGTATCGCCGCGCGATCGGCTATCTCGATCGCACGCTCGCCGAGATCGGCGGCGACCCGGCGCTCGCGCAGCTGCGGCAGGACCTCACTCGCACGCGCGGCGAGATCGTGCGCAAGCTCGGCGCGCCCTGGCCGCGCGCGAGCGAATGAGGCAACATCGGCTCGTGCGTCCGTGGCACGACGTGCTGGAGGTGGCGCCCGACGCCGACGCGGCGACGGTGAAAGCGGCATTTCGCCGCAAGGCGCTGGCGCATCATCCCGATCGCGATCCGGCGGGCTTCGCGGCGGTCAACGCCGCCTACGGCGAGTGGCTCTCGACGCAGCCTGCGAGCCGCGCGCCCGAAGCGCCGCCGCCCAGCGCCGCCGACCTCGACCGCATTTTCCGCGCGCTGCCGCTGCGACGTCGATCCCGAACCTGGCTGCTCTGGCTCCTGGCCGCCGCGATCGTGGTGACGGCCGCGCTGCTGGTTCGGTTGCGCTGACCGCGTTCACCGCCGCGGATCGCGAAACACCCACGCGCGGCGAGGCGAGACCGAGAAACTCAGGCGCACCGAGGCCGCGTCGTCGAGGAACGTAAAGCCGGCGAGGCGCGCGCGGAGACAGTCGCGCAGGCCGTTGGTGTCCGAGCCGCCGCCGTCGAGTTGGAGCGGCTCGGCGCGGCCGCCGTGAATGGCGAAGCTGATCGAGAACGGTCCCGCGAGCGCCGGGTTCGCGCGCAGCGCTTCGCCTGCGCACGTCTGTAGCCAGCGATCGCGGCGCAGCGCGCTCTCGACGTGGTTGCGATTTCGGATGGTGGTGCCTTCGACGTCGAGCGCGCCCCAGGCGACGTCGGCGACCACCCGCTCTTCCCACTTCGCGGCGCCGACGCCGGCCATCGCCAGCGTGCGCGCGTCGGCGCCCGGAAAGCGCGGGCGGCCGAAGTCCCACGTCACCTCGACGGTGCCGTGCTCGGGGCGCGGAAATCGCCAGCGCTCGACCTGCTTCGACACGCACGCCTGCGCCGCTTGCGCCTCGGCCGGCGTGCTCACGCGCAGCTCGGTCAGCTCGCCGTTCTCGCCGATGACGAAGCGCAGGGCGATCTGCTCGAGCTTGGCCGGACAGCGCGCGAGCGCTCGTTCGTGCGCGCGCACCAGGTCTTCGATCGCCTTCGGGGAGATCGCGCCGATGACCTGCTGCGCCGACGCGACGCTCGCGTACCACCACAACGCCACGCTCACGATACTCCGCACCGGCGCTCCCGATACACAAGGATACGCCCTTCGCTCTGAATCCAACCAGCTACTGGAATTGCAGAGTGACCAAGCCGAGCTCGACGCCCTGCGAGTCGTCGATCTCGGCATTTACCACCACGTCGACGAGAGCGTCGCCGACGAGCAGGTGACGCTCGCTTTCGAGCGCGAAGTCGCCGACGTAGGAACCGCTCACCCGGCTCATGTTGTCGACCACGGCCGCGGGAATCACACCCGTTCCATCGCGTGCCGGGAACGAGCACGAGAACGACGGCGCGTTCGGGGCCAATGCCGTCGAGCTACCGTATGAGAAGACGATGTACCCAGCAATGCCCGAGGTCCAGCTGAGCGCCAGGTCCTCCCCGCGCGTGGCGGTGACCGTGTCGGTGTTCACGCTGTGTTGCACCACGGGCGAGCGGAGAACGATCGGCCCAGGAGCCAACAATGTCGTCGAGAATGACGGAACCGTATCGCCCGCCGCGCTGATGGTAAGCGAGTCGCCGCCGTGCCACGGCGAAGGCATGCCGACGAACGAAGAGTACTTACCGCTTGCGTAGGTGAGCGCGACGATCGGCGCGGCGCTCACGATCGTGATCGTGCCGGCGCTGGCGGCCGAGCTCTGGCCACCGTCGACGGAGTTGGTACACATCGTTTCGATGCAGGAGCCGGTTCGTTGGGTAGAACAGGTGGTGGCGAAGCCCGGCCAGAAGAAGCTCGCACCGGCGTTGCTGTAGGAGCGGAAGACATTGACGCCGGCATTGCCGACGAAACGAGCATTCTGCGGCATGGCGCCGACCAGCGGATCGGCGTCGTCACCCGGGAGCGCGGCGTCGAGGCCTAGATCGCCGCCGTTCGCGAGATCGATCCCGGTCGATGGAGAAACCGAGTTGCACGCCGCCAACCACACCGCCACCAACGCGGCCGACCTCACCATGAAGACAGGATAGTCCAGAGTGCTATGCTGCGCGCTCTATTCCGAAGGGGGCGCGCATGCCAGGACCGACGATCACCGTCATCGACAAGACCGACAAGAACAAGGACTGGAAGGTCACGCCGCAGCAGGTGGTCGACACCTGCCAGAAGTTCGTCGACGACTTCTTCGCGCCGCGCTGGGGGACGCCGTGTCAGCTCAAGCTGGCGGCCGACTTCGAGCCGGGGTCGTGGGCGATGGCGTTCTTCGACGTGTCGGATCAGGCGGGCGTGCTCGGCTATCACGACCTCACGCCCGAGGGGCTGCCGCTGGCGAAGATCGCGGTGTCGGCGGTGCTCGCCGCCGGCAAGCAGGTGACCATCACCGCCACGCACGAGCTCGCCGAGATGCTGATCGATCCGGGCGCGAACTTGATCGTGCAGGGCGGCGACGACCTGACGCTGTACGCGTTCGAGGTGTGCGATCCCGTCGAGGAGGACACGTTCGACCTCGGCGGCTTTCCGGTGACCAACTTCGTCTACCCGGCGTGGTTCGCGGCGGCGGGCGGCGCGCGCTTCGTCGATCCCGACGGCAAGACCGATCACCTGGGCAAGACCAACAAGGCGTTCCACATCCCGCCGCGCGGCTACATGCCGATCTTCAAGAACAACGAGTGGACGCAGGTGTTCGGCTCGCTCGCCAAGCAGCAGGACTACGCGAAAGAGGATCGCAGCGAGCGGCGGTTCGCGCGGCGCAAGAAGCGATCGCTACGGCGCTCGGAGCGTCACGGCCTGAAGTAGATGATCGCCGTCGTGGCGGCGGCCCACAGCAAGAGGTTGAGCATGAACGACGGATCTTTCAGCATCGCGTCCGTCGGAGAATCGGCGACGCCGACGCGCGTGACCAGCGCGTAGAAGCGGAGCAAGCCGAAGGCGGCGCACGGCGCGGTGAAGATCATGCGCGTGGTGCCGAAGAACTCGAGCGTGTGCGGCGCGCGCGTGTAGAGCACGTAGGCGGCGAACGTCGCGGCGCCGGTCAGCCACAGCGCCCACTTGAGCGCGCTCGCGCGGTAGCTGCGCAACACCGCGCGCTGCGTGGCCGCGCGATCGGTCGACGACGCCGCCGCCAATTCGTGGGCGCGCTTGCCGAAGCCGAGGAAGCACGCGAGCAGGCCGGTGCACACCAGCAGGTACGGCGACGTCTCGACGCCGATGGCCAGCGCGCCGGCGATCACGCGCAGGAGAAAGCCGGTCGCGATCGACAGCACGTCGAGGTACACCACGCGCTTGAAGTAGTGCGAGTAGGCGAGGTTCTGCGCGAGGTACAGCGCCACCGTCGCGGCGTAGTACCAGCCGAGCAGCGCGCCGAGCGCGAGCGAGCCCGCCGCCAGCGTCGCCGCCGCCGCCTGCGCCGCGTTCACCGTCACGCGGCCCGACGCGATCGGGCGCTTCGACTTGACCGGGTGCGCGCGATCTTTCTCCAGGTCGACGACGTCGTTCCACAGGTACACCGCGCTCGACACCGCGCAGAAGATCGCGACCGCCGCCGCCGCGCGCCCGACG
>Ga0070741_10008392_pt1 | contig 20759 bp, 16 predicted proteins | sample Coa_R1_4_FD_66440 | JGI IMG/M metagenome (GOLD analysis project Ga0070741, IMG submission 66440) | Surface soil microbial communities from Centralia Pennsylvania, which are recovering from an underground coalmine fire - Coalmine... | ecosystem: Environmental > Terrestrial > Soil > Unclassified ...
TTCCTCTCCTCTGACTCCTGCTGCCTGGGTTCGCGCCCCCAACGGGGCGCAGAGCAAGGGGAGAGAGGTGCCGGCAACGCCGCGACGCGGCGTTGCCGGCACCTCTCTCCCCTTGCGAGCAGGGCTTCGCCCTGCGAGCATGACGAACACGGAAAAGCCCTGTCTTAATGCTTTGCTACTTGACGTCCTCAGATATGGCAGATATAGTATCCCTCAAAGGGGGCGAGAGGGCGTGGCTAGCTCGATCCTCCTGAGGATACTGAATTTAAAACGTAGTTGACCAGGGCCATAAAGACGAAGATGTTGGGCACTTTGGCCGCCATCACCGCAGACCAGCTCAGCCACTTGCCCTCTTTCTTCACCGTGACCACGCCCCGGTTCACGCCCATTTCTTTGATCTGGCTCCACGGCAGCAACTCTTTGCCGTTGCTGACACCCTGCTTGCTGATGCTCAGCGGGCCAAAAGTAATAGTGTTGCCCGCTTGATAGGCTTGGATGACCTGCGGCAGCAGCCGATTGGTAACCTGACGGCTGATGGTGTCGCCCAGTTGCTCAACGTTGCTGAACCTGTCATTGAAAACCACCTGACGACCATCGCTACTGCGCACCGTGTAGACATGGGTGGTGCCGGTATAGATGCCGTTGGTGTAGTGTTTCGTGACTGACCTCCACATGGCCTCAATCTGATCCCAGCGAAACGGCTCAACCTTGTCGCCTCGTGTGGAGATAAAGCCATCGCTGCAGACGTAAACATGCCATGAACGATAGATCACCGGCGTGAAAATATAATAGAGGGCTATGGCGGTGAAGGCCACGCTAAGAATGGAGAAGACGAACTGCGTCTCAGAAGAACTCACGGCGGCAGCTCCAAAAACTCCCCCCAGGACGACGCATATAATAACTGCGATGATCGTCCTTACTTTCTTGAAGCCCACCTTATACTCGGCCTGCGGTGTGCCTAGCTGATAGGTGGCGGCAAACTGCTGCGCCTCCGGCGAAGGCTGTTGCAATGCGCGTAATTGTTGTTCCATGAATGCTTTACCCCTTAAAAATTCATCAATAAGTGCCTATAGAGAATCAAGAGCCAACAGTCCAGGCGGCGTTATGCTGAAGCATCGGCTTACGTTACGGGTATCCCTATCACATCAAGGGGATATATTAGAAGATTTGTTTGACTGGTTGTCACACCGAACATTGATTGAACCGAATTTCGCTGAAAGAAGCGTCATTTTTATGGCGCAACTGTACCATGTGACGTAAAAAAAGTCAAGCGTACAATCGGGAGGTACCGGTTCCACCAACTAAAGGGCGCTGGGCAGCACCTTCCCATTCTTTTTTCAATCCTCAGCATCTAATATTTGGTGGAACCGCTGCTGCTCCACTTCTTGCCTTGTTCAGTATGAAATGTTATGATATTCTCAAGCAACTCTTCTATTGAAGAGGATTATAAATCTTTTGAAAAAGAAGGTCTCCTATGGATAGTGATGATCAGGTTCTGGGAAGTATCCATGCCAAACGTATTCAGGCGGACAATGTTGGTGCAATACAAATACAGGGAGCAGATGCGGAACAGGCTGCATTGTTTCTGCGAGCAGCAAAGGAGCTCCGGCTTGGCAAGATTAGCGCAGATGACATCAGCGCAAAAAATCTCGGCCTTCTGCAATATCTGAACCCCGCTCATCCTGACACAAACGATCTCCGGCGTGAACTGGCTGCCTTGCGTGAGAAAGTAGAAAAAGCCATCGAAGCGCAAGAGATACCGGATGCTGATGATGCCGATGATGCCAGGAAAAGCCTGGAAGCTGCTGAAACCGAACTTGCTAAGGCACAACCACGGGGCGACCGGGTAGTTCGCAAGCTGGATGAAGCAAATAGCGTCCTGACAAAATGTGCGCAAGCGGCTGCCGCGGCAGGGAAACTTGGCGCGCAAATCATCAAGTTGGCCACCACTGTAGCTACTGTTTGGCAGGTAGCGCAACATCTTTTTGGGCTTTGAGCAAAGATGCACGGAAGGGGGCGAGTAGCAGGAAGTGGAAAAGCAAAGCGATTCTGAGGAAAAAACGATCCATCAACTCCTGGCACAATTTCAAGCTCAAACAGACAAACCTCCAGAGGGAACGAAATCGGACCGGGTTGCAGAGCTGGTTGCCGCATACTTAGCACAACTACAGACTCAGCCTGGCAATGCGCTGGGAGCAATTCAAGCCGACCTGGTCAGCGCGATTAATGCCAGCGGAGTCCAGTTCATTGAGAAACAGCTTATTCTTGCACTGATTGATCCAACGGCATCGCAGACACCCTCCCCAGGAAGTTCACAACGGTCCGACTCGCTATCTCCACATATTGTTCTTCCACAGGTGGATACGCCGTTTTTTACAGGACGCGCAGCCGAACTCGAAAAACTGGCCGCCCTGCTGATTCATCCTGATGGCCCACGGCTGGCAGGCATCGTTGGAGTAGCTGGCACGGGTGGTATGGGAAAATCCATGCTTGCCTTTCATTTCGCCACGCACTACGGGCATTATTTCCCAGACGGTGTTATTGGCTTGCGCGTTGATAACGCACCAATCGACACACTTGCGCGCAACTTTGCTCGTGAGGTCAGGGAGGAAATTGATCCGAGTAGTAAGGCGAGCGCTTCTCAGATCATGCAATCGGTCTTTGGTCAGAGGAGAGCCTTGCTCATCTTTGATAACGCGGATGAGGCAGTGGTGAGTGAATTACATCCGGGAGGGAAACAATGTGCTGTCATTGTCACCACTCGTAATCGCGGGTTGTTAGCAAGTTTTCGTATTCCGCCGGGCGCCTTCATTGACCTGGAGGGATTCACCTTGCAGGATACGCGTGACTTTTTGATCAAGAGGCTTGGAGAGGGTGATCGGCGGGTCATAGACGAGCCGGAAGCAGTAGAGGCTGTTCATAATTTAGTAGGTGGTTTGCCTCTTGCCCTTGATATGCTGGGCAGCACACTTTTTCTGGAGCCATTTACCCCGTTAACCGACTATGTCAGGCTCCTGGAGGACAAGAGAACCCGATTATCGCAATTGTACGATCCGAACAATCCCGATTTAAACATTCGCGCCTCTTTCCAGTTGAGCCTGGATTTCTTACAGCTAAAACAGGAGCAGGAGAAGCTTCTCCTTTTTGCCTGTCTGGGCGCCTGTGCGCCGGAAGGATTTGCTCAACAGACAGCTCAGGAGGTCAGTGGTCTGGATGCAGTGAGCGTCAGTCGTGGATTAGGGCGTTTGTACAGCCTTTCCCTTGTCAAGCCGGGTGCAAAAGCAGGATGGTTCACCTTACACCCTCTCCTTTTTTTATTCGCGCGAGAACAGGCAGAAAAGTTGGACCTGCTGACTACTGCTGAGCAGCGGCATACCGACTATTTTATGAAATATGCCGAGAAGCATCGTGGCTTCTCTCCTGAGAGTATGGATGCCTTAGAAACAGAATTGAACGCATTACTTTTGACTGCTCAGCGGCTCCTAATCACTGATCTCAGCGCTGCCAATGCCTTTTATCTTTCTTTGGAAAGGTTTTTTCAGGCGAGAGGATACTGGACGCGGGCGCTTGAGCTCATCAGCGCATTTCTACAAGTTGCCCGTGCAAAGAATGACCACTATCGTATTGCTCATTGTCTGCTCCAACAAGCGCAATTTTATGTGTTACTGGCGAGATTTGAAGAGGCTGAAAACTCATTACAGGAGAGCAAAGTTGCTGCATTGCGCATTGAAAATGTACGAGAGCGCCAGCGCGCGGTAGCAATGGCGCTGACCTCTCTGGGTGGCGTCTATCAACGCCAGGGGAAGTACGATGAAGCGGTCAAAGCTCTTCAACAGGGCCTTACGATTGAAAAGGAACATGGCACTCCTCTTGGGCAGGCCAAGGTCCTCCATTCCTTAGGGAGCGTTTATCTACGACAGGGAAGACTGGATGAAGCTAAAGCCGCTTTTGAGCAAAGCTTAGAGCTTGGTCAAGAGACACCCAAGCACAGAGCAGAAGTACTCGAGTCATTGGGGAATATCTATCGACGCCAGGGCGAGTACGATAAAGCAGTCAACGTCTTTCAACAGAGCCTCGACCTTGAAAAGAAACTGGGCAATCAGTTTGGGCAGGCGATGGTGTTGCATTCGTTAGGACACCTCTACAAGCGGCAGGGCAAGTTAGATGCTGCTGCTGATGCTTACCGGCAGAGTCTGAGCCTGCGCAGTAAGGATAAACATGGAGAGGCGCAGGTATTGCACTCGCTGGGGCTGGTGTATAGGGAACAGGGCAAGTTCGCCGAAGCGATCAAGGTATTGCAGCAGAGTCTGGATATCCTCGTCGTGCTAAAAGACCAGCTTGGGCAAGCTATGGTCTACAACTCGCGGGGAGGAGTGTACCAGCGCCAGGGGAAACTGGATGAAGCCATACAGGATTTCCAGCGTAGCTATGATATGCGGCAAGGATCAGATGACGACCCGGGACGAGTTATGGTGTTGAGCGCCTGGGGTAGAGCTTTACTGGACGCCCGGCTTTCCGCCCAGGCAAGCGAGAAATTGAAGATGAGTTTTGTCCTCAGCGAAAAGCTAAGAAGCCCTGCGGACTTGCGCAAAGTTACGCCCACGCTTGTCCGTGCATTGAAGATGTTGGGCCAGGAAAAAGAGGCCCGCGAGCACTGCGAACGAGCCCTCAAAATTGTACCTGGCGACGCCAAACTTGTGAAGCTGAAAAGCCAACTCTCCACAAAGTCACCTGCTGTGAACGTCATGCCCAACCAGGAGTGCGACATCCAAAGGGGGCGTATCAAACGAATCATTTATAAGTCTGATTATTTCTATGGTTTTATTCTGCCCGATGGCGCATCTATAGACATTTACTTTGGCGAAAATCATGTAGACCCGTCCCTTCTTCCACAACTTGCCGAGGGTCAACGTGTGTTAGTGGAGGTAGAACCAGATGTGAGAGGTCAGCGTGCCCGCCGCGTATGGCTAGATGATGGTCAGTAGTCCTGGCATCCTCTAGTCGATGGAACCATCGGGTCCCTACGGTAATTTCGCGCGTTGCAGGTTGAGTATATCTTTCACCAGGATCGTGCCGCCACGTTGTGGGTTTACCGAAATAAAGGCGATGGGGATTTCGAGCAACTCTTCCAGGCGCTTGAGGTAATGTTTGGCCTCTGCCGGGAGTTCGGCGTAGCACGAGATATTGGTGGTGCTGCACTGCCATCCCTTGATCTCCTCATACACCGGCTCACACGCGGAAAGATCGTTTAAATTCGCGGGCAGGCTGTGAACGGTTTTCCCGTGGAGGTGGTAGGCGGTACAGATTTTGATGGTGGGGAAGGCATCGAACACATCAAGTTTGGTGATAATCGCGGTATCCAGGCGATTGAACTGAGCGACGAAGCGGCCCACAACGGCATCAAACCAGCCGCAGCGCAGCTTCAGGTCGCCCTCCAGATCATATTCATAGCCCTTGCTGCATAATTGATCGCAGGTATCGTCGAAAATTTCCGTTGGTAGGGGGCCGCTGCCCGCGCGTGTCATATATGCCTTGTAAACGCCGATGACATAATCCACCGTGCGCGGCGGCAGTCCTGCCCCGCTGGCGGCTGTTGTCGCGGCAGTGCCCAATGGGTGTTTGCTGATATCGATATCGAGCAGCGCCCCCAGCGATCCTTCCAGGAGGATCGCTTTTTGCTCAAAAAGGGCATCCTGCAACATCGCCTCCGTATCGGTAATGTAGGGGCGAAGGCGCTGCCCTAAGCTGAAATACTCGCCGTGAATTTCTTCGAGAGAGAGGGGGGGCTGGCCGTAGATCTGGGTAATCATGCGATTTTTTTGTTGCAGAATGGTAGCAAGTTTCGCGCGGAACAGGTCAACGTCCAGCAGGTCGATCATACGGATACCGATGCGGGCATGTTTATCGACGTAGGCCGGATTGATGCCCCATTGCATGCTATCAATCTTATCGCTATCGTGCATATCCTCCTTGAGCCGGTCCAGCAGCACATGATAGGGCATAATCACATGGGCGTGCTTGCTGATATAGAGGTGAGAAAGATCGACGCCGAGCCGCTGGAGTTCGTTTATTTCGGTGAGCAGCCTTTTAGGATCAATGACGACGCCATTGCCGATAATGCAAGTAGTATTGGAGGTAAGAATACCGGAGGGGACCAGGCGAAAAATAAACTCGCCCTTTTCATGGATGACACGATGACCGGCGTCGCTGCCACCTTGATAGCGCACAACATAGTCCGCCCATGTTGCCAGCTCATCTACAACCTTCCCTTTGCCTTCGTTGCCCCATTGTGCGCCCATAACTGCAACTACCGTCATAAAAGTTTCCTTCCAGGATAAGAGGCCAGTTTCGCTCAACAAGTGTCAACAGGTTATAGGGTGCCGCGGTCAATCAGACAGTCCCGTGCTGCGCCCACGGATACATAGCGAATCGGGCGATCTATGAGGCGTTCAATCTCCAGGACGTACGCCTGTGCGGCCTCTGGCAGTTCGCTAAAGGTGCGGATATGGGAGATATCCTCCTGCCATCCCTCCATCTCCTTATAGACAGGGCGGCACCGTTCAAGAACTGCATTGATTGGGAACTCTGTAATTGCTTCTCCGTCAACCTCGTAATGAGTGCAAATGAGAAGGGTCTCGCGACCACTCAGGCTATCGAGCTTGGTCAGGGCAATCTCTGTTGCCCCCTGGACGTAGGCGCCGTAGCGAGAGGCCAGTGCATCAAAGTGACCGATGCGGCGCGGTCGGCCCGTCGCTGCACCATATTCTTCCGCAACCTCTCGCAGCTCCTGCGCAATGTTGGATTCCTGGATCTCGGTCACAAACGGTCCTTCCCCAACGCAGGTCGCAAAGGCTTTCATCACGCCGAGCACGCGATCAGGCGCTCGACCAAAAAGCCCACCGCCGATGGGAGCGAAGGAGGAGAGGGCAGAAGAGGAGGTCGTATAAGGATAGATGCCAAAGTAGACGTCGCGCAAACTGCCAAGCTGGGCCTCGAACACGATGCGCTTGTTTGCGCGCGCGGCCTCTTCGAGCAATACGGTTGTATCGCATATCAGATGTTTAATCTGGTTGCCATAGGTAGTAACCCAGTCCCAGGTTTCCTCAAAGGAGACGCCATGCTCTTTACCGTAGACACCTCTGGCGACAAGATTCTTCCACTCTACAATCTGCTGCAAGCGTTCTTTTAGCCATGCAGGGTGCAGGAGTTCTCCAAGCTGAATGGCCTTTTTCAGCATACGATCCCCATAAGCAGGGGCGATCCCTCTTTTAGTGGAGCCGAAGGGGAGCTGACCGCCATGTTCCAGGCGTTCCTCTTCCCATGCATCCTCATGCCAGTGGAAGGGGAAACAGATGGTCGCACGATCCGAAACTTTGAGGTTAATCGGGGAGATGCCTCTGCCCTGGAGGTCGAGTATTTCTCTGGCCAATGCCTCTATGTCGATAACGGTGCCCGGGCCTAGAATGTTGGTAACGGCAGGATTAAAGACGCCGGATGGTATAAGGTGTAACTTGAAGGTGCCTCTTTCGTTCACCACCGTGTGACCCGCGTTGTTGCCCCCCTGATAGCGGACAACAACATCTGCCTGCTGGGCCAGATAATCGACCATGCGCCCCTTGCCCTCGTCTCCCCAGTTAATGCCTACAACACTTTCGATGCTCATTAATGCTCCTACACCTGTCCTGATTTTGCGATGATTGCCTCTAAAGTGGAGTGTACCACGCCACAGAAAATCTTTCCAATATTTACAAACAAATTTTGCTATCCGCGTCTTTCCCTTCCCCACAAGGGCCAGTCAGCCGGATTTTAAGCGCAACAGTGGAGAAATAGCATATAATGGACAGCGTACCGAACAGCATTTGGGCAACCGGTAGCTCCCCGATTCATCGTGGGAGTTGCCCCTACGTTTATTGTGTGGCGAAAGGTTACAGAAGCATGACAGACTATGTACGAACATTGCCTCTGGGTTCGGCAACAGTGACGGTCATCAATGTTGGCGATATCCTCTTCCCGCTATCAGCGGCAATGAATGTGCCGGAGAGCAAGTGGCGGCCTGGCTATGCAGAGGTGTTTGAGCAGCCGCTCCCCTTTGGAAGCCAGTGCGTCCACATTGCCCTGCCACAAGCCTCAGTTCTGGTTGACGCTGGCAACTACCTGCTCTCCTTCCCTCCTGGTTCGCCCTATCTCCCCCCAGACTACCAGCCGCCGCCCGATTTGATGGCGCAACTACAAGCTCATGGGATTGCTCCTGAAGGCATCACTCATCTAATCATCACGCACGCGCACTACGATCATTATTCTGGAGTGACCATCGAGCGCGAGGGCCAACCAGTTCCGAGTTTCCCCCGTGCTCGCTGCTATCTCGGGCGCAGAGATTGGGAGCAGCGCGAATTTCAGCAATCGCTACAAGATTCATCGAGCGCGAACAGTCGCACACTGGGTCTGCTGGAACGCTCCGGCCTTTTAGAGCTGGTTGATGGCAATCGCGATCTGCTTCCCGAGGTGCAGATCATCGCCGCGCCCGGCGAATCGCCCGGGCACCAGATTGTGCGGGTGCATGTGGATGGGCAGACGCTCTACTGCCTGGGCGACCTGTACCATCACCCGGTTGAGGTGGAACATCCCGACTGGATGGCCTCCTGGGCGCACGAAGCGGCCAATCTCGCCAGCCGTCAGGCGCTGGAGAAGAGGGCGCCTGACGAGGAGGCGGTGCTGGTGGCGGCGCATATGCCGGTCGGGCGGATGACGCGCACCGCGTCGGGCGTCGAGTGGGTAACGATATAGCCACCTTTTTACTTGTGCAAGCGCCCACTCAAATTCGAGTGGGCGCTTATGATGCCATTTTTCTCAATAAAAGCGGGAATGGTGCAACTCGCTAGTACATGTTGCCAGGGCTTTTCAGTTGTCCTCCCCTCTGACCCCTGCCGCCTGGGTTCGCGCCCCAAACGGGGCGCAGGAGCAGGGCTTCGCCCTGTGAGCATGACGAACACGGAAAAGCCCTGCAAGTTGCTATGCTGATAGACATTCTTCGTGAAATAGAGTAGAATACTGTGCGATAGATATATCTACGTATAGGCATGCTAAACGATTATCAGGAGCTGTTTGCATGAAGCATGATGACAAAATATGGCTGGCTAAAGATGAGATAGAAGAAGGCGGAAAACTGCGTTCTCGAAGCTTCTGGCGTCGGCAACGCTGGACAATCATTGCAATTATAGCTGTACTCGTAGCGCTGGTTTTTGCTTCCACGACAATTTACTTGCTATTGAACCGCCCTTCAGCATCTGCACCGACAACACATAATAATAGCGTCGCCGCGACTCCCCAGGCCACAACTATCGCGACCCCGCAGGCCGTCGCCACCGATACGGCAACGCCGCCTCTTGTGCCCACAGTGGTAGCGTCTCCTCCAGCTCAAACGTCTCCATTGACCGCCGCCACCACACAACATCAATTTATTTGCGTCTCTAACTGCGATAAAAAGCTCGATGTCGTGCTGAACAGCATCGTGATCAATAGCTCAAATCAAACCATGCTCTGGAACTTCTCGATCACCAATAATGGCTCGACATGCGATAATATGAGGGGTAGTCTGTCTTTAGAAGACCCTCTTGCCAATGCCCTTCAAGCTGATGGTGGTACTTTTGGTGAAGACATCACCATTAATTCAGGGCAACTCCTTCCCAGAACTGCAACCTTCTCGTCTCTACCAAAGCATGGGGTCCAGTATACCGTACAGCTCACTATGGATTGTGACTTTCTCACCGCTACGTATCAGGCTGAGCTGTTTAATTATTGATGCATAGCAGGGCTGTGAAGATGAATTATCTCTTTTCACGGCTGCCAGACATGAACGGTCTTATCCAGGCTGGCTGAGGCGATACGCGTGCTATCGGGCGACCAGGCAACCCCACCAGGAGAGGAAGATTTGATGAGCGCAGCGCGCAAATTGATTTTTAGCCATCGCCGTCCATCATTTGCATTCCAGATATGCACAGCCTCTTCAAGAAAACTTAAACTCATGTTGGTGGACGCGATACGCTGTCCATCAGGCGACCATGCCAAAAGAATAGGGATCACGCAAGCGTCACCGGCAACATGCCTCTCCCAGGCTTGCTGCATCTCATTCCAGTGCTCCTGAGAGGCAAGAAAGTCGGGGCTGATGAGCATGAGGATGATGGCGGCCTGCGCGAACTGTTCATTGCGGATATGCTCCTGGTGAGCGCCCGGAGCAGTTTTATGCCTGTGCCACTCTACTATCTTTCCTTCCTGCCGCAGGCTGAAAAGATGGTTTTCTAATCTCTGACGCCATTCCTCATCTTCGTCTGCGTGAGCATAGAAAACTGTCAGGGGGGTGCGCTGCATATCCAGTGATTCCGTATAAAAGCTAAAATACCTACGACATCTGGTAGGCGCTATTATAACGCTCCTGAGCGGAATAAACAAGGTACCAGCATGATAACTTCGTAGAACGCTCAATCTGGAGCAATGAATCAAAAAATCAGCATGATACGGAAAAGGCCACTGGCGTAATCTTTTCCCGTATTATGCTGACTGCTATCAAACCTATGCTTCTAACGATTTGCCGACGCGGCGAGAGTCGCGAGGATCGAGGAGGTCGCGTACGGCATCGCCCAGGATGTTCATACTAATCAGGACGATGATGATTGTCAGAGCGGGGCCGAGCATCATCCAGGGATCGCTGCGCAGGTAGGTCTGGGCATCGGTAATCATAGAGCCCCACTCGGGGGTTGGCGGTTGCGTGCCCAACCCGATGAAACTCAGAGCCGATTCGTCAAGGATGGCGAAAGAGATAGAGATGGTGGCCTGCACCAGCAACGGGCTGAAAATGTTCGGCAGGATATGGCGGAAAAGAATCTTCCAGGTGCGCGTTCCGCTCACAAGGGACGCGGTCACGAAATCCTGAGCCGACACTTGCAACGCCTGACCGCGCGCGATACGCGCATAGAGAGGGATGCGCACAAAGGCGAGGGCCAGCGCCAGGTTAATGATGCTGGGACCCAAAGCCGTCACGATAGCAAGCGAGAGCACCAGGCCGGGGAAAGAGAGAATCGCATCGATAACAATCGTGATAACCTGATCAACCCACCCCTTGAGGTAAGCCGCCATCACGCCCAGGATGGTGCCGCAGATGCCTCCCATCAGAATAGTCGCCAGGGCAATCGAAAGGGAGATGCGCGTGCCATAGATAATGCGGGTCAACTGATCGCGCCCAAGAGAGTCGGTGCCAAGCCAGTGAGCGAAGGTAGGAGCCTGGGTGGCAATACTCGGGTGGTATTCTAAAGGCGAGTAAGGGGTGATGAAAGGCGCGAAGATAGCTGCGAAAACGAATACGAGCAACACCCCTGCGAACCAGAAGCGGGGATCTTGCCGTAGTATCTCAACAACTTTTGCAAACCAGGCTTTCCCGGCTGCAACGCCTTTTGTATTTACAAGCTGTGATTCTTCGCGGAATTCTGTTGGTACTGCCATGCTATTCTCCTGAGAATACTACTGCGAGAGCTGCTCCTGCTGCACTTGCGATTACTATTTATCAAAGCGAATACGTGGATCAAGGAAGACATAACTGACATCGACCAGTAAGTTTGCGGTCATATACGAAAGCGCGGCCATCAGGACAACGCCCTGCACGACCGGGTAATCTTTGGACAAAATGCTATTGACGGCCAACTGCCCAACGCCGGGCCAGAGAAAGATCGTCTCGACGATAAACGCTCCCGCAATGATAGATCCTACCTGCAAGCCGACAATCGTTACCACCGGCAGCACGGCGTTGCGTAGCGCGTGAATATAATAGACTTTGCGATTGGGCAAGCCTTTGGCCCTTGCCGTACGTACATAATCCTGGCTCAGCGCCTCAATCATGCTGGCGCGAATCTGGCGCATGTTGCCAGCGACGGCGGCGGTCCCCAGCGTAATCACGGGTAAGATCAGGTCGCGAATGTTGCCGAGGGGATCATCGCTAAAGGGGACGTATCCGCCAGGAGGAAAGATGCGGATGAAGACCGCAAAAAAGAGAATGAGCAGCAATCCGAGGACGAACCCCGGGATAGCGGTTCCCAGCAGGCTCAGCACATTGACCACCCCGTCGATCCAGGTGTTGCGATGGGTGGCGGCATAAATGCCAAGCGGCACGGCAATGGCCAGGGAGTAGAGCAGTGAAATCAGCCCCAATTCCGCCGTGACCGGAACGCGCTGAACGATAGCCTGGACGACCGGTTGCTGGAGCGTGATCGAGTCCCCCAGATTCCCATGCAGGGCCTGCCAGAACCAGAGCCCGAATTGCGTTGGCAGGGGCTGGTCCAGCCCTAACTGTTTATTCAAGGCGGCTACTGTCTGCGGAGTCGCTTCCTCGCCGAGGAGAACGCGAGCGGGATCACCAGGGATGAGGTGAATAATCATAAAGGTCATGAGGCAGACAATCAGCGCGACCGGGATAATGAAAATAATACGCCGTATGAGATACTGAGACACGCTGGCTCTCCTTTTTCATAACATCCTCTGAGGGCAACTGGCTGCTATGAGCCAGCCGCCCTCAGAGGTGTATGGTCTCGCGAGGATCAAGTTCGTCTCGCTAAGTTCTTCGAAACCTTCCGCGTTCCAACGCTGCCGGACGCGATCAATCGGGTCCCTACAGGGCAGGGGCAAGCCCTATCCTTTATCCAGCCGACCAACGCTGCTGACGCGCTAGCTTCGCTCAGGTCGGCTGCAAGGAAGGCCCCTACGGAACGCGGCAAGGAAGTAATCGGTACCCGATTAACCGACATAGATCGCGGCATAGTTAGTAATGCCCGTGGGCAACAACGTAAAGTTTTTGATGTTACTGGTTGTGATCTGCGCCGTGATCCCGAAGTCGATAAACACATAGGGGGAATCCTGCAAGATCAACTGCTGCGCCTGCTGATAATCGGAGGCCCGCTGGGTCTTATCAGTGGTGACACGAGCAGCATCTAACAAGGAATCTACCTGCGTGTTTGAATATTGCATGTTGTTGTTGCCGCCGCCCGTGTGGAACCACGAGTACATGTTGCCATCGGGATCGGGACGTCCGCTCCAACCGATGAGCGCGGCATCGAATTTATGCACCTGGGTGTCGGTCAGAATCGTCGCAAACGTCTCCTGCTTGAGGTTGACGGTGATGCCGACGGGCTGCAGCTCCGATTGGATAAATTGCGCCTCTTGCAGCGTCGTTGGCGAGCCACTGGTGATGAGCAGAGTAAAGGAAACATTGGAAACGCCCGCCTGCGCTAGCTCCGCTTTGGCATTAGCCACATTATAGCTATAAGGCGCAAAGCTGTTGCTGTATGCCCAGCTACTTGGCGGGATGGGACCCTGCGATAGCACACCAATATCCTGGAAGACGGTATGGAGGATCTCCTGACGGTTCGTACCCCATTCGATGGCTCTGCGTACATGGACATTGTTCAGGGGCGGAGCCTGCACGTTCAGCATAAAGCCGCCAAAGCTCAATCCGGGCGCTTGCTTATAAATCAAACTGGAATTGGTCTTTGCATTGGCAACATCTTGAGGGTCAATGCCGTCGGCCACGTTGATATTCGAGGTTTCGAGGTTATTGAACATCACGCTGCCGTTGGTGATGGGGTGGAAGGTAATGCTGTCCAGGTACGGAAGCTGGTTCCCCTGACTATCTTTGAGCCAGTAATTAGGATTGCGTTTGACCGTGAGATGATCACCCTTGATCCACTCGACAAACTCGAAAGGTCCGCTACCAGCGTTAACCGGATTGCTATCCACGTTTGCCCCCGCCTTTTGTAACGCGGTGGGAGACAAAATCATGCCCGAACGGTCTGATAAGGTGGCCAGTAGGGGAGAGAAGGGCTTCTTTAGATTAAACTGGACATGGGAAGCATCGACAGCCTGGACGTTTTCCACGCTTGACATCTCGCTGAAACGAGGGGAGGATGGAGTGGCAAGTATGCGGTTGACGTTAAATACCACCGCATCGGCGTTAAATGGTGTGCCATCCTGGAATTTGACATCGGTACGTAAGGTAAAGACCAGTTGCGTCGGGGATTGGTATGTCCAGGAGGTGGCCAGATCGGCCACAATATTGTTTTGCTGATCGACCTTTACCAATGTATCGTACAGGTTTAACATCACTTCGCGATCAACAAACGCGCTCGACTTTAAAGGATCAAGCGTTACAACATCGGAGCCTATGCCCGCCTTGATTTTGCCCCCATACTTCGAGGTGGTCACAGCCGGGGTCCCACCTCCGCAAGCTGCCAGGATCATGATAAGTGCGATGAAGAGGATTGGCAGGCCCGCAGAGAGTGTTCGCGCCCGCCCGGAAAAATAACCCGAAAAGATGTGCATCGTTTACTCCTCCATGAGCTAATGAGCTAACTCGGGTACAACTGTCGTACTGTCATGATGCGTTAATTGAGATATCAGGGATTCTCGATGAATATGGAAATAGTGTGCTCGCCATCACAGCGAAGCACACCACAGGACCATACAATTTGACCGGCAGGCTGGCTACGTAAAATCCCATAATTGCCGCCACTATCGAGCTAACAAGAGAGCAATGGATCGCAATACAACTGCTGCAACTATTTAGTACCTGCCCACAAATTCTTACTCGACAGATGGTAATTAGCTCTCACCATCACGCCAACGGAAGATACAAGGGATAGTAAAATATGCAGAAAAGCCATTACAACCATACAATGTGCTAGCCAATTTGTCAAGTTTCTAGCCGTGGATATTGTTCAGTTTTGCAGGCCGCAAAAATATTTCCCCTAATCTTCTCTGTAGCCCCTTCCCTTCGCTGTTTGATTTAATATCTACTCAACAATAGACATTAACCTGGTCAGTGAATTACTTAAACTCTACAATAACATCTATACTATGATCTTGCATTTTAAGAAAAAATTCTGTTATACTTTCAGATAACTATGTAGCTGGGATGGTAATACCCCCTTTCAGCGCCTGCTTGGCTGGACGAACGGCGCTTGAGGCACTATTCCGAGCAATTTATTTTGGGACTCATCAAATCGGAGGCTCTTATGCTTGATAATGTTATGCCAACTACTTCAGCATCCACTCGCGTGCAAACAAATGGCGTTCGCTCACATGGTTCTCTTGACGCTGATATTATCATCAAGAACGCGCCTGACCCCGTCTTCGTCTCGGACCTGGAAGGCAAGATCCTCCTGGCTAACGATGCTGTCTACGAGTTGCTGGGCTTCCGCACCGATGAAGTGTTGGAGCAGTCGCTTTCCCGCTTTATCAGCCCCGAGGAGACGCGCGAGTTCACCGCCGCCTTACGCGAAGTCATCGAGCGTGGCGCGACCCGCAATACGCGTCTCAACCCTCGCAGCGCCTCCGGTGAAGTCATTTCCACCACCCTCAACGCTTCCGCTCTGCGCGACTCCGATGGCCGGGTGATTGGCGCTATCGGTATGTTACGCGATATGCGCGAAATTGACAAGGCTCGCGCTTATGCTGACAGCCTGATCAAGAACGCGCCTGACCCCGTCTTCGTCTCGGACCTGGAAGGCAAGATCCTCCTGGCTAACGATGCCGTCTACGAGTTGCTGGGCTTCCGCACCGATGAAGTGCTGGAGCAGTCGCTTTCCCGCTTTATCAGCCCCGCTGAGACGCGCGAGTTCACTGCCGCCTTACGCGAAGTCATTGAGCGCGGCGTCATTCGCAATACACGTCTCAACCCCCGCAGCGCCTCCGGTGAAGTCATTTCCACCACCCTCAACGCTTCCGCTCTGCGCGACTCGGATAGCCAGGTGATTGGCGCTATCGGTATGTTGCGTGATATGCGCGAACTGGATAAGGCGCTGGCCTATTCCGACAGCCTGATCAAGAACGCGCCTGACCCCGTCTTCGTCTCGGACCTGGAAGGCAAAATCTTACAAGCCAATGATGCCGTCTACGAGTTGCTGGGCTTCCGCACCGATGAAGTGCTGGAGCAGTCGCTTTCCCGCTTTATCAGCCCCGAGGAGACGCGCGAGTTCACCGCCGCCTTACGCGAAGTTATCGAGCGCGGCGCGACGCGTAACGCTCGCCTCAATCCCCGCAGCGCCTCCGGCGAAGTCATTCCGACCACCCTCAACGCTTCCGCTTTACGCGATACTGATGGCAAAGTGATTGGCGCTATCGGTATCTTGCGCGATATGCGCGAACTGGATAAGGCGCTGGCCTATTCCGATAGCCTGATTAAGAATGCGCCTGACCCCGTCTTCGTCTCGGACCTGGAAGGCAAGATTTTACAGGCCAATGATGCCGTCTATGAACTGCTCGGTTTTCGTCCTGACGAAGTGCTGGAACAGTCGCTTTCCCGCTTCATCAGTCCCGAGGAGACGCGCGAGTTCCTGGCAGCGTTGCGCGAAGTGATTGCACGCGGCGCGACGCGTAATGCCCGCCTCAATCCCCGCAGCGCCTCCGGCGAAGTCATTCCGACCACCCTCAACGCTTCGGCTTTACGTGATACCGATGGCAAAGTGATCGGCGCCATTGGTATCTTGCGCGATATGCGTGCCTATGAAAAGGTGGTGCGCGACCTGCAAGAATCAAAGTCCGAATTGCAGGAGAAGATCCTCGATCTGGAGAAGTTCGAAGAGGTTGTGGTTGGTCGCGAACTGAAGATGATCGCGCTGGAGAAAGAAATTGAGAATTTAAAGCGTGAGCTGGAGAAGGTGAGCCGAGGGCAGAGCCGATGAGCGTGATGGAGCCGCCAGCATTGGAGGTTGACCGGTACGAAGAGGACAACTCCAATGCATTCCAGAGCTGGAGCCTGGAACAACTCCAACAGGAATACTTGCGTTTGCTCGAAGAGAACCGGGCCTTAGAGCAGCGTGTGCAGAAAAGTGAAGAGCGGCGGCGTGCATTTATAAACATCCTGAGCGATCTGAACACGGTTAATAAAAAGCTGGCCGATCAGCGCAAGTCTATGATTCATATCCTTGCCGACTATGAGCAGGACCGGCGACGGATGGCTCGGCAAACTGAGCACCTGGATAATTCCAGACGCGCGCTTTTGCATATTCTCCAGGATTCGCACCAGTCGAACCTGCGCCTGGAAAACAGCCGCAAAGCCATGATTCACATTATGAGTGACCTGCGCGAGACAACGGCGGAGGTCCAGCGCCGCGAGCAGGAGCTACGTGAGAAGCAGGAGCAGCTTGTCCAGGCCGGGAAACTGGCAACCTTAGGCGAGCTGACAACCGGCGTTGCGCATGAACTCAATAATCCACTCAATAACATTGGCCTGTTCATTGGCAACGCGATAGACCTGATCGAGCTGGGCATGGCGGATAGCGACCCGGAGCGCATCTTGCAGGATCTGTATAATGCGATGCAGCAGGTGCGCAAAGCGACAGAGATCATCACGCATCTACGAACCTTCGGGCGAGCGGCCTCGGTCTCCCGCGAACCGTTGCGCATCTCTCAGGTGCTGGAGCGTGCTATTTCGCTGATGCAGGAACAATTGCGGCTCCGCCAGATCAAGGTGGAGTTGAATTTTCCAGCCGAAGATGTGATGATAATCGGCAATGGCATCCAGCTAGAGCAGGTGTTTATTAACTTGCTCACTAACGCGCGCGATGCAATGGCGAATTCGCCGCGCAAAATTATTACCATTACCTGTAAAGCGAGCAAAAAGTGGATAGATATCAGCGTAGGCGACACCGGCCCAGGGATACCCCCAGAGCTGGAACAGCGCATCTTTGATCCTTTCTTTACGACGAAGGAAGTAGGTGCAGGGACGGGGTTGGGGCTCTCCATCACCTATGGTATCATTAAAGAACATCAAGGGACGATCATGGTTAAGAAGCATACCGGTGAAGGCGCGCTCTTTCTGATCCAGCTCCCGCTCCAATCAGCCGAGCAAATCTAAGGCAAATCTGAATAAGTAGGTGATTAGTTGCTATGGATAAGGCATGCATTCTTATCGTTGATGATGATACGGCCCTATTGCAGGCGCTGCCCCAGACGCTGTACTTGCGCGTACCAGGGGTGAAAGTCGATACCTGTGATTCTGCTCTTGATGCCGTAGATAAGATCAAGCAAAACGATTATGATGCAATTGTAAGCGATATTAAGATGCCTGGCATGGATGGATTGGCGCTCCTGGGAAAAGTGCGGGAGCTGCAGCCCAGTACGCCAACGCTGCTGATTACCGGTCATGGCGATCATAACCTGGCAATTCAAGCTCTGCGCGGGGGAGCCTATGACTTCATTCAGAAGCCGATTGATCGCGATTATTTTATCGCGGCGCTACAACGCGCCGTGCAAACACGCCAACTCGCACGACAGGTAGCTGAACAGCAACAAGCCCTGGAGCAGCACACCAGAATGCTCGAATTAACGGTGCAGGAGCGGACGCGGGAGCTTATCGAAGCCAACGCCGCCAAAGACGAGTTTATCGGCGTGGCCTCTCACGAGCTGAAAACGCCATTAGCCAGCCTCAAAGGCATGACACAACTATTGCGCCGCCGCCTTTTACGCGCCGGCTCCCCCGAGGCCGCGAATCTGATCAGCATGGAGAACTCGATTCGCCGCATGGAAGTGCTGGTGAACGATTTGCTCAATATCTCTTTTATCGAGACCGGCATGTTTACTTTGCATCCCCACCGTTGCGAAATGGGCGAGTTGTGCCGCCAACTGGTTGACGAATTTATGATTGGGACAAATCCCACCCCTATAATTGTCTTAGAACTCCCTGACGAACCGATTGAAATAGAGGTGGACATTGAACGTATCGGTCAGGTTATTCTCAACCTCCTATCGAATGCCCGCAAGTATTCTTCTAACAAATCTCCCATTAAGGTTGCGTTACAAGCCGTTGATGACCATTGCGTGATCACCGTGAGCGATGGCGGGGTGGGCATTGAGCCGGAGCTTTTATCCCATATTTTCGACCGTTTTTATCGCGTGCCGGGCATAGAAGTGCAGACGGGCTCTAGCATGGGCCTGGGTCTGGGCTTGTACATCTCAAATCAGATCGTAGAGCGGCATAACGGTCGCATTGATGTCACCAGCACCCCTGGAGCAGGCAGCATCTTCTCGGTAGTATTGCCGCTGCATACCGATGTAGATACGGATGTAGATACGGAGACGCAGGAGCAGAAAACGCCGTTTTAAACTAATCCGGTAGTAGGCACACGCCAGTAACGCCTATTCGCCAAAACATCGTCTGGATAGTTAGCTGTGCTGGTGACCAGACCAGCGTATTGCAGGGAGAGCAGCGCCTCCAGGATGATGTTCAGTCGGAGCTGTTGGGCAGACACCTGCATAGTCTGGAGGATTGAACGTATTTCTAATAAGGTAAGTCCGCGCCGGTCTGGCAGGGCAAACAGGATGATATTAGCAAGCTGCAACCTCTCCTGACGCTTCTTCTGCATCTCCGGCGGCTCCTGTGGCAGCGTTCTATGCTGTTGCGCCAGGTAGTAGATTTCGAAACGGCAGTATGCCGCCCCTCGTTTCATACAGGTGCTTTCGAGAATATAGACTTTCTCTCCAAAACGGTCTGTGGCCCCTTCAATGGCCCCGTGAAGCACAGGGCATAGCTGCCGGGGACTGTCATAGATCAGAGCAAAGTTGCTGCTGCATCCAGGGATGGACTCATAAAAAAAGAGCGGAGGGGTTATGCCGTCAGGCATGCGCCGCATTTGCGCGTGCGCCTCCCGCATAATCAAAAGCAGTTCTCGTCCGTTTTTTACCTGCGATAACAGATAGGCGCAGAGATGATTTGTTAACCCGTTAACAATGAAAAAATGCCCGTACTCCCGTAACAGGATGTCCGCCGACATTCCAGTGAGCCTGCAAGCCATATCGACGCCCTTGAGCAGCTTCTCATCCTCGTAGACTCTGCTGACGAGAGGTACAGCCGCTGGGTCCTCTTTGAGTTCAATACGGTAGGCACTGAGCAGGGAATTCCCAAAACGCTCAGCCAGAAAATTCTCCCACGTTACCAGAACCAGGCCATGCATTTGTCATCCTCCCCAAAAACACACTCCCATCATGACGCGTTAATGGAATTCCAGGTCGCTTTATAGGAATTCTATATCACTTCACTGCAACATTTCAATCCATAATCCTCTTAGCTACTGCTATTTGGAATAAATACATACGTAATCCGTAGTTTGTGTAATTTGCGATCTGAATTATATGCATCAGATCTGCCTTCGATATCCTGAGAGGCTTCTATAGTATAATCAATCCTGGATGGCGCATGAATTCCTCCCGATGGCATGGTACTAAAGAGTTACGCGAAATAGAGCACGCTCCTTTCGTGGCCTTCTCCCCTTTCCCCCAAATTAGTAATAAATTGCGAACAATTCCATTTTCCAGGGCTTCTCAAACGTCACTACACACTCTGACTCCTCGCGCCTTCGGCGCTCACAGGGAGAGGAAGGTGCTGGCTGTAAGCTGTGCTCACAGCCAGCACCTTCCTCTCCGAACGGCTCGCAAGTGAGCCGTTCTGTATGAAAAGACAACTTTGAGAAGCCCTGTCCATTTTTTCATGAACGTGGCAGGACCTGCTTGCTACATGAGAAGATCTAACAACTGTTGACATAACTCGCGTACTTGCGTACCATATGTTTTATACGAACCATCGATGCAGTTGACCTCGCAAGCCACACGAGGTCAATCTATTTCTTTCTACCGAGAAACGGGAGTAACCAGATATTGGAGAGCAGCCCTGCAGAGGAGGAGAAAGCGATGAGTGAAACCCCGAATCGTGTGTGTGTCATTGGCGC
>Ga0070741_10008393_pt1 | contig 20759 bp, 18 predicted proteins | sample Coa_R1_4_FD_66440 | JGI IMG/M metagenome (GOLD analysis project Ga0070741, IMG submission 66440) | Surface soil microbial communities from Centralia Pennsylvania, which are recovering from an underground coalmine fire - Coalmine... | ecosystem: Environmental > Terrestrial > Soil > Unclassified ...
CTGATTCATCCGGCCGCGCGCGGCGCAATCCGCCTTAAGACGCGCTACCAGGCTCATGTTGCTGAGCGGCTAACCGGAAGGCTTGCCAGACTTTCATCATATTTATGTGAGAGAAAAGCAGCTTAGATGTTTGCAGATATTGGGGCCGCAAGGCCCCGATAGCTTTGCTGCATGGAGCAGTGGCAATGATTGTATATCTGGCGGGAGCGAATAATCAGCAGCAGGCCGAACATCTGGCAGGATTGCCGGCATTGTTATCGTTTGCTTATTTTAGCAACTGGATGTACCAGTACCAGCCGACTTTCAAACGGATACTTATTGACAGCGGCGCGTTCTCTGAACTGAACGACAGCAAGAAGATAGATTTGATGGCTTATCGAGATTGGTCTGAAAGATGGATTGGCCATGCGGACGCCATTGCGGGGCTGGACGACATAAAAGGGAATTACAGACGCAGCTTATTGAACTACAAGACTATTCCTTGGAGTTTCCCCACCTGGCATGACAGCGATCCCCTGGAACTGTTGCCGGAGCTTGTGGCAATGGCACGAGAGCGAAACCGCTGGATTGGAATCGGGCTTGTACCGCCACGACAGGGCAAAGAGAGACTTATTCGCAAAGCACTTGAATTGGTACCTGATGACATTCACGTTCATGGATGGGCGCTGCGAGCCTACACGCATATCAGACGGATAGATTCGGTTGACAGCACCAACTGGTGGCGTGACGCCATGAAACTGAGAAATTCAGCGCTAACCAAACATCTGACTTATGGCGAATGTCTGGAGATTGTAGTTAAACGTTACGTCAGATGGAACAGGACTATTGTTGACCGAAAAGATGAAATCGATTTGTTTACAAAGCTGGCAGGTTGATTGGCACGGTTATCGCTGCGGTCCGAGCCGGTTAGGAATCGTTTTTGAAAGAAATATTGCAGTTATGGCAAGAGACACCAAATCACAGATATCTTCGGGTTTTGCCAGGGTAAACCGGCGCCGTCCCTGCCTGATATGTGGAAAAACCGATTGGTGCGTATATACGCGGGACGAGCAGGTTTCAATTTGTATGAGAGTGAGCGAGGGAGCTTACCGGATGAACAGCCAGGGCGGGTTTATTCATCTTCACTTTGACAGTTCATTTGCAAATGCTTTCATAACCAGCACAGTTGAAAGACCGCTGAAAACGGTTAATCTGGCTCCGCTGGAAATCCGTCACGCTGTTTATTCGGAGTTAATAAGACTGTCGCCGGCGTCGGGATATCGTCGTTCATTGGTCATCGGACCGAAAGGCCTGATCGAAAGAGGATTCAGTTTAGCTGATGCAAATGCCTTCGGAGGGTTGCCGCCGAACAGAAGGGACCGGGACGAACTCTGTTTTAGATTGCACCGATTTCTGTTGCGCTCTTTTCCAGCTTTGAAGCAACAGCAGATAAGCCCACTGATAGGAGTGCCCGGATTCTGGCAGGAGAGCGGGAGGGTACGGCTTTGGAAGAAGATCGATTATGAGTATCCGTTTCTTGTTATTCCCTACCGTGATGCCGAGGGGCGCATTCAGGCATGCCAGCTTCGGTCGTCAGGATTGGAGAATGAAATCAGGAAACGCTATTGCTGGCTTTCTTCGGCCGGTGAGCCGAACGGAACAGGAACTGGCGATCCGATTCACTTTACTTTCCTTGCCGCCAACTGTCCGGCGAACTCTTCGCTGATCGTTACTGAAGGCGCTCTTAAAGCAGAATCATTTGTTCACAGACAGCCGGATAAATTCGTAATTGCAGTATCCGGAATAGGGAATTCACGTGACAAACTTATTGCCGCTACACAAGGTCATGACCTGCTAATCGCCTTCGACAGCGATCACAGTTCAAATCCTGCGGTAGCCGGTCAGCTTGCTTCCCTGATAGCAGACAGAGCGCGCGATTTAGACGAGCATTCCCTTGCCAATTCCACCAAAGTAATGGTTTGGGATAATCAGGCAAAAGGTATTGACGATGCCGCTCTTTTAAACCTGCCAATGAGAACAATCACAGTGCAGGAATGGTATTCAACCCTTACCGGAAATGTTCTCGAACGGGTAAAGAACATTTGGGAGCAATTAGGTTTCAGTCTACCAAGTTTTTGTTGAATTGAGCGTAATCGCAGCCTTCCCACCCGCCCGCCCTTAGCGGTCGCTTCGCGGCTTCTTCTCATGTTTCAATCAAGGTCTGCTTCACTCGTCCCTCGTTTCGCAGATCGGTGGTCGGCGCGGTTCTGATGCGCCGATATCCTCTAGCCCAGTTGCTTTCTAAGGTGTCGCTGGCGCGAGTCCGTTTATCGTCAGATCTGTTCTTCCTCCGCGGATCGTAGCACGACCTCCCGCTCAGAGAAGGGGCTGGCTCCCTTCGGTCATTCGCTTCCGCTCACCCCTTCTCTTTTCGGGAATCCCTGTCGTGCCCCTATGCCGCTGCGGTCGAACAGATCGCGGCGGCGAGAGTTATTTCAAAAACCAATTAGCTCCGCTTCTAAAAACAGCCGGAATGAGGTGGCCTTATGCGACACATAATCTGTTTCAGCGGAGGTAAAGATTCGACAGCTTTAGTGATCTGGGCACGAGAGAATTTAGAGGAATTTGAAGCCGTGTTTTGCGATACCGGATGGGAGCATCCACTCACTTATCTTTACGTCAACGAGATCAATTCTACTCTGCTTGATGGCAAGCTGAAAGTCCTCAGATCATCGCTTTACAGCGGTATGAAGGAGCTTGTTCAAATGCGAAAACGAATACCTTCGATGAGAGCCAGGTTCTGCACCGACGAGCTTAAAATTCAGCCTATGATTGACTGGCTGGAGACTTTGGATGATGAAGCCACAGTCTATCAAGGCATACGTGCAGATGAGAGCCTAAACCGTTCGAAAATGAAGCCGCGTCAGTGGTCGGACTACTATGATGCCTGGGTGGAACGGCCTCTGTTCTACTGGTCGGCCAGCAATGTGTTTGATTATCTCAAATTGCATGGAGTGAAACCGAATCCTTTATATCTGCTTGGAGCAAAGCGCGTCGGTTGCTTTCCCTGTGTTCTTATTTCACATCGAGAGCTTAAGGCAATGTTGAAGCGATTGCCTGAAATCAAAGACAGAATTAGAGAACTTGAAACAACTACTGGAAAAACTTTCTTTGTGCCTAATTATATTCCCGAACGGTTTCGCTCAGGGTTCGATCCGAGATCAGGAAAGAAGCTGGCCACTTCTGAAGATGTATTTCGTTATATAGAAAGAACAGATATGAATCAACTGCAACTCTTTCCGGAAACCTCCTGTACCAGTTTGTATAACCTATGTGAGTAAATGAATAACCTAGCGGGTCTTACCTGAATCGTGGCTGCGCACCATTTGCTGGCAAGCGCCGGTTCGTCGAAACGTAAGTCGTCCGCTTCCGCTCTCTATGTTGGTTGGCCGTCTTGCTCATTTGATAATGATGCCGCTGGCGGCGCGTCTGTCTGTTCCCGCCCTCCCAGCCCTTAGGTGTGGCGGCTCGCGCCCGCGTTTTAGAAACGCATCTCCATGCCTCGTTCGATATCTCGTGCGATCTTATTGCCTACCTGATGGAGAACTGTAGAGAAGGCCTGCAATCGAGCTGCTTCGATTGCAGCGCCGCGAGTAATCTCCGCTGCATGAACCTGAGCGTCGTAACGAGCCTGATTGCCGCTCAATTCCAGTTTAGTCCCTTCGTTGATAGCGTTGATTTGAATACCTGCTCCGCGGTTTACTCCTGCCGCAGCCTGATTGGCGGAGAGATTGGCTGCAGTGATCAATCTCGCGGCATTCTGTTCGTAATTAGCGGTCATGCTTTGCAGATAGGTGTCCTGATTGCCAGCTAACCCTTGCTGTGTCTGTTGCTGGTTGACAATTCGAGCATCTGTTGACTGATTGATGACACTTGATTGTCCAGAGGCTCTGTTCTGGATAGCCTCATACTGCTCGTGCCAACCATACGCAGCGCCACCAACCTCAATTACAGTGCCGGCGGCCCGTCCGCCCCACTTGACTGCGCCTCCCGTCGCGCCGCCTTCACTTTCTCCATATTCCTTCGATAGACTCTTTACGCCATCGCCAATATAGGAACTCGCGGCATTTACCTTTCTGCCTACAAAATCCTGTGTATCTGCCGCACGATTGATTTCGATTGACTGAAGACCCTGTTGACGACTGATTTGCAGATCGGTTACCTGTTGTCCCGTCCTTACTCCGATGTCGCTCTTAACCAGTGCCGCAGTAGCACCGGCCGAGTTGATGCCCAGTTCTTTGCCTGCCTGTGCTGAAAGTATCTGGTTAGTCCTGGCGGCGTAGATGCTGCTCAGTTGCGTCTGCTGCTGGCCGCGAATACCACCAACTCCCATCAACTGCCTTGCGCGGGTTGCCAGATTTGCAGCCTGAAACTCTCCGCCTGCAGTCGCCGTTGACGATTCATAACCGGCATTTGCTTGCAGGGTTGCGGCCTGCTGGGTAAGCGCAGCGGATTTGAGGGCAGTAAACGCTTCGATTGCTGTTCCTGTAATTGCAGCCATCCATCCTGAGACAGCGGTAGATACACCTTCATATACCTGACCCATTGAGATGCGATAGGCAATCAGAGGCGAGAGCCATAACGATAAACCGACGATGGTCATTATTAGGGCAGCAAAACCTACCGTGTAGACTGGTTCAGCCAGAGGACTGCGTATGGCTCTCAGAGTAGCATCATCCCAGGTATAGACAGGGGTTGAATCACCAAGCGCCATTGCAAAATTACCGGCCAAGTATGCTAGTCCTCTAATGAAGTAAGAGACTGATGGCCAGATCAGTGTCAAAACGATTGCTCCCCACGCAAAGGGATAAGTCAATCTCTGGGAGAGCTTTTGATCTATTGCCATTACGACCGCGAAAGGAGAGAGAGCCCGGAAGCTCATTATCAACAATCCGGCTATAATCACTAATGCAAAGTCTCCCCACTCCAGAATTCCTCTGGCAATATTGAGCCAGGCGTACATTGTGGTCATCATCCAGGTGGAGTCGTTCATCCGATTCTTCAAATCGCGTACAGTGCCTTCCTGATCGAAAAGAACTCCGAGAAACGTGTTGCTACCGTCAGAGGGAGCCACGGGAAAATCCTTTCCATCGACTTTTACCGTAAATGTTCCTTCAGTAAGTTTCGAATAGCTTTCATTGAAGCTATCGCGCTGTGCTCGATAGAACTCGTAGAGCAGCGAATCGCCGCTCGGTCCGGCGACCTCATTGCCGCGGGCAATATCTCGTCCGACCTGGTACATAGTCTGAATTATTGCTGGACCGCTGAGCAGAAGAGAAAAACAGACGCCGAGCCGGGCAAACCACCAGAAGAGGTTTGCGCCCTGTCCGTTATTCTCGCGCCAGATCCTGAGAAAACTACCGAGAATAATCAGGGAAGAGAGAATGATGGCGAGGCTCTGTATCCAACCAGCCAGCTTGCCAATGATCTCGTTCTGCAAGTATGGTATAAGCTGTGAGGCTCGTATGCTGAGACCGGCGACAACATCGGAGAAACTCTGACCGCCGCTTTGAGTTGTCATAGTTGTGGTCGTCTGGGCGAGAACTGGCAATTCTGCTAATAGAACAATGCCGGCAGAAAACACTATTCCTGCTCGTTTACCAATCGGTACACGCATATCGAATCTCCTGTGAAGGTTTAAAAGGCTGTCTTAATGCGCCTGCTGCAGAATCAGGCTATCCATTGTTTCGCTGATCTTGTCTTTGCTCTGGTTAAGGCCCTTCCAGGCCTGATTAACTGCTTGAATCTGATAGCCGAAATTCTCCATGTCTTGTATTCTGACGCCGTAGGCGTCAAGTCTGTCGGTGATTTTCTCCCTCAACTCGCTTAGACTTTTTTCCAAATCTTCAAGGCTTTTGGTCCTCAACGCAATCAGTTCATTAAGGTGTTGAATGTTAACCGGGTCAGCAGTTGTTTGAGTCTCTTCATCAAGCAGTTTTCGTAGTTCTATAAGCTCCTGAGTCGTGGAAGCGATCTTCGCTCTTATCTCAGCCTCCTGGTCCATCCATAGGGCGATTTGACTATCCTTGCGTGCGGCTTGGACCCTGATTGCAATAGCGTCCTGGCTGGAGCGCCCTATACTGAATTGTAAATACTCCTCGAAATTATGCAGATCCTGCGCTGGATTAAAAATACCGTTTCTGAGTCGATTATCGATCTGAGCGAAGGCTTTGATGTTATAAGTGATCATTGCCCTATACTGGCGAAAAATGAGAAACGAGCCGCGAATGATTTGGCCCACATCATTGGCAACTAGAGCAAGCTCTTTATATTTGGCTAAGGTCTGATCGACTGTTTGCAAAATACCCTTCATGGTAGTCCACTGCTGGACTGCCTTATCAAACATTGCCTGATAGTGCTGAATCGTTTGAGCCCACTCCTGCAAACGATGTAGCTCCATTTGTATTCGCTGGCCGTAAGCCGTTATATCGATGACAGGAAAAGCTTCGGCCGGTTGAGCTGGTACTAGCACCAGGCCGATAATGGTGCCTAAAACAAACCTGTGTAATAGTGAACCCTTTCTCATATAGATTATCCCGCTATTTTGCAGAGACTGGCGCCACTTCGATGACGTCTTTGAATTTTCCAAGTATTGTCTGGCTGAGTGTTAGCTCAATTGTGCCCACTCTGAGCTCCACCTGTTTGCCTATCGCTATTTGCTTAAATGTTGAAAACGGGATACCGATAAAAAATTGATGGCTATACCCACTTGGATCCAAGGGGTCCAGGTCAGAGGTTGTATGGCCTGTATCAACGGGCTTTCCGTCAACCAGAAAGTGTAACTGCAGATCACCAAAGCTCATTGCCTTCTTAGGTTTGGCCATGACCTCGAGATATACTGAACCTTCACCGATGCGGCCATAAATATTTTTTCCCCCAAATTCAGCCTGAAGTTTGGAAAGATCGATTTCGTACTCAGCAGTTTTTGTCAGAATCTGTGGTTTAAGACTAACCGTTGTTACGCCGGTGAAGCGGTCTTTCCTGACCTCTACATCATTGCCGGCAGCCTGAGCTAGAATGGATGCACTAAACGCAGTGAACAGAATGAAGCCTAATAAAAGCGCTTTCATCAATTGCCTCCTCAAAATTGTGACACGTTCGGACCGCATAATTTTACTCTCTGTTTGAAGAGGAGCGGGAGAGCAACCTTTCATCAATTTCAACCAGACCAGCCCAGGCAAGTCCACGCGGGTAGGTCGCGGCGAGCCATGCGATAACATCGGTAAGCGACCAGTCAGGACGAAGCGACTGAACCCGAGCGCGAGCATTGCGCTCATCCGGATTGGTGGTAAAGGTCCATAACTCTGTCGGTGATAGATCGATCTGAATCATTTCAATTTGTTGAGACTGTCCGGAGCCGAGCACCAGCACATATTGTGCGTGAACCCCATCAACGTTATTGATGGCATTGATGGCGCTTACTGCGCGATCCGGAAGATCGGAGTCAGCTATCAATTCTGAAAAGCTGCCGGCTTGTTTGCCAATGATCTTCACGCCTGCAGTCTTAGTTATGTCGTGAATGTCGGAAAGGTCTTCATATCCATGCGTCTCTATGATGGTGACGCCATTCTCTTTGCGGTTGGTTCGAGCTCCCTTCTGAATGACGCGCATTATATCCGGATACTGCTGCTTCAGTTTCCAAGCTTCGATAAACGCCTGGAGCGTAGGAGCTCTTGTGCCATCAGGCTTGAGTCTGCCGATGGTGCGTATCACGCGGGCGGCGATTCGGTTAGCCAATGCACGGCGCACATCCGGAGGGAAAGCATCTAACGAATCAAGCTCATAGACATCGTAAGGAGAACTGACTGAGAAGTCGGGATGCGTCGGCCGATCAAGCCAGGGATTGCCGACGTATTTCTCCAGTCTTAGTGCGAGACTGATAGCTTGATCGTTTAAGAAGTCGGTTTCGAAATCATAAGAGCGAAGCATATCGACCAGGTGCTTGTGGGTCGGTTCTTTTTTGCTCTTACCTTGTCCGTTTCGTGGCACCCAGTTCTTCAGGACCTGTGTCACTGCTTTGGTAAGGAGATCGCTGGCATTCTCGTCATCATCTTTCACATGGGCGAGGATCATTGCATCCAGCACGATTAACGATATCTGCTCATCGCCGGGCATCTCTCCATCGGAAAGCTCTGCGGACTCCCAGATATTAATGGTTCGTGGATCATCAGGATGCAGGGCGAGGTAACGAGCTCCGACAACGGAAGCATGTGGAGCGAGGGATCCACCTATATCTATCGCGGATACCTGAAGGTCAGGAACTGTGGCAAGAGCGTCGTTAATTAATCGCGCCGTGGTGGTGGTCTTGCCGCTGCCGGGCTCTCCCAGGATAAGTACCAGTGGCGACTTGATATTAGAGTTTGCTGATTTGTCCCAGAGATTCAGTCCGGTCAATCGTCCGCTGACAGTAGAAAGCAAGGTGTGCGGTCTTGCCGATCCGGACCAGGCTGTTTCCAGCGGCACCATCGCTGAAAGTGAGCGAGTCACTTCCATTATCTCGCGACCGGTCGGACGATTGTCGGCTTCACCGACAAGGGTCTTGGAATAGAGACAGTGCAGGGAACTCGATTCTTCTCTCGCGGCCTGCGCGCCGTCGATTGACTGCAAAGCCGTAATGATCTGTTCGCAGCGATCGTCAAGCACGGAGAGCGATTCTTTCAACTCAGAGCGGGTTCTGGCTTGCTCGCCATAAACGAGAGCATAGAAGCGAGCCTGAACCAGAGTTTCGCCGGTGCCGGCAATGTGTTCCTGTACTCTGTCCAGATCGCGCAGCGATGCTGTGGCTTCGTGATCCTTGCGCGGTCGGCCGGTGGAATCGATCATTGTTCGTTCCACCTGCCGGCTGCGGGTTCGCAATTGCTTTTTCGCGGCAGCTTTGTCTTGGTAGATGAACTCAGTAACCAGAGTATGCCTGAACGCGAGACCCGGATGAGCAGTCAAGGCCCTGAGGGAGTCAGCGAAGATGTTGGGATCGGGCGGAACAAACAACGAGACAATTGAAACAGGATAAGAGCCGTGCATAACGTACCAGCCACGATCTTCGATTGTTTCATTACAGAGATAGTTTCTTAAGTCAGTGCCGTCGATGGCGGTGAGCCGCGGAATAGATGGAGCATCAAGATTATGTCCGGAATAAACAACATGCCAGAGTTCCTGTCGCGTCAGTCTCCGGAGAGCAAGAGGGCACTGCATTTCGGTGACACGGAAGAACGTCTCGGCCTGCTGGTAACTTTCAGCTTCATCAGCAAGCAGCCGGCGCGCCACCCCGTCGTCGCGGTTTTGATCCCAATGATCAGATAAGGAGGAGAGGCTATAACGCAGTCCTTCTCTGCGAGTTTCTTCGGCCAGGGTAGCAAGGAAGGCATTTATTCCTTTACTCGCGCCATCGAGCAAGTGCTTAATCGGAATGCGGATCGAGAGAAGCGCCTGTTCACGACGGAAACGTCTGCCGGCAGCTAACGACCTGTAGAAGTCGACGTTCATATCATGGAGTCTTGCAGCAGGCAGATACGTTCGATCGATAGAGCGGCTTCGCAGATGGTCGGCTATGACCCGTCCCGGATCCGGGCTGACAGCATAGCGAAACTGAATGACTGTGCCGGGCGGTTTTTCGATGCAGAGGATCCGGGCCAGCTCGTCACATCTCCGTTCTGCTGCCATATCATGCGAGAGCATAGTCTCTTCGAGCGGCACACTGTAAAAGCGACTGTAGGATCCATCAGTGTGCCGAAGCACATCTTTGTAGATTCCAATGATGGAAGAATCCCGTTTGCGGCCTTTCTGGCGATCATGGATAGATTGGCGCAATTGACCTGACCCGCTTTGGCGATTCGAGGAAACACCCTGCTTCTTCAAAAGAGAACGAGCATCGAGTCCTGCTGGAACAATTCGCGAACCGAGTCTTACACCTAAACTGGTGGCGAAAGCGGCGCCAATACCCCCGAGTAGAATTGCAGCATCCATATACTTTCCATCCTTATTTATCTATGATCCAGCTTCTGCTGCGTTTGTAATCTGATGGCAGCACTCGCCGCTGGATCGGGCTTTCAATCAGTGCACGGATCGTGTGCTGAAACCAGTAAGGCTTGCGCCCGATCCGGATAAAGAAGAAGAATGCATAGCTCACCAGAGCGCAAAAAAGTCCGGTCCAGAGAAACAGCGGCACACGCCACAGTCTCAGATTCAAAAAGAAGGGGATCAAGTAGCCACCAAGTGTGGCGGCCAATATGAATTTCCAGTCGGTGGAGACAATGCCGAAGCGAACCACCGGCGTATAGATTCTTGCTCTGATTGGTCGTGCGCGCATCTTTACCACCCCGGCAGGTTGAGCGGATCTCCATTAACGATGGCGTTGATGAAAGCAATCAGACCGCCAAAACCTAGTGCAGCGCCTCCCCAGGCGATAGAGCCGCCCCAGTCGCCCTGCCCCCTGATACCGCGAAGTATTCCTTTAGCCAGTCCGAAAAGACCTACCGCTACCATCACCCAGACCAGCAGGTTTACCAGAGTGCGCACCCAGTTGATCGGTTGCTGAGGATTGCCCTGCAGCACAGATTGCGCGGCGGCAGGATGCGCCGCCAGTACCAGGGCAATAGGAATTCCAAGAGCATAAATCAGCAATGCCTTGATTGAGCTGATGAATCCTGCCCAGATAAGAAGTCGTTCAGAATAACTGCTGTTTCTAGACCACTGCTTCGGTTTCATAGTTTCGTTCTCCGGATTATCGAAAGTTGCAGACGGAAGTTCGCATTACAACCGATGTGCCAGAGAGCGGCCGGCATCGGCATTGCTGCTGAGCAACGATTTAGCAATCGAGCTTTTGGCAGGGAACAGATGAAGAGAATACTCGAATGTTTGTTTCTGGTTTTATTGTGTTGCATCTCCGTGCATTCCCAGGAAGCCGGTGTGATAGAACGGGCGCGTGTTTATGAGCCCTATATCAGAGAAGCCGCTGCGAAACACGGAGTCGATCCGCGGCTGCTGTGGACAATAGCCTATCTTGAATCTCGCTTCCGGCCTGATTCTGTATCTCCTAGAGGAGCAAAAGGGATGATGCAGTTTATTCCTTCCACTGCTGAACGCTTCAATTTAAAGAATCCCTATGAGCCGGCGCAGGCGATTGACGCCGCCGCTCGCTATGTAAAGGAGCTATCACGGAAGTTTGACGGCCACCTTGACTTAATACTGGCGGCTTATAATGCCGGCGAACAGACCGTGATCGCATTTCGCGAAGGATACCCGCTAATTCTTTCGAATGGCAGGATCATAAATCCGGCCGGCCGGAAAACAGGAGGAGTGCCTCCCTATAGCGAAACCATGGAGTATGTGGCTAAAGGAATAACTCTATTCAAACGGCTGATCTACCTTGGTGCCTCCAACGAAAAAGCAGAGAAACAGCCAGATGACGAACATTCTGATCTGCCGAGCATTGAGCAGCTCAGACAAATCAGCAACTATCTTACAGAAGCGCCCTTGAATAGTTCCTCTTCAATCCAACCGAAGACTTCATCCAGCAGGACAACGAGATCAATCTATATTCAATAATAGATCGATCTGACGCACATTCATAAAACAGCTTGATTTAACCTCCACCAGTCTGTCCGGTTTCTATTCCGTTATACATGCGGCTTTACTCCGATCATTGTCAAAATGTCCTGAATCTATTCATTTTTCGCTGTTTATTAATTCTTAAGCTGTTAATTTTGGTCATGTAGGCGGTCAACAGGAACAGTTCAAGATCAATAAGCTTCTCTGAATCAACAGCTTAAGAAAAACAGAAGAATTGACCACCGTGGTCACGTAGATGGTCAACAGAGCGGCCAAATTTCATAATACCCGGTTTTGCATATGGTTACATTCTGAGAGGTGCGGCCAAAGGCGCATTCTTGCTATGTTCATAGTAGATCGAGAACGGTTTGAAGCGGAGGAAGTTTCTGCCACTTCAGCAATTTACGCAGAGCTGGCAGATTGGGCGTTCGTGGTCATGTAGGTGGTCAACACGAAGACTTCAGCAGGTATTCGATGATTTCCTTCTGTGTTTCAGCTAAGAAAAGGCACTAATTGGAGGCTGTACAAGCTCAATGTCCAATATCTAAATCAGACCAAGCAATAAATGAACACTTTCGCTATGCAAGTAAAGTCTGTTTCCATCTGCTAAATCAGCGGCCCAACCAAGGATTCTGGGGGAAAAGTAAAGTGTTCAGTTCAAGTTTGGCGTGATTTAGAGCTACGGCGGCATCGCAGGTCCTGGCACGAATATTGTTTTTCTGACTGTCGATCAATTAACACTGGCCGCGAAGGGGCGCGATGAACGAGCGACCGCAGAAATCGAAAAGAGTGAGTCTGGAAGAGTTTCTGGACGACTTTATGGTTGCTCATACCTCGGCGGATGATCCGGAGTTGATTATTGACATAACTCAATGTGAGCTCGAGCAATTGGGATTTTTTCTGGTGAAGGCTCTGCTCAGTTGGGCCAAGACAATAGATCAATCGCGGCTGATTGCGGCAACAGATGAAGAAATGACCGAGCGACCACGTGAGCTTCTTGTTCAGTGAGCGTCGGTTCAACTCAAAACTTCGATCAGGTAGGTTCAAAGGAAGACTATGAGCACAGAAGTAATCAATGGATTGCCAGCAGCCGTAGAGGGAGCGATGAAAGATGAACTCCAAAGCGCAGACGATTCGATAATGGCGATTCCTTATCGAGATGTTAATGACATTCGCCTGTTATTCAGGATGACGCAGGCTGCCACGATCTTAGTTCTCCTCCTCCTGTTGAGCATTACCTGCAATATCTGGATGTACTTTCGTCGACCGGACCGGATAGTTGTCGATCGCACGGCAGCAGGAGACTACGTTATCCTTGCAAACGATAAAGCAGTTGGTAGTGCTGTCTCCTTCGGCATTGATCAGCCAGGCGATGGAGACAAGCGGGCGCTCGCTAACAGATGGTGCGAAGCCAGATTTGCCGTGGATCCCCTCACAAGAACGAAAGACATCGAGCGACTCTTTAAAATGATGGAGCCGCACGCGGCAAAGGCGCTTTCTGACCTGATGAAGCAGAACGGAGAGCTTGAAAGGGAGCGAGACGAGAACTGGCAGGCGACATGGAAACCCCTTTCAGTGACGGTGGATCATGATGATCCTTACCGGGTAGATGTCATTGGTCTGCAGGAGATCACGCGGCGGGTTGGCGGCGCAACTCAGATACAGAGCCGGCAACTCATCTTTAAATTGAAGCTGATAGCCGATAGGGATAAGGGCCGTGACGAGCGCAACCAGAACACCGGCTTTCTTGTCTTCGATCTGCTCGATTACAAAGAAGTGACCATACCGGCGTCAGTGAGCGGCTCCGGGTTGAATGCGCAGTCGTCGGTTCAGTCTTCTGTCTCAGTTCAATAGTTTTAACCATTTATCAGTTTTACAGGAGATCGGTTATGCGAAGAGCAATAATCATCGGGATGGTTCTGTCTTTAATCAGCGTTCCTCTTCTCGGACAAACTGTTCATAAAGGGAAGACTCCGCAGAAGAGAGTTGTTTCCAAAAAAAAGGAGCCAGAATCGAAACCGAAAGCAGACTTTCTTGGCGGCGAAGTTACCGTTTCATTCGATACTAATCCCAATCTGGTCAAGCTTGGTCTGGTAGAGAACGGTGTCCTGGTAATCGAATTCCCTGAGAGCGATTCCTTCTTCCGTTGGCACGGCGGGAACTCCAATATGGTCTACATCGATGATTCTCCCACCAAGCGAACGGATCATTTTATAGTTTTGCGACCAGCGCCGCCTTCCAAAGAAAATCCAGGCGGCTTCAATGCTCCCGTCGAGATCAGCATCCAGATGACCAGCGGTCTGGTTATTCCTTTCCTGCTCTATCCGACCAGTGAGCCTGCTAAAAGCGCCTATCGCTGTGTCCTGCGTTACGACCGCAACAAAGTTATCGCATCAAGACAGGCGGCGGGGCTGGCAACCAATCTGCGCGAAGCCGAAGCGACAAAGCCGGCAGAGAACAAAGTAATCGCGCAGACAACACCAGAAAAAGAAGAGACAAAAGCAGATGTTTCCTTAACACCGAAACTAACGCTTACTCCCGTTTCGCTTGAGATAGACACTCACGCCAAAAAGATATCAGGCAACATTTCCGCGGCAAATGAGCTGTTGAAGAATGCCCTGGCTAATGCCATTAAGGATCAGAAGGCATTCAAGAACTGGACACCTCCGATTCACGGTCTCACTCTTTCCAGCGGACAGCCGGTCCAACTGGACGAACATTTCCGGATGGTGGTTGTGGCGGCGCGCAACGCCACCAGCGATCCGCTGCGGGTTGTGAGCGATCATCCGGATGTGTTTATCGAAACATTGGGCGATAAAAACAAGCCGCTTCAAGTCGAACAGATCAAGAAGGTTCAGGCGGAAACCACTACGATAAACAACACCCTTCCTGCGGGAACGACCGTCTACTATGCGCTTCTGTTTGAAGCGCCAATACTCGGAGCAAAGCAGCATTTGAAGGTTGCGATAGGTCAGGTTGATGCCGCGGATGAGCCGGCAGCGACGGACCTGACGCGGAAATCTCATTAGAGGAGGAGTAACTATGAGTATGAATATTAATGGCAACCATTCGTCAGTCGATGAAACAGTGAATGCCAGTCCTTATCTCAGCAAAAAGCTATTGCCGAGCAGTGTTCCGGACGAGACTACAAGGAATATAGAATCTGAGGATGACAACATGCCGGCGACCGATCCGGCAACAGAGAAGCTGGCGAAGAAACACCATCGTCAGAAGATATTTGTCGGCGTCTTAATAGCGCTATTTGCATTGGCTGCAATATCTATCTACGCCTATGCCGGTCGCAAACAGAAGATTAATTATGAAGTGAAGGAGAGACCGAAAGAACTATCCGGTCCTGTTTCCGCTCCAGCTGACGGCTCAACTTTGACCGATCAGGCGACTAAGCAAGCCCAGGAAGAATATAATGGTGGCGGACACGCGACAGCGCAAACAGATACTTCTCCTGCAAAGACCACAAATCAGACTGCTCCACCGATGCAGGCTCAGGGTTCACAATTCGCTCTGCCATCGTTTGGACAGACAGTTAATCCGAGAGAAACAAGCCTTTACCTTGAGCCTTCGAACTCCAGGCAGGAACAGAAGGGAACACTCCAAAGTTCCCGAAATATCTCTGAAAAAACTGAGCAAGCGAACAGCAGTTTGCCGACTCTTAGAAGGCGAGAGACTTCCACTTATATTTCAGATTCCCAGTCCACGGCTGTTAATCAAAGAAATACCGGCGCGTATCGAACAGATTTGCAGAACCTCCAAGTCAGCCTGAAGAAAATCGCGCCGGTGGTGTTACCGAACTTTGGATCCGTGCTGCCGGTCAGAACACTAGGAGCAGTCTACACATTAAGAATAGGTTCTCTGGTCAGACTGGAATTGACACGTGATGTTCAGGGCGAGGGCTGGTCGCTGAAAAGAGGAACGATCTTCGTCGGCAATGTTCGCGGTAGTGAAGCTGATCGGGCATTCATCAACGCCTTCGGCTTCCTCGATTCGTCATCCGGACATTACGTCAAGTTGAATGGCGAAGTGGTTGGTACTGATGGGGCAGAAGGTTTGAGAGGAAAACGTCATCAGCTCTCTTCCGGTTGGAGGAAGACGCTCTCGAAACTGGGAAGTTCGGCTGTCAACCTGGGAGCCGCCCTCGCTACCAATCGAGGCAACTCGGTAATCGTCAACGATGGAGCCGTCAGTCCAGCTACCGATGAGTTGAGCGGTGTCGTCAGTAATACAGGGCAGCAGCAAGCAGGTTTCGTGGAAGTCCTTGCTGATACTTCAGGCTATATCCTGATCACCGATCTTCCTGCTGAAACCAAAGGGATCGATGCCATTCCCGAAATCAAATCGGATGAGGTAGTCGCGGAATCCGATCCGAACATTGTTCGGGTCTCTACCGGACTCAGTATGCGCGAGATGGCCGATCTTCTGACCAGCGGTTCTCCCGATGAAATCAAAGCAGCCTTGCCGAGAATGTCTCCGGAGATGAAGCGCCTGGCTCTGGCGGTGCTTGGGGAGGATAAGTAAATGGAGCCTCTCAATCCCGACAAACCAAGTGTCAATCCCAGACCTTTGGTCCGGACCGAAGGAAAGATAGGTCTGGCGGAGTTGCTTTCCCGAACAGGTTATGTTCCGCAACCACAGGTATTGAATGTGATCGCTCTGGGCTTGCGTCGCTGCAAACCGATTCTGCTTGGCGGTCATCGTGGCGGCGGCAAGACAGCTACGGCAGAAGCATTAGCCAAGGCCTGCAACCTGACCATGTTCTATGTCCCGGGTATTGAAGGTCAGGAAACTTATGAAGTTTACGGTGGCTGGGATCGGGAAGCTCAAGCAAATGCCTTTAAAAATGCGATTGCATCAGGCGAGTCGAGAGCTGTTGCCGAGCAGATGAAATGGTCGGAAGAGTGTTTCAATCGAGGAGAGATTCTCGATGCTTATGCTTACGCCAAAGACGCCGCTGAAAATAATCAGGCTCCACCGGTCCTGGTAATAGATGAAGTTGAAAAGCTGAGTCTCAAACTTCAGAACACTCTGCTTCAGCCTTTGGCGCGCGGATGGGCTAATGTTCCGAAGCTGCGGGGAATCATCGGCGTCAGGGAACGGGAACACAGTCCGATTGTGATCCTGACCTCTAATAATCTTCGTTCTCTTTCCGATCCGCTAAAATCACGCTGCGAAGTTGCCTGGGTTGAACTGCCGACTCCCATAGAAGAAATCTTTATTCTGCGCTCGCGTGTGCCATTGGCGTCGCCCGAACTACTTGCATCAGTGGTCAACATTCTCCATTTGATCCGCTGGGATATGCCGGAAGTAAGAGACAAACCTGCTTTGAGAGAATCGATCGATCTGCTCGAAGCTCTGGTTGAAGACGGGATTAACCGGCTGACTGAGGACGTTCTGCTCGAGTATCTCTCCTGCCTGGGTAAGGACCAGAAGGAATTGCTTAATCTTGCCGCCGGCATCGGAAGACTGGAGGAAGCAGCCAATACTCCTAACCCTGAAGTGGAGGAGTTGCTCTTTAGTGCCTTCGGAATGAAGGTGGTTGAGGAGGCAGCATGAAAAAGATCAAAGTCAGGATACCGCCTGTTGTTGTGGTCGGTGTTACCGCTGGACTGGTGATGCTGCTTTCGGTAGCCAGCAGTTTTTCCAGAAGGATTGGACTGGTGGAACCACACGTCTGGATTAAAACAGCGGAGAGTGAAGACCAGTCTATAACCACTCTTTCTCAGTCACGGGCTCTCGAGAACACAATCAATGGAGAGGTTGCACACACTGCAGAAAGACTGCGGGAAGCGTCAGCGGTTGCGACGGCAGCGAGTCTTTGCGCAATTACCGAGAAGTTAGGCGGGCATGCAGTGCAAACTGTCGGGCAGCTCATTACCACACTTCAAAAGGACGAGCTCCTGCCGCCAGGACTTGCGGCAGGACCGGAAAAAGGGTCGATACTTTCCGCTAAAGGGACTCTTTATCTTCGTTATCGACCTGAGCCTATCGGAATAGAAGTGCTCTCGCTTGGCGCTGATAAGGCGAGTGGACCAGCCATCCTGATAAGAATTCCGAGCAATGAAAAGGGCGAAGATGGCGCACAGGTTTTCATGGCTGAGCGTCTCGAAGGAGTTGTTATCCCGAATCCATTCGCGTCTTCGGCTGAGGTAACAGCCTGCGGCTGGGAGCGCCAGAGGTTACCAGAACATATCAAAAACTGAGGAGTAATTTGCTTATGCCAAGATCGAAAGAGAGTCTGAAGATCGACATTAATGAAGCTACCAATGATGGTCAGAGGATCATTACGGTTGCGATTACCGCGCCAGTCCAGGAGTTTGTACTGCCTGATCTGCTGGCTGAACGTAAAGCAATAACGCCCTTGACTGAAAGCCTTAAACAGTCGGTAAAGGAGGTAACGGAGAGTTATCTGAGCGGCGCTGAGGAGCTTATCGCCGGTCTTGCCGCAAACAGAAACGGTAATCATATCGGTTCCAAACAGGAAATATCAGGAGCTAAACCAGCGAGTAATGGAAACAGTAAAGGCGTTAAGTCGGGAAGCAATCGGAACGGTAATGATAACTCCAAACGGGAATCCGCAGCCGACAAGTTGCCGGTTTCATCTGTTATTGAATCACCAAAGCTGAACCAGACATCGTCGGTTCCAGCAAGCTGATTTGAGGCGGAAATAATCTTGTGGTCAGCGTTCAGGTCTTCTCAGTGCTCGCGGTTTGGCGGTGGGATGCTTCGCATCCGATTTATCGGGACACGTCATCCCCGCTTCCAGGGGTGCTTTCGCGTTACGCCGAGAAACATTTGTTTCTCTAAGTAACCATTGCTTTTAAAGAGGATATTCGACTCGCGTTTCTTCGAGAAACGCGATGTTTACAAAAGAAACAAAATGTAAACAAGAGAAACGGGAATTACTCCATGCGAAAAAGAATAAAAACTCACATTGTGGTCTTCAGACTGGACGAAAATCAGTGGGAACAACTGACGAAAGCCGCGCTGGCAAGCGGGGAAAATCCGAACGACTGGTGTCGCAGACTGACCATCACAGAACTCGATCTTGCTAACGGATTGTCCAGAAACGAGAGGCTGATCTTTGAGGAAGTGACCCGAATTCGCTTCCTTCTGGGCAATGCTTTTCGTCTGGTTGCAAACGACAAGTTAACTCCTGAGGAGTGGGAACGATTGCGAAAAGACGCCCAGGAGAACACCCCTCAGTACGTGAAACAGGTACTGAACGAGTCCCGCGCCTTAAGACAAACAACTCAGAGATGAGGAGCGATTATGTCGTTTAAAAGATTCTTTACCGAAGAAGGATGGACCAGCATCAGGAACTCGGCGAAGCGGGTCCAACGCTACAATAAGATATGTATCGGCGTCGCAATTGCCGCGACATTGCCGTTCATCTGGTTCTGTACCTTTGCGCAGTTAAGACCTCTACAACAACTCTATCTGCCGAAATATGTATGGTCGCAGGCACTCTCCAAGTGTCCATTCAGGATTAACAGCAGGTACGTCCTGCTGGTAAGAACCGTGAACGATCCTTCCGGTAAGGAGTCGATTCTGGGAGTAACAGACGATCAGGCGGAACCAACGAAGGACGAAAACAGCAGACCTGTAATCATCGGGGAAAAGAAGAAGTCCTATCAATTCAGGCTCAAACCTGGAATCGAATACACAAGTTTTCGCTGGCAGGAGGTCCCAATACAGAACAGCGAAATGGCTGCATGGTTCGCAAGGAACATCTACCCTGATACAGACTTTATGCTGCTCCTTTTAGAAGACGTCGCCTTCGGAGTTGCGATCTTTCTGCTTGGGAATACTGTCGCAATCTGGTTCGACCGCAGAGCAAACCGTGAGAGAACTGACGGCAAAAAGATTCGCGGTACTGACGACGCCACGAAGAAACTCAACCTGTTCAGCCGGCACGATGGTATTGGAATCGAGATTGTCCCGCTCGAAAGGAAGGTAGGATGTTAACCAAATTGATGAGACGGTTCGGTCTTAAGGAGAAGAGATACTGGCTGCGTATCCCGCGCGAGAACGAATTTCAACATACGTTATTGCTCGGTGATTCAGGGACAGGGAAGAGCCAGATCATCCATAGTTTCCTGCGGCAGATTGCCAGTCGTCGACCGGCAGAGGCGGCAATCGTCTACGATCCGGCCTGCGAGTTTATCAAACGCCACTACTCTCCGGAACGCGGCGACATTATTCTTAATCCGCTCGACTTGAGGTCGCCGTTCTGGTCGCCGACTCTGGAAGTTGAGTACCAGACCGACTACAAACTTGTTTCCGAAAGCTTCTTTCCAGGAAAAGAGAACAGCAGCCCCACCGCGCAATTCTTCGTGACAGCTTCACGCTCGATCTTTAGTCGAATGCTGGAATTCAGTCCTACGCCTGAGCAGATAGTAGACTGGTTGCAGAACGCCAAAGAGATCGACCGGCTGGTTAAAGGGACAGAGCACGCTCACTACATCGATCACAATGCGGGTAATCAGCGCGGCGGTGTGCTTGGAAGCATGGCTGAAGTCGGTGCTGTCTTAAAACTTTTGCCGAATGCTTCCGATTGCAGAAAGAATATTTCGCTGACCAGGTGGGCGAAGCATCGTAAGGGATGGATCTTCATTACCTCGATCAACGATACCAGGGATGCCTTGCGACCACTTCAGGCAGTCTTTCTCAATATCCTGCTCAAGCGGCTGATGTCTTGTGACGCCGAATGGGGATCAAAGCATCCGTGCTGGGTCGTTGTTGACGAAGTTCACTCGCTGAAGCGATTGCCCGCACTGGAGGTCAGTCTGTCCGAAGGAAGGAAATTCGGAGTAAAGATTGTGCTCGGTACGCAGGGAAAGAGTCAATTCGAGCAATACTACGGGACAGCGGCAGAGACGATGCTGGCGACACCGAATCTGAAGATTCTGTTTCGAACCAATGAGCCGAGAGCTGCTAAATGGATTTCCGATCTGATAGGCGAGGCTGAAAAAGAAAAGGAGAGAACCTCCACTAATGCAGCGGTAAACGATAATCGTGACTCCATTCATTATTCAACTTACATCGAACAGAGAGCAGTGGTCAGCAAAGAAGAGATTATGGGGCTTCGGAATCTGTGCGGCTATTGGAAGTATGGCTCAGACGTAGTCGGGTTTCGGTTTCCCTATAATTTATCTAAG
>Ga0070741_10008395_pt1 | contig 20750 bp, 18 predicted proteins | sample Coa_R1_4_FD_66440 | JGI IMG/M metagenome (GOLD analysis project Ga0070741, IMG submission 66440) | Surface soil microbial communities from Centralia Pennsylvania, which are recovering from an underground coalmine fire - Coalmine... | ecosystem: Environmental > Terrestrial > Soil > Unclassified ...
CGCAGTCGATTCAAGCAGGCGTTGCGCGCCACCTGGTAGAGCCAGCTGCGAAAGCTGCCCCGCCCGAAATCCAGCCGACCGCGTAAAACCCCGAGAAACGCCTCGTGGAACACGTCCTCCGCTTCGTGCCGATCGCCGAGGTACGAGCGCACGAAACCGAACAGCCGCCGCTCGTAGCGCGCGTACAGCGCGTCGAACGCGGCCAGCTCGCCGGCGCGCAGCCGATCGTACAGGCGCTCGTCCGATTCCATCCGCTGATCAGGAAACACCGATCGCGGAAAAAAGTTCGGAACAATCTTTCACGCCTGCTTGCGCCACGTCTCCCAGATCTCGGGCTGAAAGCCGACGGTGGCCTCGCGCCCGCAGCGCACCACCGGCGTGCGCAAGAGCAGCGGATCGTCGGCCAGCGCCTGCTGCACGCGCGGTCCCGTCGGCGCGGCGGCGCGCAGCCCGCGGTCGCGATAGCGCGCGCCTTCGCGATCGATCAGCGCCTCCGCGCCGACGCGCGCCACCACGCTCGACAGCTCGCCCGGCGACATCCCCTTCTCGCGCAGATCGATCACCTGCACCGGGATGTTGCGCTCCTTGAACCAACGCTCCGCCTTGCGCGAGTCCGCGCACTTCTTGGTGCCGAAGATCTGAACCGTGGGCGCGCCCATGCGGCTATCGTGGCACAAGCGGCGTCGAGCGCGCGATAGCTCCCCGCCACCGCCGCGCCGTACGCCACGTGCGCCGCCAGCGCGTACGCGTGGAGCCGCAGCGGATACTTTTGCGGCGGCGCGGCGAGCCCGAGCGCGGCCAGCAGCAGGTTGTCGCCGAGCATCCAGACCGCCGTCGAGAAGCCGAGCACGCCGGCCCAGCGGCGGCGCGCGCGCCACGACTCGTGCCCGAGGCCGTAGAGCGCGCCCCACGCCGCGCCGAAGCCGTAGTGCACCCACCGCGCGAGGCGCCGCTTCTGCTCGCGCGTCAGCGGCGGGCGCCCGGCGAGCGCGGCCAGGCGGCGCGCGGTCGTCTCGAGCGCCGTCTCCTCGCGCTGCTCGGGATCGCGCGGCTCGAACACGCGCGGCGCTTCGGGCGCGAGGCGCGCCGTCGCGCGGAAGAACCCGTCCTGCGCTCCGGCGCCCGCCGTGCCCGCGACCAGGCCGCGCACGAGCGCGCCGATCGGCGTCCCCTCCCGCATGAGCACCTCCTCGGGGAAGCTGGTCGCACGATCCGTACCTACATTCCCGATCATGGACTCCGACGTGCTGGTGATCGGCGGCGGCGTGGCGGGATTGGCGGCGGCGCGCGCGCTCGTCGAAGCGGGGTCGAGCGTGCGCCTGCTCGAGGCGCGCGATCGGCTGGGCGGGCGGATCTGGACGTGGCGCGAGCCGGCGTGGCCGGTGCCCGTCGAGCTCGGCGCCGAGTTCGTGCACGGCCGGCCGCCGCCGCTGTGGAGCGCGCTGCGCCAGGCCGGGCTCGAGCCGCGGGCCGTCGAGGCGCGCCACTGGCTGCAACTAGGCGCCCGCCTCGAGGACGGCGAGCCGGTCTGGCGCGAGGCGCAGGAATTATTGAATCAAGATTCACAACATGAACTTTCGTTCAGAAAACGAATCGCGCGTTCAAGATCGGCCTCGCGGGCGGCGCGCACGCTGGCGCTCGCGTTCGTCGAGGGGTTCGACGCCGCCGATCCGGCGCGCGCCTCCAGCCTCGCCATCGCCCAGCAGCAGCGCGCCGCCGCGGCGGTGAGCGGCGACGAGCTCTATCGCCTCCCCGACGGCTACGCGAGCCTGGTCGATTGGCTGGCGCAGCCGTTCGCCGCGCGCGCCGACGCGCTGCACCTCGGCACCGAGGTCACCGCAGTGCGCTGGCGCCCGGGCCGCGTTGAGGCGCGCGCGCGCGATCGCTCGGGCACGCGCACGTTCACCGCGCGCGCCGCGATCGTGACGCTGCCGCTCGGCGTGCTCGGGCGCGTGCGCTTTTCGCCGCGGCTGCGCAACCACGAGCGCGCGGCGGCGCGGCTGGCGATGGGCTCGGTGGTCAAGGTGGTGCTCTGGTTCCGCGAGCGCTTCTGGCGCGGCGCCGAGGAGCGGCTCGGCCGCCTCGGCTTCGCCCACGCGCCGGCCGCGCGCTTTCCCACGTGGTGGACGCCGCTGCCTTCGCTCGCGCCGGTGCTCACCGGCTGGGCGGCGGGCCCCAAGGCCGATCGTCTCGCCGGCCGCGGCGACGAGCGGCTGATCGCCGCGGCGCTCGCCTCACTGGCGCGCGTCTTCGGATTGACGTCACGCCATATCGCGTCCGTTTGCCAATCGGCGCGGGTTTACGACTGGGGCGCCGATCGCTTCGCCGGCGGCGCGTACAGCTGGGTGCCGGTGGGCGCGCTCGATGCGCAGCGCGAGCTCGGGCAGCCGGTGGCGGGCACGCTGTTCTTCGCCGGCGAGGCGACGCACGCCGAGGGCCACTGCGGCACGGTGCACGGCGCGCTCGAGACCGGCGAGCGCGCGGCGCGCGAGCTGCTTCAGGACGGGCGCGCGTCGCTGCGCGAAGGCACGAGCAGCACCTTGCCCTCGGTCATGCGGCCGGTGTAGCGCTCGACCGCCTCGGCCGCGCGCTCGAGCGGCAGCCGCGCCGCCACCTCGGTCTTGAGCTCGCCGCCGAGCAGCCGCTGCACCGCCAGCCCGGCGCGCGCCTGGTCGAGCGGGTGCGCCTCGCGAAACCACTCCGACAGCCAGAACCCGTCGACGCTGCGGTGCCCGAAGATCAAGCTGCCCGGCTCGAGCGTGCACGGCTCCTCCGACAGCGCGCCGTACACCGTCACGCGGCCGCCGCTCGGCAGCGCGCGCACGAGCTGGTTGGTCAGCGAGCCCGCCACCGCATCGAACACGCGCGTCACGCCGAGCGTGCGAAACGCGCGCTCGAGCTCGGCCGCGAAGTCGGGCCGGCTCGAGTCGAGCACGTGCTCGGCGCCGAGCGATTTCAAGAGCGCCACCTGCGCCGGGCGGCGCACCACGTGCACCATCGGCGGGCCGTAGCGCAGCGACAGGCGCAAGAGCATGCGGCCGAGCGCGCTCGCGGCCGCGGTCTGCGCCACCGCGCGGTGCTTTTCTCGACGGGCGGAGGCCATCAGCACCCACGCGGTCAGCGGGTTGACCAGCAGCGTGGCGCCGGCCTCGTCGTCGATGCGCGGGCGCAGCGGGAAGCAGCGCCGCGGCGACGTGACGATGAACTCGGCCCACGTGCCGTCGCCGCCGTCGGGCGCGCCGCACGCCACGCGCCGCCCGACGAGCGCGCGCGACGCGAGGCCGCCGCCCGACGCCACCACCGTGCCCGCGCCCTCGAAGCCGGGCACGATCGGCAGCGGCTTGCGCACGCCGTAACGCCCCTTGATGAACGCCAGGTCCGAGGGATTGATCGGCGCCGCCGCCAGCCGCACCAGCAGCTCGCCCGAGCGCAGCTTGGGCAGCGGCCGCTCGACGACGTGCAGCGAGCCGTCGTACGCGCGCAGCTCCACCGCCCGCATGCTCGACGGCAACGCACTACTCTTCACGCGCGATTCCCCATTCAAAGCCCATTCAAAGCCCAGGCAAAACACTAGCAAAAAACTTTGCAAAGCAGAATACGAAAAACATAGCCGTTGATTTTAATTCGAGATTCAGATCAGGACCTCGAGGGCGCCGGTGAGGAACTCGCGCGCGATCACGACCTCGTGAACCTCGTCGGGGCCGTCGGCGATCCGCGCGGCGCGCGCGTGACGGTACCAGCCGGCGAACGGCATGTCGTCCGAATAACCGAGCGCGCCGTGCATTTGAATGGCGTCGTCGAGCGTTTTGCAAAGCAGCCGCGCGACGTGATTCTTGGCGATTGAAGAGTAGGCGCGCGCCGGTTTGGCCTGGCCGCGCTCCAGCATCCACGCGCAGTGGAACGTCATCAGGTTGCCGGCGTGGATCCCCGACGCCGCCTCGGCGAACATGTGCTGGATCAATTGGTGATGCGCCAGCGTCTTGCCGAAGCTCTGGCGCGTGGCCACGTACGCTTTGCAGAGCTGCAGCGTGCGCTCCGCCAGCCCGAGCCAGCGCATGCAGTGCGTGAGGCGCGCCGGCACCAGCCGCCGCTGCGCCAGGCGAAAGCCCTCGCCGATCTGCCCCAGCACCGCGTCGTCGCCGACGCGCACATGGTTGAACTTGAGCTCGGCCTCGCGGTGCGCCAGGAGCGGCTCGCCCATCACCGAGATGTCGCGCACGTGCTCGACGCCCTCGGCGCGGCGATCGACGATGAACATCGACGCCGCCTCGTCGCTGGTGCGCGCCATGACGATCAGGAACGCGGCGTCGTTGCCGCCGGTGGTGTACCACTTGTGGCCGTCGATCACCCACGCGTCGCCGTCGCGCACCGCGCGCGTGCGCAGGTTCGACGGATCGGCGCCCGCGCCCGGCGCCGGCTCGGTCATCGAGAAGCCGCTCGAGATCTCGCCGGCGGCGAGCGGCTCGAGCCAGCGCTTACGCAGCGCCGGCGACGCGGCTTGCAGCAGCAGATCCATGTTGCCCTGATCGGGCGCGTCGCAGTTGAAGACGCGCGCGCCGACGGGCGAGCGGCCCATCTCGCGGAACAGCACGCACATGCCCATGATTCCGAGGCCGCGCCCGCCGTACTCGGCCGGCAGGTGCGGCGTGAACAGGCCGGCCGCGCGCGCGTCGGCTTGCAGCGCGCGCAAGGTGTCCCAGCGGCGCGCGCGATCCTCGTCGACGATTCGCCGCTCGGCCGGGATCACGCGCTCGTCCATGAACGCGCGGACTTTTTGCCGCAGCTCGGCCAGCTCGGGCTGGAGCTCGAAGTTCATGCCGCACCTCTCGTTGGGGTCATTCGATGTCGGGCTTGAGCTCGAAGCGCGGGCTCACCACGCGCAGCTTCTCGGCCAGCGTCGCTTGCAGGTGGTCGAACGCCGCGCGCCACGCGTCGCCGTCGAGCGCGCCGCCGCGCAATCGCTTCGCCAGCTCGCCGTTCAGCCGCGCGAGCTCGGCGCGCCGCTCGGCCGGATCATTTTGCTGCGTTGCAACATCGGGGAGCAGCGCGCGCAGCCGCTCGAGCTCGGCGGCGTCCTGCGCGTCGTCGCCGCGCAGCTCGGCGGCCACCGACGCGGTCAGGTGCGCCGCGATCAGCACCCGGAAGCCGAGCTTGGGATCGGCCACCGCGCCCTTCAGCTCACCGACGAGAAACAGCGCCACCGCGTCGAGCAGCGTGGCCTTGTCCGGCGGATCGATCATCGCGACCTCCCGATCAGGCGCAGCGCCTCCCACTCCATCTCGACCGAGCGGCGGCCGATGGCGATCAGCTCGAGGTCGCGATCGCCGGCGAGGTAACGCAGCCCTTGATGGATCGAGCCGAGCGCCCAGCGCACGTTGCCGACGATCTCCCACCAGCGCACCTCGGCGGGATCGACGCGGCGGCCGCTCGCCTGCTCGTAGGCGCGGTACAGCTCCTCGCGGCGCGCGAAGCCGCCGACCGGGCGATCGAGGCGGCCGAAGCGCCAGTCGCGCACCGAGATCCACGCGAGGTCCTCGGCGGGCGTGCCCCAGCGGGCGAACTCCCAGTCGAGGATCGCGCTCAGCCCCGACGGCGTGACCAGGAAGTTGCCGGTGCGGAAGTCGCCGTGCACCAGCGTGACCTCGGCCGCGCCGGGCGCCGGCCGGTGCTCGTCGAGCCAGCGCAGCGCCAGCTCGAGCGCGGGGCGCGGCTCGGGGATCGTCTCGAGCATGCCGCGGGTGAACGCGAGCAGCGGGCCGATCGGATCGGTGCCGCGCGGATCGGCGGCGCGCAGATCGGGCTGCGGCGTTTTGCCGTCCTGCTGCGGCGTTTTGCCGCTCGGCTGCGGCAAATTGCCGTCGCGCTCGAACAGCGAGGGATGCGTGGCGGGCGTGATGGAGTGGATCTTGGCCAGCTCGCGGCCCAGCTCGTCGGCGAGGCGCGCGCGCGCGGCCTCGAGCTGCGGCGAGCCGACGACGCGGCGGCCGATGGCTTCACCGTCGGCGAAATCGAGGAAGTAGGCGTTGGCGCCCGCGCGCGTGAGATCGCGCGCCGGCCAGCGCGCCGCCGGCGTGCGCACGCCCGCGGCCACCGCCGCTTCGACCACGCGCAGCTCGCCGGCGCGATCGAGGCTGCCGGTGAGCGACACCAGCGCGTCGGAGCGCAGCACCAGCTTGCGCCACCCGGCCAGCGGTCCCGACGACAGCTCGGCCTCGACCAGCCAGTTGTCCTGGCACGCGCCGCCGACCAGCGGATCCAGCGCGCGCACCGACGCCGCGCCGCCGGTGGCCTCGGTCAGGTGCCGTTCGATGCGCAGCCGCAGCTCGTCGCTCATCGCCCGCTCGCGCGAATCACCAACCGCCCGGCGGCCCGCGATCCTTGTCGTCCGAAGGCGGGCGCTGCACCGGCTTGGGCACCGGGCGCGAGCGGTTCCAGTCGGGGCCGAACAGCGACGCCATCACCTGCTCGGCGGCGGCGCGCACGCCGGCGTGCTCGCTGCGCGTGTTGGCGCGCAGCGCGGCGATCACCGCCGAGGAGCGGAAGCCGCCGAGCTTGTAGATGACCTCGATGCGCTGGTTGGGATTGGGGCAGCTGCTGGCGATGCGCGCCAGCAGATCGGGCGGCGCGTCGGCGGGCACATCGACGTAGGGGAGCGACGCCGAGTCGGGCACGGTCTCGGCGGGAGCGGGCGGCGCGGCGACCGCAGGCGTCGTGATCGGCGGCGCGGCGGCGGCACTTTGCGCGGCCGGTTGCGGCGGCGTAGCGCTCGGATCACCGAAGTGCAAAAGGCCCTTCTTCGATCGCCGCTTCGCCTTGCCCGCCGCCTCGGCCGCCGGCTCGCCCACCGACGGTGCAGCCGCCGCCGGCGTGACCGTCTCTTTGACGGCTTCTTTGAGGTTTTCTTTGACCGGCTCTTTGGCGGCTTCTTTGACCGGTTCTTTGACGGCTTCTTTGACCGGTTCTCCGACCGGTTCTTTGACGGCGACTTTGACCGGCTCTCTTGCGGCTTCGACCGGACGCGGCGACTGCACCGGCGGCGGCTGCTGCGCGGGCGGCGCGATCGCCGCCTTCACCGGCTCGCGCCGCACGATGCCGAGCGCCTTCTCCGCGTCGCGGATCGCCTGCGCGCGGATGTGATCGAACCCGTCGTCCTCTTTCTTCGCCGCCGGCGCGGCCACCACCGTTCCCGTCGACGCGTTGAGCGCGGGCAGCACCACCGCGCGGTGGGCCAGCCCCTCCTCGGGGACGATCTCGCGCGGCCGCGCCGCATCCGCCAGGATCACGAACGCGCCCTCGCCCTCGCACGCCGCCGCGCGCCACGCCTCGCCGAGCGCGGCTGCCTGCACCACCATCAGCAGATCGCCGTCGAGATCCGCGTCGCGGCGCGCCGCCGCCGCCAGCGCCCACGCGGCGCCTCGCTCGAGCGACGCGAGCGCCTCGCCGTCGATCACCAGCGCCGCGCGCGAGTGCCAGCGCGCCGCCGCCACCGCCAGCGCCCACGCCTCGCGGCGCCCGCAGCCCTCGACGGTGAGCAGCCCGTGCGCGGGCTGATCCTTGACCAGCTCGACCAGCCGCGCGGTCGAGGGAAATTTTTCGCCCCAGCCGTCGCCCGCCGCCGGAATGCGCCGCGCGCCCGGCCCGAGGTGCTCCACCGACGGCGCCGCGCCGTCGAGCCGCGCCGCCAGGCCGGGCGCCAGCGACAGCGCCGAGCGCGCGCCGCCGAGCCAGCCGTCGTCGACGCGCACCAGCGCGCGCCGCTGAAGCTTGCCGCCCGGCGCGCACAGCGCGTCCACGCGCGCGTCACCCAGCACGTCGCGCAAGACCTCGACGGTGAAGCCGCCGCGCGCGCGCAATTCTCGCGCAGTCTCGATCGATCGCTCGGCCGCGTAGAGCAGCTCGACCGCGCGCCGCTCGAGCGCGTCGAGCGCAAAGCGCTTCGCCAGCTCCTCGATCGGCCGCCCCGCCGCCTTCTTGTCGGCGCGCCCGCGCGTCGCGCCCTCTTTGCCGCGCAGACACGCGAGCGCCCACGCCACCACCGCTTCGAGATAACCGGAGTCGCTCATTCGACAGACCAGCATGCCCGAAATCGGGCGCGCCGGATCGACGATCGAATCGGGGATCCGCGGGCGCCCAAAACGTGTCAATCTCATGGTGATGGCCAAGGGCAACGAGAAGTTCATCCGCAGGCAGAAAGAGGTCGAGCGCCAGAAAGCCCAGGAGGCGAAGCGCAAGAAGCGCGCGGAGCGCCACGCCGAGGGCAAGACGTCGGCGGCCGACGATGACATCGCCGCGATTCAGGCGGCGATCGACGCGGGGATCGATCCCAACTCGTTACGCCAGGAGGGCGACGTCGGCGCGGGCGTCGAGGGCGACGAGGAGCAGCAGCAAAAAGAAGAGGAAGCCTGATCCGAGGCGAGCTGCGCCTCGTTCGTCGTTATTGATTTCCGCCGCCGCTGCGTGAGCGATCGGGCGCGTCGGTTACGCCGCGCGGAGCTTCGTCGTCGCGGCGCGCCGGCCGCACCAGCGTCGGCGTGATCGGCCCGTCGCCGCGCTGATGCACCAGCAGCTTGCGGCCCGAGCGAAACGCCACCTCGACTTTTTGCGCGGCAGGCAGCGCGACCACCAGCCCGACGCCGAACGTCGGATGGCGCACGAACTGATCGACCGCGTAGACGTCCTTGGGCGAGTACGTCAGCGCGTCGCGCTCGCCGGCGGCCAGGCGCTGCTCGAGATCGTCGATCGGCGCCGGCGCGGCCGGCTCGTCGGCGCGCGGACGCCGCGGCCGCGGCTTGGTCGTGCCCGGCGGCCCGAGACGAAACACGTGCTGCTTGTGACAGCCGTGGCACTCCACCTTGGCCGGCTTGTCGTCGACGACCGCCACCACGACGTGCCACTTCATCGTCTTGCACGTCATGCAATACGCCTCCACCTCACCACCGACCTTCGGAATCTCCATGTCCGCGCCCTCGCGCCGCGAAGCATACACGACGCTCACACTTTTAGGCCGACCGCGCGCATCAGCTCGATCGCGTTGGATTTGCGCACCACACCGGGACGCATGCGGTAGTCGAAGACCAGGCGGCCGCCGTCGAGGTGATCCTCGAAGTGGACGTTGGCCGCGCGCGCGCCCAGCGAGTCGGCGACGTCGGCGAGCGCCAGGTCGTGCGTGGTCACCAGGCCGACGGCGCCGCGATCGACCAGGCCGCGCACCAGCGCCTCGGCGCCGACGCGGCGATCGTGCGAGTTGGTGCCGGCGAGGATCTCGTCGAGCAAAAATAAAAGCGGCCGCTCGCCCTCGGCGAGATCGACCAGTTGCCTGAGGCGCGTGATCTCGGCGTAGAAGCGCGACGCACCCTCTTGCAGCGAGTCCTCGACGCGCAGCGTGGCGCCGAGCGCCAGCACCGACAGCGTTAGGCGCCGCGCGCACACCGGCGCGCCCATGAGCGCGAGCACCGCGTTGGTGCCGACGGTGCGCAGCAGCGTGCTCTTGCCGGACATGTTCGAGCCCGACACCAGGAGCAGGCGCAGCTCGCCGCCGAGCCGCACGTCGTTGCGCACGCACGTCGCCGGCGGGAGCAGCGGATGGCCCAGCTCGGCGCCGTCGAAGAGCGCGGCTCTCTCGTCGGTGATTTGCGGGAACGGGTGCTCGGGGTGCTCGTAGGCGTAACCGGCGAGCGCGCACAGCGCCTCGAGTTCGCCGGCGGCGTCGAGCCAGCGCGCGATGTCGGCGCCCGAGCGCGCGCGCCACGCGTCGATGGCCAGCGCGAGCTGTGGCGCCCAGAGGAGGAGGAGGCCGATCGGCAGGAAGAACTGGTTCTTGACGGCGAGGAACAGGTTGACCAGGCGGCCGAGGCGCGCGATCTGCCGCGACGCGTTCGGCCGCCGCTGGTCGGCGGCACTTCCAGCCGCGCCTGCGGCGGCCTCACCGCCGGCGGTCGAGAGGCCGGCCTTCAGCTCGGCGAGGCGCGGGCTCGCGAGCGGCTCGCGCTCGAGACGCGCGAAGATCAGCGCCAGCGTCGAGAGATCGTGGCCCGGCCGCTCGACGGCGGCGAGCAGGCGCGCGACGCGGGCGCTCATGCTGCGGTGCAAAATAAAGATCAGCGCGGCGGCCGCGGCGGCGGGCCAGTAGCTGAGGCCGATCGCCCACCAGGTGACCGCGCCGACGGAGAACAGCGCGATCGGCGGCGCGATGAGACGAAACCAGGTGGCGGGCGCGCTGCGCTCGGCGCCCCACGCGGCGATCCCTTCCGGATCGAGCGACGCGCGCGCACCCTCGCCGAGGATGGCCAGCTCCTCGCGCAGATCGACGCGCGCGCGCAGCTCCTCGACGGCGGCTTGCCGCGCGCGGATCACGTCGGGCGCGGCGGGCGCGCGCAGCCAGTCGGCCAGCTTCTGTTCGCCGCCGCGCGTGCGCGCCGTGCAGAGCAGCTCGAACAGCGAGCCGGCGCCGAACAGATCGAGATCGCGCGCGTACGGGTGCGCCGGATCGGCGAAGCGATCGCCGCGCAGCTCGGGCGGCGCGCGGCCGGCCCATTTCCCGTCGAGCCGCTCGAGCGCGCGCTGGTACAGCTCGACCGCGCGCTCGACGCGGCGGCGGCGCATGAGCGCGCGATCGTGCAACACCACCAGCGCGATGAACGCCGCGGCGGCGACGGCCGCGGTGAGCGGGCGCGGCCCGAGGCCGAACCACACCACGGTCGCGCCGGCGACGAACACCGCCGTGCGCGCCCGCGACAGCGCGCGATCGCGCCGGCCGAGACGCGCCACCTCGGCGCGGCGCGCGTCGAGTCGCGCCTGGTATTCGTCGCGCGGTGGGAGCATGGCGCGATTCATACCATTCTCCGTATAAGGTGGGATGACGATGAACGAGGCGGCGTGAAGCGCGGCGATTCCATCGCGATCGTCTGCGGCGTGATCCTCTGCGGCGCGACGGCGTTCGCCGACGACGACTGCGGCGCGCCCAAGCGGCTGCGCGGCATCGACGTGTCGACGTACCAGGGCGAGATCGACTGGACGCGCGTGAAGAAGGCCGGCGTGGCGTTCGCGTTCGCCCGCGTCTCCGACGGCGTCGACACCGTCGACGATCGCTTCGCCGCCAACTTCGCCGCCATGCGAAGAGCCGGCGTGAGGCGCGGCGCCTACCAATTCTTTCGCGCCGGCGCCGACGCGCGCGCGCAGGCCGACCTCGCGATCTCGACGGTGAAGCGGCTCGGCGGCGCCGATCTACCGCTGGTCGCCGACGTCGAGACCGACGACGGCGAGAAGCTCGAGGTGCTGGCCGCGCGCCTGACCGCGTGGCTGCGCCGCGTCGAACGGCGCACCGGCGCGCGCCCGATCATCTACACGTCGCCGTCGATGGGCCGCAAGCTGGACGCGAAGTTCGGCGCCTGGCGCCTGTGGATCGCGCACTACGAGGTCGAGTGCCCGACGCTCCCCGACGCGTGGAAGCGCTGGCACTTCTGGCAGCACTCCTCGACGGGAAAAGTCGACGGCATCGCCGGCCGCGTCGATCTCGATCTGTTCGCCGGCACGCTGACGCAGCTGCGCCGTTTGCGGTAAGTTCCGCGCATGAGCGATCCCCAGGTCGTCCTGATCACCGGCGCGGGCAGCGGGTTCGGGCTGCTCTCGTCGATCGAGCTGGCCAGGCGCGGCTTGCGCGTGTTCGGCTCCATGCGCGATCTCGCGCGCGCCGAGCGGCTCGACGCGGCCGCCGAGAAGGCCGGCGTCACCGTCGAGAAAGTGGCGCTCGACGTGACCAGCGAGGCGAGCATCGCGGCGGCGGTCGCCGAGGTGATCGCGCGCGCCGGCCGCGTCGACGTGCTGGTCAACAACGCCGGCTTCGGCATGGGCGGGTTCCTCGAGGACCTGACGATGGCGGAGTTGCGCGAGCAGTTCGAGACCAACTTCTTCGGCGTGGCGGCGACGACCAAGGCGGTGCTGCCGGCGATGCGCGAGCGGCGCTCGGGGCGCATCATTAATGTGTCGTCGATCGGCGGGCGGTTCGCGACGCCGGGGCTGTCGGCGTACTGCTCGTCGAAGTGGGCGGTCGAGGGGTTGTCGGAGTCGCTGCGCCACGAGCTGCGGCCGTACGGCGTCGGGGTGGTGATCGTCGAGCCGGGGACGTTCCGCACCGACATCTTCGAGCGCAACCGGCGCGTGGCCAAGCGCGCGAGCGATCCGTCGTCGCCGTACTACGAGCGCTCGAAGCAGCTCGAGCGCATCGTCGACAAGTTGCTCGAGGGGCGCACCGCCGATCCGCGCGCGGTGGCGCGGGCGATCGCGCGCGCGGCGACGGTCAAGCACCCGCGGCTGCGCTACCTCGTCGGCAAGGACGCGCATGGGCAGGCGATCAGCAAGGCGCTGCTGCCGTTCTCGATGATCGAGACCGCGGTCGCGCGCTATCTCGACAAGTGAGAAGCGGAGCGGATTAACCGCCAAGACGCCAAGACGCCAGCCAGAAAATTAATTTCCGATCTCTTTGGCGTCTGCGGCGCCTTGGCGGTTCAATCTCTGCTCTACGCTTTCGGCGCGTCGGCCTTCGCCTCGTCCTTCTTCGGCTCGGCCTTGGCCTCGTCCTTCTTCGGCTCGTCCTTCTTCGATTCGGCCTTGGCCTCTTCCTTCTTCGGTTCGGCCTTGGCCTCGTCTTTCGGCTTCGCCTCTTCCTTCTTCGGCTCGGCCTTGGCCTCGTCCTTCTTCGGCTCGGCCTTGGCCTCTTCTTTCGGCTTGGCCTCTTCCTTCTTCGGCTCCTCGCGCGGCGGCTCTTTTGCCGTCGCCGGCGTCGCGGCGGCGCCGGCGTGTTGCTCGAGGTGCGCCTCGACGGCCGCGCGCAGGCGAGCCGCGCCCGCGAAGCTCTGCCCCTCGAGCCAGTCGCGCAGCGCGTGCGCCTCGTCGCCGATCTCGCCCAGCACGCGAATCGCGTGGTCGACGGTGAACGGCTTGCCGAGCGCGCGCGCCCGCTCCTCGATCGCCTGCTTCAGCTCGGCGTGCGCCAGGCTCGCCCACTGCCACAGCGGCAACCACTCGAACCAACCCCGCATCTGCGCCACCAGCGCCCCCGCGTCGCCGTCGCGGGCGCCGTCCCGTACCTGCTGCCACGTCAGGTTCTCGGCCATGGTTGTCCTCTCAATCCCGCACCCGAATCTTGCCGCGCGCCATGTTCATGCCGCAAGTAAACTCGAACTCGCCCTTTTCGCGCGGCGTCACCTCGACGATGGTCTCGCCGAGCGGCTCCAGCTTGCGCCGCACGCCGAACGCCGGCAAGACGACTTCGCTGGTGCAGGCCGTAGTGTCGCGCTTGAAGAAGTGCAAGCGCGCAGTCACGCCGCGCTCGAGCGTGATGCTCGACGGCGAGTACTCGCCGGTGACGTCGATGCGCACGTCGGCGCCGCTCGACTTCGCCGGCGCGGGCGCATCCGCCTGGTCCTTGGGATCGAGCATGAAGGTGACGAAGTAATTCGCATCGCCGCCCATCGGCAGCCGCACCGTGGCCTCGACGGGCGCGGCGCCGAGCGGCGCGAGCTTCGCCGCCAGGTGATCGCCGTCGGGCGAAAGCGGCGCGCTCTCGACGCGCGCGCCCTGCCGCGCCTCGACGGTGCCGCGCCGTCCCGCCACCGGCAGCGGCTTGCGGAACTCGTCGCTCAGCCAGACGCGCACCTCGCCCGAGCGCAGCGCGGTGACCTCCAGGTGCTCGGTGCCCACCATCGCCACCGCGCCGCCTTCGCGCGCGCGGTGATCGTGCTCGGGCACCGCCTCCTCGACGAGGATCAGCTGGCTGCCGCCCTGCCGCACGATCTGCCCGAAGATCTCCGAGCGCCGCCCGACCAGCGGCAGCAGCAGGTCGGTCACCGATTTTCCCGACGCGCCGACGGCGATGTAGACCTGGTTGGTGCCGTCCTCGACGATCGCGATCGGCGCGCCGCCGCGGATGCAGCGGATGGCGCACGCGGTGTGGTCCTCGTCGATGCGCTCGCCGCGCGCCAGGCACGACGAGTCGACGATGCGACCGATGATCGAGCCGCCGCCGCCGTCGGGCGCGGCGTGCGCGTGCGCGCCGGCGAGATGGACCGCGAAGCGCGCGGTCTCCGGCTGGCCGGCGTCGAGCGCCGTCACCACCACGGGAAAATCGGGCCGCGCGAACGGCGCGCCCTGCGCCTCGAAGCGATCGCCGCGCGCGGCCAGCGCCAGCTCGGCGTAACCGGGCAGGCCGACGCGCGCGGTGACCGAGCCGCTCGGCGCGCGCGGCCGCAGCTCCTCGTCGAGCAGATACACCGACAGCTTGCCCGCGCGATCGACCAGCAGCTCGAGGTGCCCGCGCGGCGTCGACTGCACCAGCCCGCCGTGCGGCGACGCGTGCTCGTGCGCCGTCGCCGCGTGCGCGCTCTCCGCCGGCCGCGTCTCGATCGCCGGCGGCGGCGCCGCCCGCTCCTTGCAACCCACCATCGCCAGCGCCATCGCCAGCAGCCCATTTTTGAACACGTTCAAATCCACTCCTCGATCGTTCGGTTTTTTTTGAACACGTTCAAATCCGCTCCGGATCGTCGCTGTCGGGCGCCGGTTTGCCGAACTTGAAGAACACCGCCGGCGTCACCACCATGTCGAGCAGCGTCGACGAGACCAGCCCGCCGAGGATCACCGTCGCCACCGGGTACAGGATCTCCTTGCCCGGCTGGCCGCGCGCCAGCACCAGCGGCACCAGCGCCAGCGCCGCGGTCAGCGCCGTCATCAGCACCGGCACCAGCCGCTCGAGCGAGCCGCGCACCACCAGCGCGCGATCGAACGGCGCGCCCTCGCGCTGCAGCTCGCGGTAGTGCGAGATCATCATGATGGTGTTGCGCGACGCGATGCCGCACAGGGTGACGAAGCCGACCAGCGTCGCGATCGAGAACGTCCCGTCGGTGAGCAGGATCGCCGCCACGCTGCCGACCAGCGCCAGCGGGATGTTGAGCATCACCTGCAAGACCAGCCGCAGCGATCGAAAGTGGCCGAACAAGACCAGGAACATCCCCGCCAGCGACGCCAGCGACAAGAGCCCGATCAACCGCGTCGCCGACTGCTGGCTCTCGAACTGCCCCTCGTACGCGATCCAGTAGCCGGTCGGCAGCTTCACGTCGGCGTCGATGCGCCGCTTGACCTCGGCGACCACCGAGCCGAGATCGCGGTGGCGCGCGTTGGCCATCACCACGATGCGGCGCGTGACGTCGTCGTGGTTGATCAGGTTGGGGCCGAGATCTTCGCGCACCTCGGCGAACGCGCCGAGCGGCACCTTGGCGCCCGACGGCGTGTCGACCAGCGTGCGCGCGAGCGCGTCGCGATCGGCGCGGCTGCGCGCGTCGTAGCGCACCACCACGTCGAAGGCGCGCGGCCCGTCGAGGATCTGCGCGACCGTGTGCCCGCCGATCGCCGTCTCCAGCAGCTCGGCCATCGCGCCCGACTGGATCCCGTAGCGCGCCGCCTCGTCGCGCTTGAGGCGGATGACGAGCTGCGGGATCAGCGTCTGCTGCTCGATCTGCAAGTCGACGATCCCGTCGACCTTGGCCATCGCCTGCTGGAGCTCGCGCGCCTTCGAACGCAGCGTCGGCAGGTCGGGGCCGAACAGCTTGACCGCGATCTGCGCGCGCACGCCGGAGAGCAGGTGATCGAGGCGGTGCGAGATCGGCTGGCCGATGTTCACCGCCACGCCGGGGAGCTGCGTCAGCCGGCGGCGGATCTCGTCGAGCACCACCGCGCGCGGCCGCCCGCCCGACTTCTTGAAGTCGACGTCGATCTCGGACGCGTGGACGCCCTCGGCGTGCTCGTCCTGCTCGGCGCGCCCGGTGCGCCGCCCGACCGACGCCACCTCGGAAACGCTCAGCAGCAACCTCTCCGCCGCCTGCCCGACGCGGTTCGACTCGTCGAGCGACGTGCCCGGCACGCACGTCACGTGAATGGTCGCCGAGCCCTCGTTGAACGGCGGCATGAACTCGCGCCCGAGGAACGGCACCACGCACGCCGCCGCCGCGACCAGGAGGCCCGCGCCGATCATCACCTTCCACGGGTGCGCCAGCGTCACGTCGAGCAGCTTGCGATCCTGCGCCTTGAGCCAGCGCACCACGAAGCTGTCGCTGCGCGCGAGGAAGCTGGCGTTCGGCAGCAGGTACGAGCACAGCGCCGGCGTCACCGTCAGCGAGACGACCAGCGACGCCAGGATCGACACGATGTACGCCACGCCGAGCGGCGCGAACAGCCGCCCCTCGATGCCGCCGAGCGCGAACAGCGGCAGGAACACCAGCACCACGATGATGGTGGCGAACACGATCGAGTTGCGCACCTCCGACGACGCGCGGTAGATGACGGCGAGGATCGGCTCCGGCTTTTCGCGCGCGCGGTTTTCGCGCAGGCGGCGGTAGACGTTCTCCACGTCGACGATCGCGTCGTCGACCAACTCGCCGATGGCCACCGCCAGGCCGCCGAGCGTCATGGTGTTGACGCTCAAGTGAAACGCCGAGAGCACGACGGCGGTGACGAGAAAGGAAAGTGGAATGGCGGTCAGCGTGATCACGGTCGTGCGCAAGCTGAAGAGGAAGATGCAGAGGACGATCACCACCAGGATCGCGCCGTCACGCAGCGCCTCGACCACGCTGCCGATGGCGGTCTCGATGAACGTCGCCTGGCGGAACAGCGGCACCACGCGCACGTCGGCCGGTAGCGAGCGCGACAGGTCGGCGAGCGCGCGCTCGACGGTGCGGGTGAGCCCGACGGTGGAGGCGCCCGGCTGCTTCTGCACGGCGAGGATGACCGCGGGCGCGCCGTTGACGCCGGCGTCGCCGCGCTTGACGCCGGTGCCGAGCTGGACTGCGGCAACTTGCCGCAAGCGGATGGCCACACCCTCGCGCCAGCCGACCACGGTGTCGGCCAGATCGTCGACGGAGGAGGAGCGCGCGACGATGCGCACCAGGTACTCCTGGCTCTTGCGATCGAGGAAGCCGCCGGTGGCGTTGCCCTGCGAGCGGCGCGCGGCGTCCTCGACCTCGGCGAGCGTCAGGCCGAACTCGAGCAGCTTGCGCGGATCGATCAGCACTTGATACTGCTTGACGCCGCCGCCCATCACCGCCACCTGCGCCACGCCGGGGATCGCCAGCAGGCGGCGGCGGATCTCCCAGTCGGCCAGCGCGCGCAACTCGGACGGCGGCGTTTTGCCGTCGGTGGACTCGACGCCGAGCAGCATGATCTCGCCCATGATCGACGACAGCGGCGGGATGGTGGGCTGCACCTCGCGCGGCAGCCGCTCGCGCGCTGCCGCCAGCCGCTCGGTCACGAGCTGGCGATCGAGGTGCAGGTCGGTGCTCCAGTCGAACTCGACGTGCACGATCGACAGGCCGACGCCCGACGACGAGCGCACGCGCCGCACGCCGGGCGCGCCGTTCATCGCCGACTCGATCGGCGTGGTGACGAGCTGCTCGACCTCCTCGGGCGACAGGCCGCCCGCCTCGGTCATTATGCTCACCGTCGGGCGGTTGAGATCGGGGAACACGTCGACCGGCAGCCGCTTGACCACGAACCCGCCGTAGATCATCAGCGCCACCGCCGCCGCGACCACCAGCAGCCGATTGCGCAGCGAGAAGCGGATGACGCGATCGAACATCAGCGCGCCGAGCGAAGTTGGTAGGTGCCCGAGACGACCACGCGCTCGCCGGCGGTGAGGCCGTGCTTGACCGCGTAGAGGCCGTCTTCGCGCGCGCCGAGCACCACCTCGCGCGCCACGAACTCCTCGGGCGCGGCGTGCACGTAGACCAGGCGGCGGCCTTCGACCTCGACCACCGCGGCGTCGGGCACGGCGAGCACGTCCTGCTTTCCGCCCGAGCCGATCGCCACCTCGACGAACATGCCGGGGCGCAACTTGCCTGCGGCGTTGTCGACCTCGAAGATCACCTTGACCGTGCGCGTGGACTCGTCGACGAGCTGGCCGAGGTTGAACAGCCGCGCGGTGAAGCGCTCGGAGTCGTAGGCCTCGGTGTGCAGCGTGGCCGAGCGCGCCGCCTCGACGCGCGCCACGTCGTCGGCGAACACGCTGGCCTCGACCCACACCACGCGCGGGTCGAGGATGGTGAACAGCACCTTGCCAGTGTCGACCTGCTCGCCGACGGAGGCGTGCGCCTGCACCAGCACGCCGTCGAGCGGCGCGGTGATGGTGAACTCGGAGAGGCGGCCGGTGTGCGCGTCGGCGCCGACGAACAGCGAGCGCTCGCGCTCGGCGCGCGACAGATCCTCGACGGCGACCTTGACCGCCAGCTCGGCGCGCTGGACTTCTTTCTCGGCGACGGCGCCGCCGAGGCTCTGCACGCGCGCGAGATCGCGGCGCGCCTGTTCGAGCGTGGCGCGCGCGGTGGCGATCGCGGCGTCGGCCTTGATGCGCTCCGACGCGAGCTGCGTCGACTCGGTGCCCGACAGACTCTGGCGGATCAGCGCCAGCGTCTGGCCCTTGCGCACGCGCGCGCCGACGAGCGGCAATCCGCCGGGCGGCGCGGTGACGCGGCCGGCGACGGGCGGGAACAGCGCGGCGTAGCGATCGGTGCGCGGGACGATCTTGCCCGGAACCTGCAAGTGCGTCTCGAGCGTGTGGACGGCGACCTGCTCGGTGCGCACGTCGAGGAGGAACTGCGCCTCTTTGGGAAAGTAGACGATCTGGCCGCCGGTCGGCGTGGTGACGATCGGCGGCGCGTGATCGTCGTGCGCGCGCGCGGCCGGCGCGAGCGCGAGCGTGAGCGCGACGGCCAACGCGAGCGGCGACGACGATGCGCGCGACGAATGGCGCGAGCGGCGGTTACGCATCGGCGGGCCTCTTGCGGCGGCGCGCGAGGTTGACGACGATCAGGATCGCGATCACGAGCGCGACGCCGACGGAGAACGCGGCGACGAGGTGCAGCTTGCGCGGCGCGCGGTCGGGCGGCGCGAAGCCGGCGTGGAAGGTGCCGAGCGTGACCAGGTCGGCGGCGGCGTCGCGCGAAACTTTCGCGACCGCGTCGTAGTCGCCGGCGGCGGCGAACGTGACCTCGGCGGCGTAGACGCCGGGCGTGGCCTCGGGCTTGGGCGCGAGCTTGTACTCGCGCGCGCCCGAGAGCGTCAGCTCGATCTTGGCGCCGGCGATCGGCTCGTTGGTGCGCGCGTCGGCGACGAAGACCTTGAGGCTCATCGAGCGGCCGATCGGCTCGGGGTGATACTTGACCAGCACCTCGTAGAGATCGCCGACGTTCCCCGCCGACGGCAGCCGCTCGATCTCGGCGGGCGCCGCGTGATCGTCGTCGTCGTGCGCCGACGCGCTCGACGCGAGCCCGAGCGCGAGAGCCAAAGTGAGCGCGCGCGTCACGGCTGCTCCGTCGGCAATCGTCCGGTGGCGCGCATCAGCTCATGATACGCGCGCGCGTACGCCACCTGCGTCTCGACCGTCTCGCGCCGCACCGCCAGCGCGCGATCCTTGGCCGCGATCAGCTCGGCCAGCGAGATCTGCCCCGCCTGGTACGCGCGCCCGAGCAGCTCGAGGTTGCGCTCGGCGCGCGGCAGCGCGGCGCGATACAGCTCGGCGCTCTTGCGCGCGCCGTCGAGCGAAGCGCGCGCCATCGCCACGTCGGCGCGCTGCGAAAGCTCCGCCGCGCTGCGCTCGGCGCGCGTCTCGTCGACGGCCGCCTGCGCCGCGCGCACCTCCGCCTGCCGGCGATCCCAGATCGGCAGCGGCAGCGACAAGCGCCCGACGAGTACGTCGGCCTGGTGCGCCAGCCGCAGCGGCGGCGGCGCGGTCGACTCGACGAACAGCTGCTCGCGCTGCCAGCCGAACGTCACCGTCGGGCTCGGCACCAGCTCGCGACGCTGGAGGCGCAGCTCGCCGCGCGCCGCTTCGTGCGCCCGCTCCGCCGCGCGCACGCCCGCGCCGACGAACTTCGCCGGCGCCTCGACGGCGATCGGCGCCGGCGGCTCGCCCGCGGCTTCGAGCGCATCACCCGCGCCTTCGAGCGCATCACCCGCGTCACTGGCGATGATGCGCGCGAGCTGCGCCTGCGCGCGCCGGTGCTCGCCCTCGGCCGCCTGCGCGTCGGCCTGCGCGCGCGCCACGTCGAGCGCAACCACGTTGCGCTCCACCTCCGAGATGTCGCCCGCCGCGAAGCGCGCCTCCGCGATCCGCGCCAGCCCCGCGTCGAGCTCGACCGTCTGCGCCGCCAGCGCGCGCATCCGCTCGGCGCGCCACAGCGCCAGCCACGCGTCGGCCGCGTCGCGCGCCACGCCCAGCTCGAACGCGCGCACCCGCGCCCGCGCCTCGTCGAGCCGCGCGCCCGCCGCCGCGCGCCGCAGCCCGCGCTGCCCGCCGAGCTCGAGCTCCTGCGACAGCGCCACGCCCGCGCGATACTCGCCGTGATCGCCGAACGCGCGATCGTCGCCGTACTCGCCCTCGACGGTAGGATTGGCGCGCAGCAGCCGCGCCGCGCCGACCACCTCCGCCTCGCTCGCGCCGATGCGCGCGCGCGCGGCCGCGAGCTCCGGATTTCTCGCCAGCGCGCGATTCACCGCCTCGCCGCGCGTCAGCGGCTCGCCGAGCGACAGCCCCGGCCAGAGCGCGAGCAGGCAGAGCACACGCATCGCCGCATCATGTCCGGCCTCGGCACCGCCCGCAACTGAGGTACCATCCATATTAATGATGGCGAAGCGCTCCGTGCTGGCGATCACGCTGCTCGCCTCGTGCGGCGGGCGCGCGCCGCTCCAGCCGCTCCCCGACGGCGGCCCGC
>Ga0070741_10008396_pt1 | contig 20749 bp, 23 predicted proteins | sample Coa_R1_4_FD_66440 | JGI IMG/M metagenome (GOLD analysis project Ga0070741, IMG submission 66440) | Surface soil microbial communities from Centralia Pennsylvania, which are recovering from an underground coalmine fire - Coalmine... | ecosystem: Environmental > Terrestrial > Soil > Unclassified ...
ACTCAGGTGTTCGTCCGGCTGGGGCAAGACCATACGACATGAGGGGCATACTGTGTGTGCCGTTTGTGTGCCAACTCAGCCGCGCCGAGCGGAAGTCCGCCAGTCTCACCGGAACAGCGGCGGTGCTAAACCCTTTACACAACATCCCTCAACGCACTCGACCAACCTCCCGCGCACTCCCCGGAAAACCGTCTGGCAAGTTTCGTAATCAGTAGGTCGCCGGTTCGACTCCGGCGGGTGGCTCTTGGTTTTTCCCCGCGAAGCCGCATCCTTGCGGAAGCTGCGGGTTGAGCCTCCTGCGCGCTCGACTCGCTGGTGCCGGTTCCTTCCCCCGTCAGCTTTTCGACGGCATCGAGGTGATGGGCCGGCGATACGTGCGAGTAGCGAAGGGTCATGCGAATATCCGCGTGCCCGAGCAGCTCCTGGGTCGTACGCATGTCCACGCCCTTCATCACGAGCCTGGACGCGGTCGCTGACGGCCGCGCTCGTTCATCCACGCGAAGTCTTCAAAGCCGCGATCCACTCGGACGCGGCCGCCCTCATCCCCGTCCATAACCACCCCAGCGGCGATCCGACACCGTCCGCCGAGGACCGCGCTATCGCGGAGCGCCTGCGCCAAGTGGGAGAACTGGTCGGGATCCGCGTGCTCGATCATGTCGTGATCGGTGACGAAGGGCAGTTCGTGTCGCTCGCCGAGCGAGAGGGCTGGTAAGGCAATGGGGGCCGACCAGCAGACGATCGGGATCGAGGAGGCGAGCCGATGAAGCAGAAAGTGGCCTCTCGACGGCGGCGCCCGAAGTGCCTTGGTGCGGGCACTTCCTCTCGGATGCGCCCTCGGCGCTTCCTCTCGTCGCGGTCGGGTGTACCTTCCACGCCTGCTTCCGTCGCGGTCACGAAGGGACTCGCGAGGGCGTGCCGTCACCCGCGCGCAGGCCGCCGTGGCTAGATGGTGCCGAGGACCAATGATGCGCGATTCGCGGGCCGCCTTCACGACGCTCGGTGTGCCCGTGTTCTTCGTGCTCGTCTGCTCCGTCGCCCTCTGCGCCGGTCTCCCGTTCGCGCTGCTGCTCTCGCCGCTGCTGCTCCGGCTCGCGCTGACGATCTGCCCACCGCCCGCGAGACTGTCCCTTCCGACCTGCCCCTACCTGGCGCGTCGCGATGCCGAGCGTGCCGCGTTTCGGGTCGGCACCGTCGTCACGTCGAAGGTCCACGAGCTGGTCATCTCGACCCCACCGACCAACGCGCCTGCACCGCCTATCCTGACCGTCGCCACGCCGCACCCCGGCCGTCGACAGGACTCTGGCCGCCGCCTGAATAACAGACGACCGCGCCATCAGCTCACCGCTGAGCTGCACGTCGCCCAGCGCGGCATCCCTGCGTGGCACCTCTCTTGCGACGCCCTGCCGCTCTCGGCGGCGAGGACTTCGCGTGACCAGCCCGGATGCGCTCCAAGAGGACCGACGCGGCCTCGTAGTCGCGCCCGCCGGCCCGCGCCACCTCGGCCTGCGTCGGCACCAGACCGCCCGAGAACGCTCTTGCCAAGATGGCGCGTGGCAAGTTGTCGGCCATGGCCGTAGTGGCCACGATGCGCTTCGCGGTGGTCTCAGAAAGCGCTAGGCACTCGCGTACGCGCCGAACAATCTGTCTTTGCTCGGAGAGTTCAGGCAACGGAAAAGAGATGTCGCGCACGTCCTGCTGATTGATGCTCGCTTGGTTCACGGCGTGCTTCGCATTGCGCTGAAGCTCTTCCCTTCCTCTCGGGCTGAGCAGGAACAGCAGCACGAACTCTGGCTCTACCCGTGTCCTATCGAGTGAGCATCGCATCATGTTGCTCTCAAACACTGCGGGCTCGGGCAACGTCGGAATGAGGACCGGCTTACCGAGAAACTTGGGGCTGTTTACCCGGTTGATCAACAGATCATTCTCGTGGACCGCAAACGTGTCACGCTCATCACGGTCGACACGCACCCGTTTGAGCCTTCCCCAATCCTTCAGTACCCCATCGTGAAAGTCGTCGATTCGTACGATAAGCGTGCCGGCCCCGTAATCTGATTGCGGCCTGTAGAGTCCGTTCTGCGGTCCACGCTGCAAGACTTCGCCGAACGAAACATGCCTCCAGTTCTCCTGGTGCCCCCGCCAATCCTCCGTCAACCGCCCTGAGCAGGCCGCCGCTAGCACCGCCTGCCGGAACCGCTTCAGGATGCTCGGCGCTTTTGCCAGCCGCTCGCGCGCCGCCCTGACCTGGGCGAAAAGTCTCTCGACCTTGGCGACGATGCGGCGCTGCTCTGGCATCGGTGGGAGCGGAACGTCTCGGTCAAGGAGTTCTTCAACGCGCACACTCTGGACGGTCGTGCCGTCCTTCCGGTTCACTTCGAGAATGTCCCGCTCGTGAGCACGAAAATACAGGGCAAGCCACTCATTGAGAGCGTCACTCCCTGAATCGAGCGCCTTCAGGTCCTGATTGATAACAACCTCTTTTGTGGTGAGAGCGACAGGAAGAGTCCGAGCCAGCACACCGGAGCGCACCACGACCACCACGCTCCCTGGGCGGCACCTGCGGAGACGCGTCTCCGCCAAAGCCTTCGCCGTCACAGACTCCGTCCCCTCACCAATGCGCCAGCTCTTGACATCTTTCGAGGAGAGCCACGGCACCGACCCACCCCAGTACGCCTTGTTCGACGTGGAGGGCGTCATTCCACCCCAGCACTCGAAGATGTCACCCAGGCGAGCGGTGACCCAGCCCTCCGGTGATTCGTCGATCATCCAGTTGGGGCCTTCGGGTCTTCACCCGATCCGTTCTCCAAGAGCCGTAGCACCTGATTCAGTTCCGCCACAGCCTCCTCCAGCTCCTCGATGGCATCCGTCGCCAGCTCCTCAGGCTCCGGCAGTTCATCGGCATCTTCGAGCGACTCCTCCCTGAGCCACCTGAACCCGTCGAGCTTGAACTCACGCTCCTTCACCTCGGTGATGTTGAAGGAGCGCCAGCGGTCCTCCTTCGAGACGGACGGCTTCCGCTTCGACCGCCCGTTGGGGTCCTTGCCGTAGCACGACTCGAACTCGGCGAAGTGGGCGCGTATCAGGGGCCGATCCTTCTTGGTGATCGACGGGACGTTCGTGCGCGCGTCATAAATCCACACGGTTTCGGTCGGGTAGCCCTTCGTGAAGAAGACGACGTTCGCCTTCACACCGGGGCTGTACGGCGTGAAGGTTCCGCGCGGCAGCCGGAGCACGGTGTGTAGGTCGCAGTCCTCGGTCAGCACCTTGAACACCTCGCCCGCCTGGTCGGCGAAGAGGCAGTTGTCCGGGAGGACCACCGCGGCGCGGCCTCCCGGCTTCAGGATCGTCTGGACGTGCTGGAGGAAGTTGAGCTGCTTGTTCGATGTAGCGATGGTGAAGTCCTCGCGTTCGGGCGCCTGGTTCGCCCCCTTAGTCCCGAACGGCGGATTCGTCAGCACCACGTCGAACCGTTCGCCGCTCGGCTGCTCATAGATCGCGTCCCCGAGGCGGATGTGCGGTTCGATCCCGTGCAGGTAGAGGTTCATCAGCGCGAGCCGGCGCGGACGTGGGACAAGGTCTTGGCCGTAGTACGTCTTCGCCCGCACCCGCTTCGCCACCTCGCGGTCGAGGACGCCCTTCGTCTCCTTGACGAGCCACTCGTAGGCCGCGACGAGGAAGCCGCCCGTACCGACCGCCGGGTCGCAGATGGTGAAGTCCGGCGTCGTCCGCGGGTCCGGCTTCATGCAGGCGACGATCGCCTGGATGAGAATACGGGGCGTGAAGTACTGCCCGGCGCCCTTTTTCCCCTCGGCCGCAGCCTTCTCTAGAAGACCCTCGTATGCCGCGGCTTTGATGTCTACCCCGAGGCTCGTCCAATCCACCTCGTCAATGAGCGAGACGAGCCGTTTGAGGTTCACCGGGTTGTTGAACCGCGACAAAGCGCCGGCGTAGATGTCGCCGAGAATGCCCGCTGTCTTGCCGAGCTTCCGCAGCACCTCGACATAGTGGTCGATCAGCTCGACTCCGCTGCGCTCGCGGATGGTCGGCCAGCCGCAGTCCTTCGGGATCGCCACACCCTTCTCGTCGGCCATCTTCAGGAAAAGCAGGTAGGTAATCTGCTCGATGTAGTCGCCGTAGTCGATGCCGTCGTGGCGGAGCGTATGGCAGAAACCCCAAAGCTTCTGAACGACATCACTCATGCTGCGATCGCCTCATTCAGTTCGCCGATCAGCGCGTCGAGCTGGCCGCCGAACACTCGACGTGCGACGCGGAGCCCGCCGCGATCCGCGAAGATCGGGATCACATCGAAGTCCGATGCATCCAGAGAGAGGCTTACCTGCAGGTGCTCGCCGATCCGGTCGATCCACTGCTGCTGTTCGGGGCTGAACTGCTTGCCGGCCGTCACCTTCACCAGGGCTTGCTGCACGCGCTCGGGCGACGTCAGAAGCGGCACTTCTTCGTCAGCGGCGTGTTTCACCATTGAGATAATGTCGACGAGCGCGCGGTGGTACTTAACCTCGTGTGCCTTTCGTAACTGGTCCTCCGAGAACCGCGGGCTTGTCGCTGTCAGCTTCACACGCAGCTCCGTAAGCGCCGCGGCGCTCCAATCACGAGGGCGGTCGAGGAGGATTCGGATCGCGGTGATGTGGTTGCGGTTCTCACGGACGAATCGACCGAACGCCGCGAGGTAGTCCTCCGGCTTCATCTCGTTCCCCGCACCGTCGCGCACGAGCCACTCGGAAGTCACCACGTCTTCGGTTTCTATCGCTCGCAGGAAGGAGTCACGCGCACGCTCATAGTTCTCAAGCAGGTCCTGGAACGACGGATCGCGGAGAAGCTTCATGCTCACCACGAAGTCCTGCTTGAGCGCCGCCGTCAGTCCGCGTGCGTACGTGGCCACATCGCCGTCGGGGATGTACGCAGCGAACTGCTCACGAGCCCGAGGCGACATCTGCTTGTCGATCCGATGAAGTCGCCTCACTAGGCAGCGAATGTTGTAGTCGCGGTCACGGTTGCTCCAGATGTCCTCGATCACCTCGACGATCGTCCGTGTCGGCTTGTCGAGCGGCTCGGCAGTGATGCCCGTCGCCTGTTTGAAATACGCCAGGAGTGTCCCGTCGAAGCAGTCGAGGACTGTGAAGTGTGACTTGTGAACCTTCTCGCCCTTCCGCGTCCCCCGGCCCAGCATCTGTTCGAAGAGGATGCGGGACTTCACCGGGCGGAGGAAGACGATGAACTCCAGGTCGGGGATGTCTACGCCGGTCGTGAGCAGATCGACAGTGACGGCCACGGCCGGGTGCGGCCGGTTTCGAAACTCTCGGATGCGCTGCAGCGGGCGGTCGACTCGTCCGGTAATCTTCTGCACGAACGCCTCGCCTCGCCCGAACGTCTCGCGCGCGATGGCGACGAGCTGGTCGGCGTGAGAGATGTTCGGCAAGTCGTTGACCGCGAAGATGAGCGTCTTGGGAAAGCGGCCGTGCCGCTGTTCGTGCTCCAGCGCGTACTTCTTCAGCTCCTCGATGATCTTCCGGTTAGAGTCAGGAGCAGTGATCCGCGCTTCAACGTCCGCCGCGTCGAACTGCCGCTCGTCTTCGAGCTGATCCATTCGCTTGAGGCCGGTCGCCGGGTCGACCACCTCCACGTTCTCTCCCTCGTGGAGGAAGACCCCGCTCATCTTCACGTTCGAGCGGATGGTCACGGCATCATAGTCGACGAGGTAACCATCACGGACGGCCTGCGCGTAGTCGTAGCGGTAGACGAGGTGCGTGAAGTAGCTGGTTGTGTGTGAGGCGGGCGTCGCAGTGAGCCCCACCTTGATGGCGTCGAAGTGGTCAAGCGTACTCCGCCACACAGATTGTTCCCCGGCCGTGTAACCTCGATGGCATTCGTCCGCGATGATTAGATCAAACGCATGGATCGGGATGTCGAGGCGGTCGGCGTCCTCGTCCACATCTTCATCGCCAACGCCGAAGATGGCCTGGCGACCTAGGACGTTGATCGCCATGCGCTGGATGGTGGCCACGTAGACGAAGGCATGGCCGGGCTGCGGGTTCGTGAGGTAGTTGGTTGGCAGCAGCTTCGGGTCGAACTTCTCGTCGTCGCCGAAGTCACCCGTCTGGAAGCGACTGCTGTAAACCTCATAGATGGCGTCGAACTTCTGTCCCGGCTCAGCCTCGAATGAAGCGAAGGCCCGGACGGCCTGAGCGGCGAGTGCGCGGCGATCGACGAGGAAGAGCACGCGCTTCGCCACACTCGACTTCATCAGCCGGTATGCCTGGTTGACGAAGGTGAAGGTCTTTCCCGTGCCGGTCGCCATCGCCACGAGCATGCGTCGCTTTCGATCGGCGATTGCCTTGTCGACGGCGGCGTTGGCGTCGCGCTGGTAGGGCCGAAGTAGCGGATGATCGTGCGGCCTCTGGAGCAGCCGCTCGCAAGCCCCGTCGAAGTCCCTGGTCAGCATCTCGCGAAAGGCCGAGGGCGTGTGAAAGGCCGCAACTTGCCGCGACAGGTTCAGAGGGTGACGAATGTCGCGGAACCAGATCAGCTCGCCGTTTGTCGCGTACAGGAACGGTGAGCGGAGGCCGTCAAAGTTGTACGGGCTGTTTCGGATGCCGCGCGCGTACCGCTCGGCCTGGGTGAGCACGCCCTGCGCGCCGAAGCCGACCTTCTTCGCCTCGACGATCCCGACGACGTGGCGGTCGACCCACAGGGCGTAATCCGCAGGCCCGTTGTCGGTCTCCTCCTCCTCCGTACGGTAGGGGTCGTGCAGGGGGGTAGCGCCGCGTGGCGGACGCCGCCACCCCGCGGCGTCAAGCTTCGGGTCGGTGCGCGACTTCCGGGTCTTCCACTCCAACTCTCCAAGCGGGTCGCGGTTCGCCGTCAGGCAGCACTCCTTGTCATGCGGATAGTGGCGGGCGCGCATGGTAACGCGAAGGCGGGCAGGAAGGCGAGAGGCCGGGCCAGGCTTAGCCACGGCCGACCCCACGAGCTTCCCTCGTTCAACGCCTTGAAAGAAAGTCGAGGATGCGGTCGCGCGCTGCTTGCGCGCTCGGCTCACGTCGCCTCCGTCTAGGCGCTACCGGAAGAGCGCGTGGAGAGATGCCGCGAACTGAACCCGGCCCAGCGCCGCCGCCCCGCGCCAACCGAGCCCGCCGGCTTCCCTTCCGCTCGGCGCTGAAGGCCTTCGTCCCTCTTCCCGGCTGACCACGAACGCCCCCCGAAGGTTGGCGATTTCTCTAGCCAATTGGTATGCAGCGACGCGTGGAGGAGATTCGGGGGCAAGACAGATGGTGCCGGTTGGAGATGCGCTCGCCGGCGCTACACCGACCAGCTCAGAGCCGAGGAGGGTAACGAGGGCCAACGGAGTGTTGGCACCAGTGCGATCTAATCATGACCGGCGCCCAAATCTGGACCGGCTCAACGTGGCAACAGTACGCACTCGCACTACTGCGGCTGCGATACCCGCTCGGTGCTCTTATTCGAGTTCCGGACAAGCATGTCGGAGACTTCGGGCTCGAAGCCTTCGCGCGCGACGGTCTCGCGTTTCAATGCTACTCCCCCGACGAACCGATCAGCACCGGTGAGCGATACGAGAAGCAAAGGAATAAGGTAACGCGCGACATCGGTAAGCTCATTGACCCGAAGAACTTGGCGGATCTTCTGGCGCTCTTGAACCCCACCCAAATCGCCACCTGGTGCCTCCTTGTTCCGATCTGCGACAGCGCGCTTCTCCTTCGCCACGCAGCCATCAAGGCTGAGCAGGTGCGCCGAAAGAACCTCGCTCACCTGACTCCGGGCTTTACGATCAATGTCTTGCAGGAGAGTGATTTCCCAATCGAAGCTAGAACGCTCGTAGCCAACGGCCTCAAGACCGTCACCGTGCCCGTCGAACCCCTCGCGCCAGACGACATCACAAAATGGGCTGCCACGAATGCCGCATTCGTTCAGGTGCTCGACGCTAAGCTTCTTAAGGTCCCCACTTTGACGACGGAGTCTCGTCCGGAGTACCGACACCATCTCTTAGGGAGCTTCCTTGTTTCCGAGAATATCCTGGCGCGGCTTCGCGACGAGCATCCCGACATCTACGAAGATGTCGCCCGTTGCAAGAGTGAACGGGAGGAGTGGCTCGCGACCACGTGCCCAGTGGCGACCGGCCCAGCGAACGCCACCCTTCTCAGCGTCCTAGAGGCTTACCAACAAACGCTAACCGAGCGAGTACGGGGTCTCGATCCTGCAACGGCAGATCGCGTCGCAGCCGGGACGTTGGCAGATTGGCTACTCAGATGCCCGGTGCGTTTCCCGTGAGCACTGATCGCCACTTCCGCGACCTAGATGTTCCATTTACGTTCGAGCGCCGCCCAGACGCTTTGTCTGCCGAGCACCGATCGAGTTGGAGGATTCCTCTGCTGCTCGTGACTCTTCGAAAGTGCTGGGGCAACCGCTCAAGTCTGAGACAGCTCCATGTAATGAACTGGGCGATTAGGACAGCCAAGGGTCGTGACGCGTTTGTTGAGCTAATTCGGGACAAGGATAGACCGGATCGCGCCATGGTCCGCTACGAACCGGCCTTGTCCCGTGTCGTTGACTTCGCGATCGGAGACGGCCTCGTGGCTTCCGAGTCCGGCGGCGCGATACTTCTGACACCGAAAGGGATCGCACTGGCGGACAAGATCATCGCTATGGATGACTGCCTCGTTGAGGAGAAGCGTTTTCTCTTACAACTCGGCGGCAAAGTCAGTCAGCGTCGCATCGAGGAGTTGCTGAACCGGAGACGCCTACTGTGAGCCTGAGACTTCGACAGTTGCGGCTCAGGGCGCTCACTGGCGCGATCGTCTTTGGCGTGGACCTGCGCTTCGATGACGGCCTGGTTGTTCTTCGCGCCGACAATACCAGCGGTAAGTCAACGTGCATCAACGCCATCCTGTATGCACTAGGCGTGGAAGGCATGCTTGGTACGAGCTATGCGGTCCCGCTACCCCACGCCATGACCCATAGCATTGAGGCCCCCGACGGATCAGAGCATCCAGTGCTTGAGTCGTACGTGGTGTTAGAGATTGAAAACGCCGGCGGAGATGTCCTGACAATCAAGCGAATGGCAAAGAGCCAGGGGATCGACGAGCGACTCATTACCGCGTGGAATGGTGCTAATACTCGATCGTGCCGGGAATAGATGAGCCCGCCAAACCTAATCGGGATCGACCAGACCGAGAACGCCGTACTTAGGCGGAGACTCCGACCATGGCTGCCGTCCGACATGGGCCGGGTGCGCCCGCTTGTCCACGAGATACTGTGCCGGTACGGGAAGGATTCGTGGTCGCACACTGACTTTCAGTGGGAGACGAACGTCTACCCGCTCTTCTACTATGGCTGGCAGAGGGAGCCGGAATCGCGGGTTTACCAGCGCATCACAGACCGATTCTGCGAAGCCTTTTCCGTAAGGCTGACGGAGAATCAGAGCGGTGACGGCGAACCGAATCGACAGGACATACTATCGCTCATAACCTCGGTCGCCAACGCCGAGATCGATCTGCTTATTGAGTCGAGCGATTATTTCATATTCGTCGAGGCAAAAACTCCTCCCGCGGATCATCCAGCCCACTTCCAGAAGACGGGCAAGATGCATCAGCTCGTCCGCCAGTTGGTCGAGGGCCTGATTCTGGCCAAGATGATCGGCAAGAGCTTCATGCTCGCCACGCTGGGATGCGGTCCCAATCGGAGCCTAATCTTAGAGCCAGGCTCTACGGACAAGAGGCTATTGGAGTTGCTTGGCGCGACTTGCCAACCCGTGCCAAACCTATCGTGGGATCTGTTGTCGGTGTAGTCCGAATAGGCTTCCGTGCACGGATGAGCACGCCTTAAATGCTTTCCGGCGTTCGGGCGTTCGGGCGTCCGGCTGCCCAAGCGGCGCCGTTGAAGCGCAAACAGACCGCCGCACGCCGTGTTGAGTTTGGAGAGTCCAACCGAGTTCCACATGCCTTGGTTAAGGATCGCTGAGGCTTTTATCAACGTCACTCTGCGGCGCTTTCGCGATTACAACTCCGTCTTCATCCGCTATCAATAGGCTCGGGCTACCATTCTGATCGACTGCTGCCGTAAGGCGCGACCGTCGTAGGCCATCCTCTAGCACAACAGAACTGCCGTGCGGCGTGCTTATGATTTTAACGGTTCCGCCGCCTCCGGCACCGGCTTGGAATTGTGCGAGACCGTCCTGCGTTGCCATTATAATCTCGGGATGATCTTCCTTACCCGCCAAACGGAAGACCATCGCCCCGTTCTCTGCTGTTCCAGCCATGCACCTGACGGCTCCGTCGTCGTCACGCAGCATGATATAGGGTGAGCCATCAGAATCTACACCGATTGACGCGACAGCACGCCCTCCAGGACCGGTAAGCGTAAGTCCTGTTCTACCGTCGGCATTCAACGTAACACCCGCGCGCATTTTGCTATCGCCGTCGATGACCGACACGAATGATGAGGTATCCGGCTTAACCATCACGGCCACACGGTGTTTGCCCTCCGCGCCTATGGACAACAGGCCAGTATCGTCCGGATTTACGGCAAGAGCGATGCACGGGTCGCCGCTTCGATCGAACAAGGACATGCTAGGGGCACCGTCAACCCCGAGCTGTAGTGACGCACGGGGCTCTTCGTCTTCGTCAAGAAGAACGACGCTCGGCGCTTCGTTCATTGATATCTTTAGCCGCTGTCCCCCGGTCGCGTCTTGCAGCGTAACGAAGGCAGACCCGTCCTCGGTGACACCAAGCCTGATCCGGGCCCTTCCATCTCGATCGCGAATCACTAGACCGCTTCCTTCCAATTCATTTAAGCGCATTGGACCCCCTTTTCCGACTGCTTCTTGCTGTCACGTTCGGCCGGGAACTGAAGCGGAAGAGTATCCTCGATTGAACCCAGATGGGGCGACGGTGCCTCGGCGAGCGGCGCGTCGTCAAGCCGAGGTACCGGGGACGCCGTCCACGATGGCATAGCCAGCATGCGCTCAGGATTGGTCCTTACTCCAACGCTGGCCCATCAGGCGATCGTTCACCCCCCCCGCGTCCGCGTTCCTCGGGGGTCGCAGAGCGCGACGAGCGCCGATTCCGACGTCGGGCGCCGGTATCAGCGGCACCGCGAGCCCGGCACGCACGTGCTGCTGTTTGTCCGCAAGCGCAACGCTGACGACCGCGGTGTCGCGCCCCCGTACGTCTGGCTCGGCCTCGCCGCCTACGTGCGACACGAGGGTGAGCGCCCGATGCCGATCACGTGGCGGCTCCGGCGCCCGATACTGCCGGCGCTCTTCGTCGCGACGCGGCTGGCGGCGGCGTAGGAGGGACATGTGTAGCCGAGCGGTAGGCGAGTTGCTCTTCGTCCACAAGCAACGCAAGACGCGCGACGCGCGAAGACCGCCAGCTTGCGATAGGGTGACGGTCGGGCATCGCACCTTCGATTGATGTCGCGCAGAGGACGGCAAGGCGCACATCGATCTTACGGATCGTCGCTCGAGCTGCCTTGCACCCGACCTCCGACGCAGGCTGGACCATAGGTCTCATTTATGAGACAGTAGCTCGTGGTCATCGTCGTCCCGGCATGTCGCCGGGAGCTTGAAGCGTGGCCGGTGGAGGTGCGTGGGGATCTCGCGGACGCCCTCGCTCGGCTCGACGCTGGCCTCGTGCTCACCATCCCCTATCTCGTCCCATGCCGGATATCGGACGAAGCGTCCATGAGCTGCGGCTTCGCGATCGCTCAGGTCACTACCGGGTGATCTACGCGATCATCCGCCGTGGGGCGGTACATGTGCTGCACGTCTTCAAGAAGACCACGCAGACAACCCCTAAACGCCACATCGATCTGGCGCGAAGACGCCTGAAGGAGATAATGCAATGACCAAGAAGACGTCCGCCGGTCGCCTGGCCAAGCTGCTCGGCATCCCGAAGCGCCGTGGCCTCGAGGCCGTCCTCAAGGCGCAGCTCATCGCGGCCGTCCTGCGAGAGGTCGATCGACGGGGGCTCACGCATGCCGACCTTGCCGCGCGCTCCGGCCTTCCTCGAAGCGCCGTTACGGGTATCCTCTCGGGGAGCCTGCAGAAAGTCACGATCGATCGCGTGCTCCGGCTCGTCGAGGCCGCAGGGCTGGAAGCCGATATCCGGGTCCGGCGCGCTGCCTGAACCTCCTCAGCATCCGAAACCGACGCTCCGTCCTCGCCACCGCCAGCGCGCCGGTGCTCCACCGACAGCGCGGGAGGTACGCTTCGCTGAGCGCGCTCGCTGAGTAGGTTGTTCGCCTCCGAGCTGACGTTCGTCGAGTTCGGGATCGCGATCAACCTGATCGGGACCATCGAGGCGTGCGATCTGGGCCTTCTCTCGCGCGACACCTCGTGGGGCTGGATTCTCAGAAGTAAGGGCCGCCGTCCCTTCGTCGTTCGACGCGCCGCTGCAGAGCAGGACCTCTATGCGGCACGGCGCGTCGTCGCTCCGCCGATCGCACGCGCGATGTCCCTCTTGGTAGCCCCGATGGCCAGGAGCGAGCGTACGAGGAGGTCGATACTCACCGTCGCATCGCCAGCCTCCATCTTCGCTACCCGAGACTGGCTCGAACCGAGAAGTCGCGCGACGGTTGCCTGGGAGAGCCTGCGGCTGGCGCGCTCCTCCCTCAGGCGCTGGGGCAACGTCTCTTCTCGAGTATCGGTGAGCTCCGGGATTCGAAGAGCGTTTCTTCGGCGGTTTCCGTCTAAGGGTCCTAGTGGGCGCGTAGAACCTTATGACCGGCTGATGCCTTGGTAGCACCGCGGCAGCAACAACGTGCTGCCCGGGGGTTGCCCGAGGCCGTACCTTTGCGAGCGTCCGACGGTACGCTAGGATAGCGCTGTATGACACTCTCATACAGGACAGAGTCCCGATGGCCTATCGAAAGCCTGTAACCATCTCCCTTCCGCCCCCCCTCGAGGAGGAGGTGCAGAAGCTCGCCCGGAAGCAACACCAGAGCGTGTCCGAGCTTGTACGCGCGGCTCTTCGCCTCTATCTCGACCGCGCCACCCAGGAGGCGGCGTGGGGCAGAGCCCGAGCGAAGGGACGTCAGACCGCGAAGCGGCTTGGAATCAGAACTGAGGCTCAGCTCCAGGCCATCTTGGACGAGCTCCGTCATGGCTCGTCCGTAGATGCCGAAGGTCCCGCGCGTCGTCGCTGACTCAAACGTCATCATCTCGGCCTTCGTCTTCGGCGGCGTTCCCGAGCTGCTCTTCACCCTCGCGCGCGATGGGCGCTTTGAGCTCTATCTCTCCCGCTTCATCCTCGAGGAGGTGGCAGGCGTCCTCGCTCGCCCGAAGTTTGGGTGGAAGGAGCGCGACATCGCGGAGGCCCTTCGGAGCTTCTCCTACACACTCGTGAACCCCGGCCGGCGCCGCCTGGCGGTCGTATCGGACCCGGCAGACAACCGCGTGCTCGAGTGCGCGGTCGCCGCGAAGGCGGATTTCCTCGCCTCCGGCGACCGCCATCTCCTCGAGCTTCGTCGGTACTTCCGGACACGGATCGTGACGCCTAGGCAACTTCTCCACGAACTCCCCGAAGGCTCCGACTAGGTCGCCCGTCACGACGTCAGCCGCGCTTGCCGCGGCGCTTTTTGCTCGGGGCCTTCGATTTCGCCGGCGGTCCCTTCTTCGCTGCGTCCGCCGGAGCGGTCGCCGGCGGCGCCAACGACGTGGTGACGGCTGCAACTGCGGCCGTGGCGGCGGGAAGCTCGACGTAGGCGCGAAGCTCCGGGTACTTCGCGAAGGCTTCAGCACGATGCCGAGCGGCGAACTCTCTTGCCGCACGGTCAAAGGCATCCCGGAGCTTGTTTGCGACGGTAGCCGTCGGGGCGGGATCGGGGATCGAGTGCGAGGCGGTGCTCGAGAGGTCGGAGGGGGTCGCGTTCTTCGCGTCCAGGGAGAGCACCACCGAGACGCTCTCGATGTTCTGCTTCATCCTCCCCGCAACCTCAGGTGAGTAGGTCTCCCCGGGCTTCCCGAAGCGTTCAGCGATGAGCTGTAGAATAGACGTGTTGTCGAGGAGCGCGTTTGAGACACCGCACGGAGCGAAGGGGCCCGCGACGATCGCCGGCACACGAGGGCCGGTCGAGTTGAAGGCTACGCTGTTAGGGTTTCTGTACTTCACGGGAAGCGGCGGAACGTGATCGAAGAACCCTCCGTGCTCGTCATAGGTCAAGATGAAGACCGTCCGTGACCACCGCTTCTCGTCTCGCGAGAGCATCGTGTAGACGTCCGCGAGGAACGCTTCGCCGGGAGCCATCGCAAGCGGCGCGTGGTTGTCGCACGGCGGACGCAGATGAATCGGGCAGTCGTAGTAGTCCGGCTCGATGAAGATGACGTTCGGCCAATCGCTCACGGGCTCGTTCTTGAGGTCGTCTTTGAGATCGCTCAGACGGCGAAAGTGCGAGGTGAGGAGCAGCGGCGAGAGCCTCGGCATCAGAGTGAAGAACGGAAGCCCTGCGCAGTAAACGCGCCACGGGATGCCGCGATGAAGCAGCCAGTCGTACACGGTGTCCTGGTCCGGGACGGCGACGCTGGTATCTCGGATGTCTGTGTAGCCGCACATCGACATGAGCCGATTCGGCGCGGTTGAGGTCGGGATGCACGCGAACCAGCGATTGCAGACGGTGTACTTCGCGGCGAGGGCACCGGTCGCAGGGACGCTCTCGGGCTTCAGCAGACCCAGGACAGGCGGGTCCGTGACGGACGTGTGGAACTCCTCTTCGAAGGCCTGGACAAAGCCGTTCATCGAGTAGGTCCCGGTGACGTCCGAGTGCCGAAGCTGTGTTGCGATCGCCTCCGGGTCGTGGGGGAGGTCGCTATCAAACGGGTGGTCGTCCATCCAGAAGGGCGCAACCCCCTCCCCGTCGGTGTTCGGGTTCAGATAATCGAGCTTCTTCAGGTCCTCGATCCCGTCGACCTCTTTGCGCTTGCCGTAGTCGGGATGACGAAGGTGGCTAAGAACGTGGTCGAAGGAGCGATTCTCCATGATGACGACCACGATCGTGTCGACGTTCGCCTTCAGCTCACCGGGCGTCATCGGCGCCCCCCTCTCGGCAGCGAGTCACCGCGTCGATCACGAGAACTGGCGGCACGGTAGCGCAGGTCTCGCCCTTCCGGATCGTGGCAGTAAGAAGCCAGTCGCCAGCGAGCGGCGTGCCTCCGAAGTCCGACACGGCGGCGCCTGGCATGACGACGGCACGGATGCCGGCGTGCTCGACCTGGTAGGTGCGATCGTCCCCGAAGTGGGACGCGACGGTCGCGACCTTGACCTCGCTCGAGAAGCGCTTCGCATGCACGGACGCCTAGACGCGCCCTCCTTTGCAACCCGGTTGAGCGGCAGGGTCTCCGAGCTCGCCGTGAGAGGCTCTGTCGTCGCCGTCGTCACAAGCACTTCCTGCACGCTCGTTGTTGGGTTTCCGAAGGCGCGCGTGACATGGAGCTCGACACGGGTGTTCGTCGAAGGCGCGATTGTCGCGTGCCCGGCCTTCGAAACGGGCCCGTCCGGAAGGGTAGCGCTCGGAGGCGCGACGGCAATCCTCGGGGATCCGACTACGCTCCAGCGAAGATCGACCGGCTCCCCGGCGCAGATGTGCCGAGGGACGGCTGAAAATGCTTTCACCTCGGCGCCACAGCCCGCAAGGCACGCGACCACTGCGCACGCGAGAGCCGCGCGCACAAAGCGACAAAGAGGCTTGCTCATCCGTCCCGCCCTCCGGCGGGGACGCTACTACGGCGCACACCCTGCTTGCTAGATCGGCGTTGTCCGTCGGCCCTCGCCGATAACGGCTCGCCGACCGGCCAGGCGGCCACCGCCCGCTCGGCGATCTCGCGCATGAGCTGCCCGAAGGCGTGCATCCGTTCGCCGTGGAACGGCGGCGCCATGAGCGGCCGCTCGCGCAGGTGGCGCTCGCCGTGTAGCGCCGACAACGGACGGCGCGCTCAGCGTCGGCATAGTCATATCCCTTATCGAGACTTTATCTGGCGATCGACGCCGGCCGCGTCGCCCTATTCCTACTGAGACTATTGCGCAGGCGGTGCGCGCTGCCGTAGGAGCGAGGGGGAGGACGGAGGCGATGGCAAACGCGTGGTGGCTGCGGTGCGAGGTTCTTCCCGGCCCGTTCGAGACCGAGCGCGTGGTCGTGCTGCACGAGATGACGCACGGGAGCACCCTGCAGCTCATCGTGGACAGCGATCTCGTTCAATCCGACGGACCCGTCACGCACGACAAGCCCGTGTCCGGGCGCGTTCGGGTCCTGCGGAGCGGAGAGACCCCAGGCCGCGCGAACGTGCTGCTTCCGGTTCCGAGCCTAGAGTTCGGGAGCATCATCGCCGTCCCGCCAGCCGAACTCGTCGCCGTCGGGTAGACGTCACGATCGGTGGCGGTCCTCAGCAATCGCGCCATCGTCGAGGCGCTCGAGTCCGGCAGGCTCGTCATCGTTCCGCGACCGACTCCTGAACCTGGCGCCGCCGGTAGCCCCTACAACACTTCTTCCGTAGACCTTCGCCTCGCCAACGAAATTCTCGTCCCCCGAGACGGCCTGACGCTGAACTTCGACCTCCGCACGGGCAACATCGCCGAAACTCTTCAGAGGCTATCCGACCGTCGAACGATTCCTCCGGATGGGTGGATTCTTCAGCCGCGCAGCTTCGTCCTTGCGCGGACGGTCGAGCGGGTTGCGCTACCGCTCGAAGGTCGTCTGGCAGCGCGGATCGAGGGCCGGAGCTCATTCGCGAGAACCGGCCTCCTCGTTCACTTCACGGCTCCGACGATCCACGCAAACTTCTCGGGGACGATCACATTGGAGATGATCAATCTTGGGCCGCTGCCGCTCGTGCTGACGCCGGGCCTCAGGGTGTGCCAGCTCATCGTTGAGACGGTCGAGGGAGACGTCGTCCCTGAGCCGTCGCAGTTCCATGGGCAGGGGACGGCGAGCGGAGCGGCACGAGCCCGCGGGCGCAGACGCGATCGGCGCTAGCTCCTCGAACGGCGCTGCTGGCACCGAGCGAAATGTCATCCCGGTGCTCTGAGAGGATGTCCGAGCGGCCGGCGCTGCCCTCCCCCCGGCGGCAGGCGATGTCGGGCGAGAGCGCGGCGCGGACCGTCTGCCGGTTGCGCACGAACCGTCCCCACGGCGAGAACCGTCCGAGATCGCGCTGGAAGGGTGGAGCGCGATGAACGACGCCGCCCCGCCCGCTTGCGCGACGAAGCGTAAGCTTCTCATCACGGTTGAGGACGGTTATCGGGAGAGCGCCGACGATCACGGACTTCACGAGCGACCATCGCCTACCGCAGCTCCTCCAGCAGGGCCTTGGCGTCTTGCAGGTCCCGCGTGTCGAAGCCCTCGGTGAACCAGGCGTGGACCGGCGCGAGGAGGGCGCGGGCCTGATCGCGCTTGCCCTGCCGCTGCCACAGCGACGCGAGCCGCGTGGCCGCGCGCAGCTCGAAGAGCCGGGCCTCCTGCCGCCGCGCGACCTCCAGGGCCTGGACGAATTGGGACTCCGCGTCCCCGGCCGCATCCTCGTCTTTGTCCAGGAGGATTTCTCCCCGCAGCCGGTGGAGCTCGGCATCGACGTAGTGCTGGCTCATCATTTCGGCCTGCGCGAAGGCGAGATCGAGCATGCCGAGGGCCTCGTCGTGGCGCTGGCCCTTCCAGAGACCGGTGGCGAGCACGAGGAGGAAGGCGGGCGCCCCGAGCCCGTTGCCGATTCCCGCCAGGTCGACAGTCGCCTGCTGCATCTCCGCCAGGCCCGCCTCGCCCGCCCCCGATTCGACCCGCGCGACCCCTCGGAAGAACGATCCTACCCCCAGCCAGAACGGAAACCCGAGCTCCTCGGCGAGGCGAATGAGCTGTCCGATCCGCTCCGCCATCCGGTCGAGCTCGCCCCGCTCGAAGTGGACGAGACCGTTCTGGAAGAGGGTGATCGCCAGAGTGAGCGGATGATCCAGTGGCCTCGCCAGCGCCACGGCCTGCTCGCTCAAGGCCAGCGCGCGGTCGAGATGGCCAAGGTACGAGTGACAGCTGGCGGCATGTGCGTGGGCGGCGACGCCACGATCGAACCCCATGGCGTACGCGAAGGCCGCATGCTCGCCGGGATCGTAGAGCGCGATGGCCTGCTCGAGATGCTCGAGCCCCCGCGTCAGAAAACCCTGATAGGCCAGCGCGGTGCCGACAGAGACGTGACCCAGAAGGAGGTCGAACGGCTCGCCGGTGCGCTCGGCGGCGGCCAGGGCCGCGTTCCCGATCTCGACGGCGGTCGTGAGATCGCCCTTCATGAGATAGGCCGCCCCCATCCCCTCGAGCACGCGCGGCAGCTCGGGGACCTCGCCGATCTGGGCCACCAGCTCGCGCGCCCGGACGAAGACGCCCTCGTAGTCGGGATTCGACCACCCCCGGGCCGCGCCCAGCGGCGCCCCGATCGCCATCTGGAGTCCGAGTTCCCGCTGCCATCGCTCGCGATTCTCCGGGAGCGTCGCGACCAGTGCCAGGGCGCGCCGCAGATGGCCGATCGCCTCCTCGTTCGCCCATCGTTGCGTCGCGCGCTCGCCGGCCCGCTGGTAGTGCGCGATCGCCGGCACGACGAGCCCCGCCTGGTCGTAGTGCCGCGCGACCACCTCGGGCTCGGACGCGACGCGCTCGGGGAAGCGTTCCTCCAGCACCTGGGCGATGCGCGCGTGAAGCTGCTGCCGGGTCCGCTTGAGGAGCGACCCGTAGGCCGCCTCCTGCACCAGCGCGTGCTTGAAGGTGTAGGTGGCTTCCGGTGGCTCGCCGCGCGCGAACACGATCTCCGCCTCGACGAGGCTCGCGAGCCCCTTGCACAGCGCCGCCTCCTCCAGCCCCGCCACGGCTGCGAGGAGGGGATACGCGAACTCCCGCCCGAGCACCGCGGCGCGCTGCGCCACCTCCTTCGTTGCCGACAGGCGGTCGAGCCGCCCCATCAGCGAGTCGGCGAGCGTCGCGGGTATCGCCTCCACGCTGTGCGCCGTCCCCGGCTCGACGACCGATCGCGTCAGCTCCTCGACGTAGAGCGGCACGCCGTCGGCGCGAGCGACCAGCGCATCCAGAATCGGGCCGGGCAGCGCCTCGCCCGCCAGCGTCATGACCATGTCCCGCGTCTCGCGCTCGCTGAGACGTGCGAGCGGGAGCGTCGTCAGGTGCTCACCAGCAGGCCACGGGGGCGTGAACTCGGGCCGCGCCGTGGCGAGCAGCAGCAGGTGTGCCGTCTGGCCCTGCGCGACGAGGTGCCCCAACAGCTCCAGCGACGACGGGTCGCACCAGTGCAGATCCTCGATCAGGAGGACGAGTGGTTGCACCGCGCTGATGGCGAGGATCCACTGCGCCAGGAGGTCGATCGTCTTCCGCCGCTGCAGCTCGGGGCTCAGCTGTAGGCGCGTCGGCGGCGGGAGACCGACAAGGTCTGCGAGCAGCGCCACCGTCTCCGCCGTGCCGAGTCCACCGAGCCCGCGCTCGACCTTCGCGAGCTTCTCGGCCACCGTGTCCTCGGGTACGAACGCGAGCCCCTGCGCCACCAGCGCGATGATCGGATGGAAGGGCGTGCCCGCGGTGTACGGCGTCGCGCCGCATTCGAGCCACGTATGCGGGACGGCCGCGAGGCGCTCGCGGAGCTGGTAGACGAGCCGGGACTTGCCGACCCCCGGTTCGCCGAGGACGACGACGTTCTGCCCCGCCCCTTCCCGCGCCTGCTCCCAGCGCTCGACGAGCGTCGCCAGCTCGATTTCGCGGCCCACGAAGCGCGTGAGCCGCGCCGTCGCGACCGCGAGGCGGCTGCGCACCCCGCTCGGCCGCAGGACGCGATAGAGCGTCACCGGCTCGCGCACGCCCTTGAGTGCCTGCGGGCCACGGGCTTCGACGGCGAATATCCCGGCCACGAGCCGCTGCGTCGCAGCCGTGATGACGACGGTATCGGGCTCGGCCGCACTCTGTACGCGCGCGGCGACGTTCGCCGTCTCGCCGAAGACCTCGCCGCCATCGGCGATCACCACGGGCCCCGTATCCATGCCGATCCGTACCGCGAGGCGGGTCCCCTCGCCGGTGCCGTGTGCTGCGTTGAGGGGCGCCATCGCTTCGAGCATCGCGAGGCCGGCGCGGACCGCGCGTTCGGGATCGTCCTCGCGAGCGATCGGCCAGCCGAAGTAGATGAGGAGTCCATCGCCGAGATTCTTGGCGACGTGGCCACCCCAGCGCGCCACGGCGCCGGAGGCGGCGGCGTGGTACCGCGCCAGGACGTCCCGCCAGTCCTCGGCGTCGAGCTGCTGCGCGAGCGATGTTGAGCCAACGAGATCGCTGAAGAGGACCGTCAGCTGGCGGCGCTCGCCGGGGCGCACGACGTCCGGGTCGGGTGAGAGCTGCGCGGGCGGACGGGGTGCGGACTCCCCCTGTGCTACCGGTGTCCCGCACTCGGGGCAGAACTTCGCGGTGGCCTGCAGGTTCGCCTGGCAGCGCGGGCAGCGGAGCGCGAGGGGCGCCCCGCATTGGAGACAGAACCTCGCCCCGGAGGGATTCTCATGGCCGCAGGAGGAGCAGGGCATCGCGTCGCGCTCGCCCGCGCTGCCTACCACATCCCACAGCGAGCTGCTGCGCAGCATGCGGCAAGATGATGGCGCGGCGAGAAGTCACGAAACGTCGGCTCCCCGACCGGCCAGGCCGCCACCGCCCGCTCGGCGATCTCGCGCATGAGCCGCCCGTAGACGTGCATCCGCTCGCCGTGGAA
>Ga0070741_10008397_pt1 | contig 20742 bp, 17 predicted proteins | sample Coa_R1_4_FD_66440 | JGI IMG/M metagenome (GOLD analysis project Ga0070741, IMG submission 66440) | Surface soil microbial communities from Centralia Pennsylvania, which are recovering from an underground coalmine fire - Coalmine... | ecosystem: Environmental > Terrestrial > Soil > Unclassified ...
GCAGAGCGGCATGGTGCAGCACTGGCGCAAGCTGCGAGGCTCCGGCTGGCAGCGCAAAGCGATCATCAATGGCATCGGCGCGGCGGCGACTTTCATCGTCCTGCTCGACATCGCCTTCGAGAAGTTCCTGGAAGGCGCGTGGATTGTGATGCTGCTGATCGGGCTGCTGGTGCTGATGTTCCGCGCGATCTATCATCACTACGTGGACGTGGCGCAGCAGTTGAAGATGGGGACCTATCGCGCGCCCGCGACGCCGCCGAAAAATACGGTGCTGGTGCTGATACCCGGCCTGCATCGCGGGGTCATGCCCGCGCTGGAGTACGCGCGCACGCTCTCTTCCGACTGCCGCGCCGTCCACATCGCGACCGACCCGGAGAAGACGCCGCAGCTCAAGGCCCGGTGGGAGGAGTGGGGCGGCGACGTGCCGCTCATCATCCTCAACTCGCCCTATCGCTCTCTCATCTCCCCGATCATGCAGTATCTCGATTCGGTGCAGATCGAGCGGCGCAATCATCTGGTGACAGTCATCGTGCCGGAATTCGTTCCAACGAAGTGGTGGCACAGCCTGCTGCACGGCAACTCCGGCCTGCTGCTGAAGCTGGCGCTGCTGAGTCGGCGCGATATGATCGTCGCGAATGTGCGGTACTATCTACAGGAACAGGATCAGCCTCCTCCGGCGGATGCGCTCGCCGAGGAGGTCGCGCCGGTGGCGGCCCAGCACAATGGCGTGGAAGGAGTGGCAGCGCATGATCATTGAGACGAAAGACGACGTGGTGCGGCTCTCCGGGGCGCTGCATAAGAACCAGTGGCTGACTATCAAGGCGGCGGCGAACCTGCTGTTGCAGGAGCATCCGCAGGGCATCATCGTGGACTGCGCGCATCTGGAGAACATCTCGGAGGACGGCGCGAAGACGTTCCTGGAGGCGATGCGCGACATCGAGGCGGCCAAAGCGCGCATCATCGTGGCGAATCTGCCGGAGAATGTGATGCAGGTCATCCGCACGGTTCCGGGCGTGCGCTCGCAGCTTCCGATCGCCGAGTCGGTGGAGGCAGCGCGGGCTTCTCTGCGAATGCACCACCGGCAGGCCGCGCCCCCGCCGACGCCGGAAGGCCCCCGGCGCGGGCATGTGCTGCTGGTTCCGTTGCTGGCCGACCTGGACCTGACCTACGGCGCGCTGCTGGCCGGGAGGCTGGCGCACGGCACAAAGGATGAGGTGCGGCTGATCTATTTTCTGGAGATAGAGCGCACGCTGCCCCTGAATGCGCCTCTGTTGGAGAAGGAGCAGGCCGCGCAGGAGACGCTTCAGATCGCCGGGCAGCAGGCCCGGAGGCATAATATCACGGCGCGGGAACACGTCGAGCGCGTGCGCGACGCGGCGGAGGGCATCCTGGCGGCGATCAAGGCCAATGCCGCCGATATGGTGATCATCGGCGCGACGAGCGAACCGATCGGCGAGGAGGGCCACGATCTTTTTCATCAGTTGGTGGACACGCTGCTGCACCGCGCGCCCTGCGAGGTCATCGTCGGTCGCCTCCGCCCACAGGGATAACACGTAAGCTTTCCTGCCTCTCAAAGGCAGCCGAGGAGCAGGGCAGATGCCCCATTGGCGAAGCGGGGGCTATTTTTACTCTCGGGAGGAAGGCCGATGCGAAGTCTCACGCGGAATGAAACCATTGGTCTTATGGCGCTGCTGACGCTGATCACGCTGATCGTCGGGGGAATGGCGGCGAAGACGGCGCTCTCGGCAGCGTCGCCGGGCATCACGCTGCGCGAAACGTCTCCCCAGGCTCCTGCCGCGCCGCCTCCGGCGCGTCCCCCAGTCCATGCGCTCAACGCGGCCCCTGTCTCCGAACCCGATACGATGGCGCAGGTGGTCGTCCATGTGGCGGGCGCGGTCAAGAAGCCCGGTGTCTATCGCCTGCCGCCCGGCGCGCGAGGCGAGGACGCTCTGAAAGCCGCCGGCGGCCCGACCGCCGATGCCAACACGGACGCCATCAATCTGGCCGCGCGCGTGGAAGACGGCAGCCAGCTCTATTTTCCGACCCGCAAAGAGCAGCCCGAAGGCGGCGCGCCGCTCGATACTGCCTCCAGCACGGCCTCGACAGGGACCTCCGCGCCAGGCGGCACCAGGCCGGTGAGCAAGGCGGCGCACAAGGGCGGCAAGCCGGGCAAGCTGACCGATCCGAGTCAGGGCAGAATCAACCTGAACACAGCCACTGCGGAAGAGTTGCAGCGGCTTCCCGGCGTCGGCCCGGCAATGGCGGAGCGCCTGCTCGAATTTCGCAAGGAGAACGGCGGCTTTCAGAGCGTGGAAGACCTGCTGCAAGTCAGCGGCATCGGCGACAAGAAGTTCGCCAGGATGCGGCCCTTCGTGATGGTCGGCTCAGGCGCGAAGGGCCGCCACAAATAAAGCAGCGGCCCGGCGGCCTTCTGAAAATGCTGCCCTCTGAGCAAAGGGCTGTGTCTGCCTTCGGGGAGCGGGTTCACCCGACGGGAAGAGGCGATGCGGAGCCAGAGAACACAGCGCGACAGGAGCGGCCCCTCCCCTCTCTATGCCCCCAGTCGGTATCCTCATTCCTCCCTGGCGAGGGCGGTCAAACCGGCCCGACGGCGGAGGATTTCCGCGCGGCGTGGAGAAACACTCCCCCGACAGGTCAGAATCAAACCGTCCGGTTCGCCGGAGCGCCGGACTTTGGGGAGGTCAGCATGAGTGTACGGGTGCGTTTGGGCCGCACGGAACTGCAAGTCTCGCCGGTCTGCTATGGTTCCTGGCAGTTATCGCCGCGCTTCTGGGGGCCGCAGCCGGAGGATCAACTGATCGCGGCCATGCGCCGCGCCTTCGAGGTCGGCGTCAACTTCTACGATACGGCGGACGCCTACGGCAACGGGCTGTCCGAGGAGGTCATGGGCCGCGCGCTGCGCGATCTGCCGCGCAGCGAGATCGTTCTCGCCACGAAAGTCTTCTGGCACTGGTTCCCCGACGGGCATCGCTACGGCGATCTCTCCTACGACTACATCCTGCAAGCCTGCGAGAACAGCCTGCGCCGCCTCCAGATGGACTATATTGACGTGTACCAGTGCCACTCTTTCGACCCGATGACCGATGTGAGCGAGACGGTGGAGGCGCTGGAAAAGCTGCGCTCCCAGGGCAAGATTCGCGCCTATGGCGTGAGCAACTGGACGGTCGAGCAGATGCGGCTGGGCAGCGCGCTCGGCAGTTTCGCCACCTGCCAGCCGCCCTACAGCCTGCTCCATCGCGGCATCGAGGCGGACATTCTGCCCTACTGCCGCGCCAACGACATCGGCGTGCTGGTCTACAGCCCGCTGCAGCGCGGCCTGCTCACGGGCAAATACACGGGCAAAGAGACCTTCACGGATTTCCGCAAAGATGACCGGGATTTTCAGGGCGAGCGGTTCCAGAAACTATGCGACAAGGTGGCGAGCCTGGCTCCCATCGCGGAGAACTACGGCCTGAACATCACGCAGTTGGTTCTCGCGGTCACGCTGATGACGCCTTCGATTCAGTGCGCCATCGTCGGCATCAAGACGCCGGAGCAGATCGAGGAGGCCGCCGCCGCGATGGGCAAGACGGTCTCCACCGACGACTGGCACAAAGTCCGCAGCATCCTGACGGAATAGGCTCGCCCCCAGAAACCTCCCCCCTTCCCCCTCCTTCGTAAGGAGGGGGAGTCCACATCAATTCTCCCCCTCCTTCGTAAGGAGGGGGAGCATTCGGCTCTCCCCTCTCCCGCAGCGTGGGAGAGGGGGTGGGGGTGAGGGTTTTATGGAGTGGGGTCTTCAGGGAATCTCAATGAGAGGAGCGACATGCGCGCAACGAAAAAAGCACGGATGCGCCGCACACTCGCCGCGCTGACGGCGCTGCTGGCGGCGGGACTGGCCGGGTGCAGCAAGGAGCAGCCGGAGGCGACGAGCGGCGGAACCGGCGACAAGGCTCCCGCCGCTAATGCCGCCGCGCCGCAGCTTGCGGGCGCGAAAAAGAAGATCGTCTTCGTGTTCAAGGTGGGCGGCATCTCCTACAGCGAGGCGTGCCGACAGGGTGCGCAGCAGGCCAACGACGACCCGAACCTGAACGTGACGGTGGAGTACCAGGCCCCGGCGGAAGGCACTTCCGAAAAGCAGGTAGACATCATCAATCAGGCAGTCGTCGGACACGCGGATGCTATCGTCGTCTCGCCGGTGGATGCAAAGGCCATCGTCCCCGCGCTGGACAAAGCGGCGGCGGCAGGTATCCAGGTCTTCACCTGGGACTCCGACGCGCCCGACAGCAAGCGTCTCTTCTATGTGGCGGCGGTGGATGACGTGCAGATCGGCGTGGACATCGGCGACGCGCTGGCAAAAGCGATGGAGAAGAAGGGGAAGGCACTGATCTTTAGCGGGCAGCGCACCGCCGAGAACCTGAACGCGCACGTCCGGGGCATCGAGCAGGCGCTGCGCAAGTATCCGGGCATCACCATTCTCCAGCCGTACATCTACAACGACGACGACAAGAACAAGGCGACGACGATGGCGGTGCAGGCGCTTCAGGCCCATCCTGACGCAACCGGCATCGCCTGCTCCAACTCGCCCAGTCCTCCGGCGGCGGGCGAGGCGCTGCGCAAACTCAATCTTATCGGGAAGGTGAAGGTGTGGGGACTGGCGCTGCCGAGCGAAACGAAGCCCTACCTGCTCGACGGCTCCGTGACCGGCCTCTATCTCTGGGACCCGGCCCGATTGACCTACCTGACCGCCAAGCTGGTCGCCGACGCGCTCCACGGGAAGATGCCACAGGATGGCGAGACGCTGCCCGGCGTGGAGGGCAGACTCAGTGTCAAAGGCCCGCTCGTGACCCTGCCGCTCCGCCTGGAGATCACCAAAGACAACGTCGAAAAGCTGACCTTTTGAACCTCCCGCTGTGCTGCTGGCGCAGGGATGGTAAATTCGGTTTCTGGGAGTTTTGCATGGGCAGGTTGGACAGGCGGGAGTTCATCGGGTTGGTGGGGAAGGCGTGCGTGGGAGCGGCAGTGATGCGGAGCGGGCCGAGGGGGAGCGAGGCGGAGGCGCAGGGCCGGACGGAGGCGCGGAAGGTCTATCGCGGCGCAAGCCTGCGGCAGATCGCGATGCCGATGGGCGGGCTGGGCGCGGGCAATGTCGCGCTTGGCGGAGGCGGCAGCCTGCGCAACTGGCAGATTTTCAACCAGTGCAACCCGAACGCGCAGTTGCCGGCATCGTTCTTTGCGCTCTGGGCGAAGCCGGAGGGGCGCGAGGCGGTCGCGCGGCTGCTGCAAACGGAGCCGGTGGGCAGGCTGCCGACGATAGAGGCGGTCGAGTTTGTTGGAGAGTATCCGTTTGCCTGGCTGACCTATCAGGATCGCGCGCTGCCGGTGCAGGCGCGGTTGGAAGCCTGTTGTCCGCTGATTCCGCTCAATGCGAAGGACAGCGGCATTCCCGGCGTCGTGTTTCGCTTTACAGTGAAGAACCCCGGCGCGGAGTCGGTGGCGGTGTCGCTGGCCCAGACCTGCCAGAACGCGGTCGGGTTCGACGGCTTCAACTCGTTCGAGGAGGCCGACGGCAATCTGAACCGCTATAACAGGCGCGGCGGCCTGCACGTTTTGAACCTGACCACGAAGGAGAAGGCGACCGGCGCGGCGTTCGCGAAGCCAGTCGTGCTGCTCACCGAGTCGCGACAGATCGCCCGCTCCGCCCGCTTCTTCGGCAACGCCGACCTGCGCTACTTCGACTCCCTCGCCAACGCCGCCGACGCTCTGAAATCGTCGGATGAGGCCGTCATCGCGCCCGCCCTCTCTCCAACGCCCCACGCCCCACGCTTGACGCCCAACGCTCCCGTTGTCGCTATCGTGGACGATGTGGACCCGGCGAAGAGTTTCCCTCTGCTGGAAAAGTTCGTCGCGGAGGGCGGCGCGCTGCTCATCACGGGCGGGGGGCGCGGGCTGCTGGACGCCCTGCTGCCGGACAGCATGGATCATTCGGCGATAGTGTACGAAGACTTCGAGGCGGAGAAGTACGATCCGGCGAAGTGGATGGCGGAGGGTTATGCCTTTGGCGACGGCCCGGCGCGCGGAACCTGGCCCGGCCAGCAGCCGGTCTCCGGCTTTCAGGGCGGCGGGCTGATCAACTCATTCCGGGGCGGCGACCCGGCGATGGGTCGCCTGACCTCGAAGCCGTTCCAGATCGAGCGCGCCTACATTCATTTCCTCATCGGCGGCGGCAACCATCCCGGCGAGACCTGCATCAACCTGCGCGTCGGGGGCAAGGTGGTCCGCACGGCAACCGGACGCAATGAGGAGCAACTGCATCCCGAACGCTGGAACGTGCGCGAGTTCATCGGGCAGGAGGGCGTGCTGGAGATCGTGGACACGCGGCAGGACGCCTGGGGCCATATCAATATAGACGAGATCTATTTCAGCGACCGCGCCACGCCGCGATTGGTTCTCACGCCGGAAGCGCAGGAGAGAGTGCGGGCGTTCCTGCCGCCGACGCTGAACCCGGAGGGACAGGAGGAGACGGTCGCGTGGGCGCACGGCAAAGGGCGCGTCCTCCTGTTGCGAAAGCCTCTGGACGACCGGTTCACGACCAGTCCGACGGCGCATCAGGAGCGGCTGGCGTTCCTGGGCCAGCAGATCGCGGAGGCGGCGGGAACGACCTTCACGCCTGCGAACGGGCTGGCCTCCACGCACCCCTATTTCGGCAGCATGGCGCTGGCGACGGATGCGGAGGACGCGAGCCACAAGGCGCAGTGGGACGCGCTGGAGGCTTTCTGGGACGATTTCGCGGCGGATGGCAGACTGGAAGCCACGCCATCTGTACCGGCTCCGCCCGGCAAGACCTGGAACGGCGCACTGGCGGCGCATCTGACGCTGGCTCCAGGGGAGGAGCGAACCGTCACCTTCCTGCTCGGCTGGCACTTCCCGAACCGCTATCGCGACCGGGTCTACGATGTCGGCTTCGGCAAGCTTGTGCCGGAGTATGAGGTCAAGTACCGGCTCGGCAACCAGTACAACAACTGGTTCAAGAACGCGGGCGAGGTCGTGGCCTATCTGCACAGGAACGGCGCGCGGCTGCTGCGGGAGACGCGGCTGTACCACGACGCGCTTTTCGACAGCACGCTGCCCTATGTCGTGCGGGATGCCATTTCGTCGCAGGTCTCCACGCTGCGCAGCCAGACCTCGATGTGGCTGGAAGATGGGCGTTGGATGGCCTATGAGGGTCTCGGCTGCTGCCCGATGAACTGCACGCACGTCTACAACTACGCTCAGGCGCTTGCGAAGCTGTTCCCGGAACTGGAGCGGGACGTGCGCCGCACGGATTTAACGGTGCAGTTGAAGGAGGACGGCGGCGTGCGGCATCGGACACAGTTACCGCTTGAGGCTCCGCGCGCCTCCGAGCCGTTCACCGACGGGCATCTCAGCACGATTACAAAGGCGTACCGCGAGCATCTGCAAAGCGTGGACAGCACGTTCCTGGCCGAGTTCTGGCCTGCGATCAAGCGGGCGATGGAGTTCGCTATTCGGGAGTACGACCCGAACGGCGACGGCCTGGTGGAGGGCCGCCAGCCGAACACCTACGACTGCGACGTGTACGGTCCCAACTCGTTCATCACGACGCAGTACCTTGTCGCGCTGCGCGCCGCCGAGGAGATGGCGAAGGAGCAGGGCGAGGCGGAGACGGCGCGGCGGTATCGCGCGCTGTTCGAGCAGGGCAGCCGGAACCTGGACGCGACCTGCTGGAACGGCGACTACTATCAGCAGGTCTTTGCCGACTACCTGACCACGCCGACGCAGTACGGCCCCGGTTGCCTCTCCGATCAAGTCATGGGGCAGTGGTGGGCGCACCTGCTTGATCTGGGCTATCTGCTGCCGCCGGAGCGCGTGGAGGCGGCGTTGCGGGCCGTTCTGAAGCACAACTTTATCACGGACTTCACGCAGTTTGATAATCATGGGCAGCGTGTCTTTGCGGACGGCAGGGATCAGGGGCTGGTCTGCTGCACCTGGCCGCGAGGCGGACGCCCGGACAAAGTGCCGCCCATTCTCTACTGTGACGAGGTCTGGACGGGCATCGAGTATCAGGTGGCGGGGCATCTGATGTACGAGGGCATGACCGACGAGGCGCTGAAGTTGATCGCCGCGCTGCGCGCCCGCTACGACGGCGTGAAGCGCAACCCCTGGAACGAGATCGAGTGCAGCGACCACTATGGGCGGGCGATGGCAAGCTGGTCGGTCTTGCTGGCCGCTTCCGGCTATCGCTATCACGGGCCGAAAGGCATTCTCGGCTTCGCGCCGCGCCTCCGTCCCGACGACTTCCGCGCCTTCTTCTCGACGGCGCAGGGCTGGGGACAGTTCAGCCAGAAACGCGCCGCCCGTTCGCAGGAAAACATGCTGCATCTGGCCTACGGCGCAGCCCGCCTGAATCAGCTTCATCTCGCGCTGCCCGACGGGGCAAAAGGAGCGAGCGTGACCGCGACCGCGTCCATCGGCAGGCGGCGCGTTCCGGTGAATGTCACCGTGCCGCCCGATTCCCTGACCGCGCAACTCGCCTTTGCCGCCCCTCTGACGCTCAAAGCCGGGCAGATGCTGCGCATCACGCTCGGCTGGGGATGAGGGGGCAAACGAGGGTAAAGGAGAACGCTATGCATAGCACGCGACGACAGTTTCTTTCCACCGCTGTTGCCTCTCCCCTGGTTCTGGCGGCGAGCGCCGCAGAATCGGAGCCGACCGACGCGCTGCCGCCGCCAAAGTACCATCTGGCGATCAATCTGGAGATCATGTTTCCGCGCGAGATGCCCTACGAGGAGCGCATCGAACAGGCGGCGCGATGTGGCGCGAAGGCGTATGGCTTCTGGGGCTGGCGGAACAAGAACCTGGATAAGATGCTGGACGCCCAGCACAAACACGGCCTGCGCTGCGTCAGCGTCTCCGGCAACCCGAAAACGGGCTGGAACACCGGACTGACGAAGACCGGATACGAGCAGGCGTTTCTGGAGGATTTCGAGGAGGTCTGTCAGGTCGCGAAACGCTTCGGCGCGGAGAATCTGATCACGTTCGTGGGCGAGCGGCAGAAAGAGATTCCGTGGGAGACGCAGCGCGCCCAGATCATCGCCGGGCTGAAGAAGGCGGGTGGAGTCGCGCAGCAGTACGGCGTCTATCTGACGCTCGAACCGCTCAACCGCGTGGAGTCGCCGCAGATGACGATGCTGACGGCGCGCGAAGCCTTCGATTTCGCCGCCGAAGCCGACCACCCGCACGTCAAGGTGGACTACGATATGTACCACCGCCAGCTTGGCGAGGGCAACCTGCTCAATAATCTGGAAGAGGGGTTGAAGAAAGGCATCGTCCGCTTTCTGGAGATCGGAGACGTGCCAGGGCGCAAAGAGCCGGGTAGCGGCGAAACCAACTACGTCAACATCTTCCGCTTTCTGCGGCGGGTCGGTTATGCGGGCGACATCGGCATGGAACACGGCACGACCCGCACGCCGCAGTACGCCTGGGACACGGTGCGCAAAATGGCCGGGCTATGACCCGATACAACGGAAGAAGCTCCCGACACCCCCTTCCCTGGCCTGAACACGCTTTTATCGTTCAGGCCAGGGAAGGGGGACGGGGGGTTAGGTCAGTCCGTCAGCGGCAGAATCAGCGTCGGCTCAGCGATCTTGTGTTCCTCCGAGATCGAAGTCACCGCCGTTCCGACCGCGAAATACTCGATCACATGGCTGCCCCAGCCGTGGCTGCTCTCCTTGACCTGCGCCCCGACGATGCCCTCGGCCTGCTCCGCTTCCGCCTCCGCCTGCATCCGCGAGAGCGCCAGTTCGCGCGCGTCGTAGAGGGCCTGCGTGTAGTTCTGCATCTCAACGTTGCGTCCGACCTGCCGCAGCGATTGCAGAAGCCCCTGATGCGCCACATGATACACGCAGGTTCCCATGACCAGCGAGACCGGGCGATACCCCGCGCGCAGCAGCGTCCAGAAGTCCTGCCCACTCAGGTCGGAGGTGAAGGGGCGGTTGTCGGGCGTGCGATAGTGTTCGCCCTGCCGGTGGCGGATCGCCGTGCCGATCGCCATGAACTCGGCCAGGTTCTCGCCCCATTCGTAGCGGGTCACTTCGAGCCGCACGCCCACGATGCCGTCCGCGCCCAGAATATCGGCCTCCTCTTCCATGCGCGTCATCGCCAGTTCGCGGGCGTGGTACATCGCCTGCGTCAGCACCTCCATCTCCTGGTTCTGATAGAAGTTGGCGAACTGAAAGCCGATGTGATAGATGGAACTGCCCATGACTAGGCCGATGGGGTCGAAACCGGCCTCGCGTACAAGCAGAAACTCATTGACGGAGAGATCGCTGGTGAACAGGCCACGCTTGCCCGCGCCGCCGCGCATCTCGATAAGCCGCTGGCGTGCCGCCGTCGGCAGTCCCTCTTCGGAACCTGGGGTATAGGGCATGAGACAACCTCCGATTTACCCACCCCGTCCGGGGCCGGGGGTGGGCCTATTTCAGTGCAACTGTATTCAAGACAGAGAAGACGGGCCAGCGCCCCGTATAGGGCGCGACCGCCGTGCCGACGGCGGTAAAGTGATAGAGCATATCTATGCGGCGGTTATCGTCGGAGCCGACCTCGCGCGGCTGCACCTCCACCTGCACGTCCGCGCCGACGACGCCTTCCGCCCCGACGGAGCGCGCCTCCTGTTCCATCCGCTCCATCGCCAGTTCGCGCGCCGCATAGACCGACTGCGTGTAGTCGCGCAGCTCCTGGTTCTGCCACGAGCCGCCGAAGAAGCCGCCGGTGGTGGCGTTGCGAGTCCGCCAGTTGGGAACGCAGTAGTAGGTGCAGTTGCCGACCGCGAAGCCGACGGGCCGGTAGCCCGCCTGCCGCAGCATCCAGAAATCCTTGCCGGAGAGATCGCTGAGGAACGGGGCGACGCCGGACTGCGCGGGGGCCGGCACATCGGCCTCGCGAATGGCCGTGCCGATAGCCGCGAACTCCAACAGCCCCAGGCCCCACTCGTACTCTTTGCGTTCCAGCCGCACGCCCACAACCCCCGTCGCGCCGAGCAGCGCCGCCTCCTGCTGCATCCGTCCGAGCGCCAGATGCCGCGCCTCATAGAACGCCTGCGTCAGCACTTCCAGTTCGCCCGAGGCGCCGCTCCAGGTCGGCAGCCACTGCCACCCGACATGGTAGATGGAACTGCCCATCACCTGTCCGAGCGGCTCATAGCCCGCCTGCCCCACAAGCGCCAGTTCGTTGACGCTCAGGTCGCTGGTGAAGATATGGCCGGGCGTCCCCTGCCGGGACGCCTGTTCGCGCAGGCGGTCTATAGCGTTCAGGGGCAGGCCGCCCTGCTCAAGGCTGCGCTGGCTGGCTTCGCGCCGCTCGCGCGCCTCCTGGCTCTCGCCGCTGCCTCCGCCAAATCCGAACAGTCGCATCGGGTTCTTTGCTCTCTTTCTCTTGGCCGCGCCTATAAAAGGCCCGTCTCGTGGGCGCTCCGCCGACCGTCCTCACGGACGGAAAACGCGCAAACTGGCAGTTTCTGCCGTGTCCACAGGACACCGAGCCGAAGGCCACCGAGCGAAGGAATTCATTCTTTCGAAATTTTTATCCCACCAGGCGGGCCAGGGCCTCGCGCGCGGCGGCGCTGGTACGGGCGCGCTCATCCAGGGCCGCGCCAAGTTCCTTCAACCAATCTTCGACCGGAATCGGCTCCGTCTTCAGGGCGATGCCGCGCACGATATGCGTGCGGGAGGCGCGCAGGGGGCCGCGTCCGGGGTCTTCGAGCGTGTAGCGATTATCGCCGAGCGTGACGGTGACGCGCTGCACCGTCTTCTTGGAGAACAGGCCGCCGCGCCGTCCGATTTCCGCCTCGTCCGGCAGCGCGCTCTCCAGCATCTGCGCCAGCAGTTCCAGAAACATGCGCTGGTCGGCGGCGTACTGTTTGGAAAGCGTCGCCGCCACGCCGAACTTCACCCACTCCTGTTGCTCGAACGCATCGCTCATCGGCAGCCCTCCTTTCCGCGCCGTGCGGGTCACACTAAAAAGCCCCGCTGCAAGGCTGCGGCGGGGTCGGTATGCGAAAGTCGGGGATCAGGAAGCCTGGCGGAGTTCGCTGGCCGTGATGATCGTCGGATCGAGGCGTTCGCGCACGGTGTCCTCTTCGATGATACAGCGCCGGACATCCTTGTTCGAGGGAATCTCATACATGATGTTGAGCATGACCTCCTCGATGATGGTGCGCAGAGCGCGTGCGCCTGTACTGCGCTGCATGGCTTCGCGGGCGATCTGGCGCAAGGCCCCGTCGGTGAAGACCAGTTCGACGCCATCGTACTCGAAGAACTTGGCGTACTGCTTGACCAGCGCGTTCTTCGGCTCGGTCAAAATCTTCACCAGCGCCTCCTCGTCCAGCGGGTCTAACGTCGCCACGACAGGCAGCCGCCCGATGAACTCCGGGATCAGGCCGAACTTCAAGAGGTCTTCCGGCATGACATGCTGGAACAGGTTGCTCTTCTGGATGAGGCGCTCCTGCTTGCTGCTAACGTTGGCGCGGATGCCCATCGTGCGCGTATTGATGCGCCGCTCGATGATGTCGGTCAGGCCCTCGAACGCGCCGCCGCAGATGAAGAGGATGCTGGTCGTATCGAGCTGCACATACTCCTGCTGCGGATGCTTGCGCCCGCCCTGCGGCGGAACGTTGGCGACCGTGCCTTCCAGAATCTTGAGCAGGGCTTGCTGCACACCCTCGCCGCTCACGTCGCGGGTGATGGAGGGGTTTTCGCTTTTGCGGGAAATTTTATCAATCTCGTCAATATAGATGATGCCGCGCTGCGCGTTGCGGATGGTCTGCTCCATATTGCCGTTCACCGTCATGCTTTCGGCGGCCTGCAGCAGCTTGAGCAGGATATTCTCCACGTCCTCGCCGACATAGCCCGCTTCGGTCAGCGAGGTGGCGTCGGCGATGGCAAACGGCACATTGAGAATCTTGGCGAGGGTCTGCGCCAGCAGGGTCTTGCCGGAACCGGTCGGGCCGATAAGCAGGATGTTGCTCTTCTGGAGTTCGACTTCGGGGCTGGGCGTGTTGATGCGCTTGTAGTGGTTATAGACGGCGACGGACAGGCTGCGCTTGGCGCGCTCCTGTCCTACGACGTACTGGCTGAGGATGCGGTAGATCTCTTTTGGTTTCGGGATCGCGCCGACATGAGGGAGGCGGTTACGATCCGGCTCTTGAACATCGCTGCGAATGATGTCGTTGCACAACTCCACGCAGTCCAGGCACACGCCGCCGTGTACGCCCAGGATCAGTTTTTTGACCTGTTCCCGCGTTTTGCCGCAGAGAACGCAGCGGCCATCGATCCGGTCAAAAGCCCTTGACAAGGTCCTACCCCCTGAACAGTATATGAGGGAAGCAATTCGCCGACCGTCCCTCGGAATCCTTCTTTTTGACCTACCCCCCAGGGGCAATCCGTTTTCCGCATCTGCTTGCTTTTCCGTCCGCAGGACGGTCGGCGCGAAGCGCCTGCCAGACGGGTATTTCAATGCCCGGCTATGATGGCTAATGCCCCTGCCTACCCCCCGGACGGGGGGTAGGTCAATAGATTATCGGCTTATCGCTCGCCTTTTTCCGCTATTTTGTCAATTATTCCATATTCCAGGGCTTCTTGCGCGGACATGAAGTAGTCGCGATCCATATCGCGACGGACTTTCTCGAAGGGCTGTCCGGTGTGGCGGGCCAGTATCTCGTTGAGCGCGTCATGAGCGCGCACCATCTCCTTCAGGCGAATCTCGGCGTCCTGCACGGGGCCTTCAAAGCCGCCCGCGACCGCATGGATCATGATACGCGCGTTCGGCAGCGCATAGCGTTTGCCCGCCGTGCCGCCCGCCAGCAGCACCGCGCCCATCGAAGCGGCCATACCCACGCAGATCGTCGCGACATCGCACTTGACCATCTGCATGATGTCGTACATCGCCAGGCCCGCCGACACGCTGCCGCCGGGGCTGTTGATATAGACATCTATATCCGCGTCGGGGTCTTCCTTCTCCAGGAAGAGCATCTCGGCGATGACGAGATTGGCGATCTCATCCGAAATGGGATGGCCGATAAAGACGATCCGATCTTTGAGCAGGCGCGAGTAGATGTCATAGGCGCGCTCCCCGCGCGCGCTCTGCTCGACGACCATCGGAATCACGTTCTGGGGTGGACGGTAGATGCGGTCCATAGGGTATACTCTCCTGCCTTAGCCCGGTTCGGCTTCGGCGCTGGCAGCTTCTGCTGTTTCAGGGTCGAGCGGGCGAGCCTGCGCGACCTCGTTGATCGTATTGTGGGCGAAAAGAAAATCGTGAAGACGCTGCTGCGTGAGCGCGTTCGCCACCTGGAGCCGCCGCCTCCGGTCGGGCTTGTACTCCGCATACTGATCTTCGGTTATCTGGTTCTCCGACAAGAGGCGGTCGAACTCGGCGTCTATCTCCTCATCGGAGACCTGAATGCCCTCCTGCGACGCGATCTGCCGCAGCGCCAGGATGCTGAGGATGCGCCCTGCCGCCCGCTCCCGAAGCGCCTGCTGGTGCGTCTCCGCCGTCATTCCGCTCTGCGTCAGGAACTGCTCGTAGGACATATTGCGCTGGCGCAGTTCCGCGCCCAGTTCGCGCAGGTCATCCTCGACCTCTTCGACGACGAGCGCCTCCGGGTAGTGGATGGTGGCCCGCTGGACGATCTCCTGGATCAGGCGGTTCTCGGCCACCTGGTCGCCCAGTTGCGCGGCGGTCTCTTCCTCGCGCTTGCGGATCAGGTCGCGCAGTTCGGCGACGGTCTGCACGTCGGCGACCTGCCGGGCAAAGTCGTCGTTGAGTTCCGGCAGCTTCTTGGCGCTGATGCTGCTCAGCTTGACGGTGAAGGTCGCCTGTTTGCCGCGCTTCTCCTCCTCGTCGTAGTCGTCGGGGTAGGTCAGCGTAAAGGTGCGCTCCTCGCCGATGTTCATGCCCAGAATGGCGTCGTCGAAGCCGGGGATGTTGCCGCCGACCTGGATCAGTTGGCGGCGCGGCGGGGTCGGCTCCGCTTCGCCCTCCTCCTGCACCTGGTTCTCCACGATCAGCACGTCCCCCGTCTGCACGCCGCGATCCGTGACGCGATCCAGGCGGGCGCGGCTTTCGCGCAGCCGCTCGATGGCGCGGTCAATATCGTCCTCGGTGATGGTGTAGACGGGCTTTTCGACCGTGAGGCCGGTGTACTCGCCGAGCGTGACCTGCGGCTCCAGCGGGACGATGGCCTTGTAGGTGTAGGGCTTCTTGTCTTCGAGGTCGGTCGGCTCGATTCGGGGCTGGCGGAAGGGCGTGATGGCTTCCTCTTCGAGGGCTTTGTAGTAGCTGTCGGTGATCAGCTTTTCCAGCGCGCGCTCGCGCACGCGGCTCGTATCCACATAGCGTTCGAGGATAGCGCGGGGCGCTTTGCCGGGGCGAAAGCCGGGGACGTTGGCGTAGCGGCTGAACTCGCGATAGACGCTGTCGAAAGTGCGCGCGACCTGCTGCTCATCCACGGAGATGTCCAGCACAATGGTGCAGGGGTCGGTCTGCTCGGCGGTTACCTGCATATCAACTATTCCTTTACGTCAAGGTGGGTTCTACCCTGAAAAGGGGAGGTTCGGCACGCCGGGCGCAGCGACGGGAGAGCGAGACTTTGCGCCGGAAAGGTGACGAACGTGCGATCATTCTGGCAAAAACACAGGATACGCGGGCATCGCCTGCCCACCGGGAGAGTTCTCGTACCCTCGTCTTCCTTCCCACGCTCGCGCGATTCTGAAGGGGAAGGGAGGCTATCGTCCATGCGGGCGCGCGCCGGTATCCTGAAAAGATGTTGACCTTATTGGTTGTGTAGGATACACTATAGGCACGCCTACTGTCAAGGGTCGGAGCGGCGGCGTCAGCGGCTTACGACCCCGGTTCCGGGAGAAGAGAGCAATGGACTTCACCGCAGCGCAAATCCGCCATTTCCGCGCGCATGGCTACCTGGCCGTGCCGCAGTTCTACAGTGCCCGCGAGGTCGCCGCGATCCGGGCCGAACTCGACCGTCTCCAGCGGGAGGGCTTTCTGCGCAATGTCGCCACCGATGGCGACGGCAAAACGCATTCGCAGGTCAAGCAGAACCTGCAGATGTGTCCGATGTCGCCCAAAAGCCCGTTCTTCCGCGCCATGCCCTTCGATCCGAAGGTCGTCCGCGCGGTCAGCCAGTTGCTCGGCGATCCGGTCCTGCTGCACCTGGATCAGGTGTTCATCAAGCCCGGCAGGCACGGCTCCGGCACGAACTGGCATCAGGACAACGCCTATTTTCAGATCGCCGATCCCTTGAAAGGCACGGCGATGTGGGTCGCGGTGCATGACGCCACGATCGCCAACGGGACTCTGGAGGTGATTCCCGATGTCTTTCGGACGAAGTACGAACACAGCCGCGATCCGTATAGCGACCATCATATCCGCTGCTACCCGGACGAGACGAAAGCGGTTCCTATCGAACTGCCTGCGGGCGGGGTGGTCTTCTTCGCCTACGGAACGCCGCACTGCACGCGGGGCAACAACACGGACAACGCGCGGGCGGGGGTCGCGCTGCACTTCATCAACGCGACGGTGGACGGCCATGCGCTGGCCGGGTTCGAGCCGGGCAAGCGTCCTTACCTGACCGGGCCGGAGGCGACGGGCGGCGTGCGGGAGTACGGGGTCAAAGTCGCAGGAACGTGGGAGCAGGAGGTCGCGAAGGCGCTGGCCTAACCCCCCGTCCCCCTTCCCAGCGCAGCGTTTTAGGGTCGCACGGTCTGTCCCGAATCGTTTCGGAACAGACAGACCGTGACGTGGGGGACGGGGGGGCAGGTCTACTCCGCAGGCGCTTCCGGGGCGGGCGCGGGCGTCTCGGCGGCGGCTTTGGGGGCGGCAGGCGCTTTCGTGCGGGGCGGGCGCGGTGTCGTCGTCTTGGCGGCAGGCGCGGGCCTGGCAGGGGGCGCGGGACGGGCAGGCGCGGGCTTCGCGGGCTTGGCGGCTTTGGCGGCCTTGATGCGGGCTTGAATGCGCTCTTCTTCGCGTTTGCGAGTGCGGCGAATCTCTTTGGCTCGAATACGCACGGGGTGATCCTCCAGCTCAGTACGGTCGTTCGACGGTTGGTGTCTTCAGGATAAGGGCGGGCGGCAGCGCCGCAGCACAGCCCCATACTATACCCAACCCGGCTCGCATTTGTCAAACGACGATTGCTCGCGAGTCTATGCTTTTGGTTGACTTAACCGCCGGAATCGCCGTATAATGTGGCTCCCGGAATCAAATAAGGCCCATCCGGGATCGAGGCCCAGGAAAGAGGAACTGCCGCTGTGCGCGTTCTGCATGTTGCACAAGAGGGAATCGAGGCGGCCCGCGCCGCGCTGCGCCGGGAAACGCTGCAAGAGAACCCGCGCGCCGAAACCATCGTGCGTGAGATCATCGCGGACGTGAAGGCGCGGGGCGATGCCGCGCTGCTGGAACTGTCGCGCCGCTTCGACGCGCCGAACCTGACGACGCTGGAAGCGCCGCGCGCTGCCTGGGACGCTGCCGAGGAGCAGGTCGCGCCGGAACTGCGCGCCGCCGTTGAGAAAGCCGCCGCCAACATCGCCGCCTTTCACGAGAAGCAGCGCAAAACAAGCTGGCTGGACGCGCAGCCGGGCCAGATCACGGGGCAGTTGATCCGCCCGCTTGACCGGGTCGGCGTCTACATTCCCGGCGGCACGGCGGCCTATCCCAGCACCGTCCTGATGACCGTGATTCCCGCGCGCGTGGCGGGCGTGCCGGAGATCGTGCTTTGCACCCCGGCGCAGCGCGACGGCACGGTGGCTCCGCTCGTCCTGTTCGCCGCGAAGGTGGCGGGGGCGCATCGGCTCTTTACGGTCGGAGGCGCGCAGGCGGTGGCGGCGCTGGCGTTCGGCACGGAGAGCGTTCCGGCGGTGGATAAGGTCGTCGGGCCGGGCAACGTCTACGTCAATATCGCCAAAAAGCTGCTCTGGGGCGTGGTGGATATAGATATGCTGGCCGGGCCGAGCGAGGTCTGCGTCGTGGCGGACGAGGGAGCCGATCCCGCCTTCGCCGCGCTCGATCTGCTGACCCAGGCCGAACACGATGTCGAGTGCGCCGCCTATCTCATCACGCCGTCCGAGCGGATCGCGCAGGCCGTTCAGGAGGAGATCGAGCGGCAGTTGGCGCGTCTGCCGCGCCGGGAGATTTTGCAGGAGGCTTTAGACAAAAACGGGGCCATTCTCATCACGGAGTCGCTGGAGCAGGCGTATCAGCTTGCCAATGTGAGCGCGCCGGAGCATCTGGCCCTGATGGTGCGCGACCCGTTCGCTGCCCTCGGCCACATCCGCAACGCGGGCGCGATCCTGATGGGCGACTACGCCCCGCAGACATTGGGCGACTATATGGCCGGGCCGAGCCACACGCTGCCGACGAGCGGCACAGCGCGCTTCGCTTCGCCGCTGCATGTGGATACGTTCGTCAAGAAGTCCAGCTTCATCTACTACACGCCACAGGCATTGGGGCAGGTCGCCTGCGCGCTGGACGCTTTCGCCCGCGCCGAGGGCTTTGATGCACACGCCGAGGCGGTAGGAGTGCGCGGCGTCTGCCCGGAAGCAGATTAGACAGGATTCACGGGATTTTTCAAGATTTACAGGAGGATTGGTTCGTAAAGTTCGGGGAGAGAGTTCGTTTCTATTGAACGCAAAGCGACCGGGCCGCATCTAAACGATGAGAATGGCTATGTTTGCTTTTGCCCGCAGAAAGGACGAACGCCATGAAGACCCGCCTGTACTTTCTCTGGAGTGGACTGGCCTGTTCTGGCCTGATTATGTCCGTTGTCGCCGCGCAGCAGACTGCCGCAAAGCCGCCGCAGTCCGCACCCTCTCCGCCGAAGGCGGACAAGAAGGCACAACCGCACTTGCTGGCAGCCCCGACGCAAGAGCCGACCGAGTTGCCATATTCTATCCTGACTGGGCCGGAGACGCTGACCGATCCGGCGCAAAAGCCGTGGGAGGATACGCTGCGCCGTCTCAAAATCCAGATTGCTCCGGGCGGACAGCGTGTTGTTCCGGGGGAACCGCAACCGTTCATAGTCGAATCGCGCAATCTCCTGTTCACGCCCGAAGACGCGGCCCGTGTGCAGACGTTTCATCCGCTCCTGACGCCGGAGATCATGGAGCGTGTCAAGGTGATTCCGCTCCGACCGCGCCCTGCGCCGCCTGCCCGGCCGGCGGAAAAGCCTGCCAAAGAGCAGACGGTCAAGCCGACCTGATAGCCGCGCTAAGAGGAGACTATGGGGAACTCGGTTTCGTCGCGGCCGGAGGAGGGGGAACCTCTGCGCATCTGGGAGGTTGAAAGGCTGTGGGAACTCGCCAGAGACCTGCCCGTGAAGATGGTTCCCTTGAGCAGCCTGACAGATCTAGATCGGGTCGGTTGGCATGGTCAGGCGGAAAACTGGGGGCGACTGACCTGCCGGGAAGTCGCCGAACATGCCCGGCGTATCTATGAAGCCGACCTGGACTATCCGATTCTTCTGTCTGCGGAAGGTCACTTATTGGATGGCTTTCATCGCATGGCTAAAGCCTACTTGCTCGGCATGACCGAGCTTCCTGCCGTGCAGTTTGAACAGAACCCGGAACCGGACAGACTGCGCCCTCTCCCGGACTGGCTGCGCAGCACCTTGAAGAGAGATTCATGAGCCAACCGCGCATCGCGACAATCGAACGAAAGACGAGCGAGACCGACATCCGCCTGAAGCTGGAACTCGACGGCGACGGGACGAGCGACATCGCCACCGGAGTCGGCTTCTTCGACCACATGCTCACGCACATCGCCAAACATGGTCTGATGAACCTGAGCGTGCGGGCCACAGGCGATCTGCACATAGATGACCATCACACGGTCGAGGACGTGGGCATCGTGCTGGGCAAGGCGCTGGCGGAGGCGCTCGGCGACCGGGCGGGCATCGCGCGCGTCGGCAACGTCGCCGTGCCGATGGACGAAGCGCTGGTCTTCTGCGCTATAGACATCAGCGGGCGCGGCTTCCTGGCCTGCGACCTGGCTTTCCCAACGCCCAAACTGGGCGATTTCACGACCGAGATGGTCCCGGAGTTCTTCCGCGCCGTCGCCGTTAACGCCGGGTGGACAGTGCATCTGCGGCAGATGGCCGGAACGAACGCGCACCATATTGCCGAGTCGGCGTTCAAAGCGTTCGGACGCGCTGCGGCGCAGGCCGTCGCGCACGATCCGCGCGTCAAAGGAATACCCTCGACAAAGGGAGTGCTGTGATCGGTTCACCCTCACCCCCTTCCCCTCTCCCTTCACCGCACGGACGATAAAGCGTGTCCGCGCTAGGGAGAGGGGAGCGAGTGTGGAAGCATGTACGTTCCTCTGTCACCCGGAGCGCAGCGAAGGGGCTTCAAAGAGATTCTTCGCTGCGCTCAGAATGACAGAGCAGCCTGCTCAGAATGACAAAAAGGCAGAATGACAGTACGAACGCACAGATGAGTGTCTGGCTCCCTTCTCCCTAGCGAGCCTGCGAGCGGTAAAGGGAGAAGGGCCGGGGATGAGGGTGAACCTGTGGCACGGGAAAAACCTGGGAAGGAAGGGAACTCGAAATCCGCTTCTCAGGAGAATACGAACGATGTCGCGAACAGACAGGCCGGGCGAGGTTCTGGCCGCAGCATCGCCGATGGGAACGCTGGTGCGGGCCGTGCTGGTCATCGCGCTGGC
>Ga0070741_10008398_pt1 | contig 20741 bp, 19 predicted proteins | sample Coa_R1_4_FD_66440 | JGI IMG/M metagenome (GOLD analysis project Ga0070741, IMG submission 66440) | Surface soil microbial communities from Centralia Pennsylvania, which are recovering from an underground coalmine fire - Coalmine... | ecosystem: Environmental > Terrestrial > Soil > Unclassified ...
CCGCCTCGTCGGCGCGCGCGGCCCCCGCGCGCCCGCGGTGGAGACCCGCGAGCACGACGGCGGTTCCGCCGCCGGGCATGCGCACGCGCTCGACCACGTCGGCGACGACGCCCACGCGGGCGTAGCTGGTGCCGTGGCGGGGGACGAGGAAGACGCGCGATTCCTCCCCGACGTCGATGGGGAGGGTCACGGTCATGGTCGGGAAGACGACCGTGTCCTCGAGCGCGATCAGCCGCAGGCGGTCACGTTCCATGCCGGCGCGCGAAGGTAAGTCGCGGGAGCGCAGTGTCAACCCGCGGGGCGCGCCGTCGCACTCTCGTCGGAACGCCGCGGGAACCACCTGCGCGGCTCGTGAATCGTGCTTATGAAAAGGAGGACGATGACGGAACTGGTCGAAGACAAGGAGGACCGGACGCCGAGCGGCTTCGAGCCCGACACGATGCTCGCGTCGCAGTTCTTCGATCGCCTGCGCGGCCGCGAGCGGCGTGGCGAGTGGCACCTCATGGTCGCCATCCTCGAGGACGCGGTCAACGTCTACATGAAGCAGGCGGCAGCCGAGGATCCGCACCAGGCGCGGCTTTTCACCGAGGCCGAGGAGTGGATCGAGGCGCACGACCGCCAGTACGTCTTCTCGTTCGAGAGCATCTGCGACATGCTCGGGATCGATCCCGAGTACCTGCGCGGCGGACTTCGGCGGTGGAAGACGGCGGTGCGGGGGCGTGCGGGCGCGGAGCCGGCTCGTCGTGAGCCCGCAGGCGTGCCCGAGACGGTCGAGGGCGAGACCGGCGGCCTCCGCCGCGCGAGCGGCGGGAACTGAGCCCCGCCGTCAGTCCGCCCGCTCCGCCCTCGGATCCGCGGTCGAAGCCCGCTGAGTGACGGCTGGTCCCCGACCGGAGCGTCGCCGCCTTTCGGCTTCGTCAGCCTGCCAAGGTCCGGTCGTGCGGCGCGCGCGTCTCGATGGAGACGGGATGCCCCGCGCGCGCCTCGGCTTCCCCCCCCTTCGCGAGGGAGTGCAGACGGAGGCTCAGCGCGACGAGGAGCGTCCCCGACACGAACCCATAGGCGCCGATCCACAGCACGACGGCGAGAGCGCCCGCGCCCGGGAAGAGGAACAGCAGGATGCCGAGGATCACCGAGGCCGCGCCGCTCAGGCCGAGCAGCCATTCGTCCTCGATGACTTTCCGGAGCCGGATGGCGGCGCCCACCTCGAACGCGCCCGTGACGATCGCCCAGGCCGCGATCAGGTAGAGGAGCACGAACGCGGTGATGCCCGGCCACGCGAACGTGAGGATGCCGGCCGCGATCCCGGCGATTCCCTGCAGGACGAGCACCCACCACGGGTCCGGTCCGCGCCCGCGGATCGCCGTCCCGAGCGCGAGGATGCCGTCCGCGAGGGCGTACGCGCCCCACACGAGCACGAGCGCGGCGAGCGAGATTCCCGGGGCGATGACCGTGACGATGCCGAAGAGGATGCCCGCGAGGCCGCGCAGCAGGACCACCCACCAGTTTCGCGCAACCGTCCGCCAGTCAACGACGTCGACGAGGACTCGCATGCGAATTTCTCCTCTCTTCCGGTCGATCTGCGAAGGTGCAGGGTGCATGCGGAGAGACCGAGGCCGGAATCCCCCACACACGGCACGTGGCGACGGCGCGCCGCCGCTGGATGGGATGTTCCGTGCCGCGCTCGGCCTCGCCCACGAAACCGCCCCCCGGCGCGTGGTTGGACCGAGGACCACGTGATCGCAGCCCCGCCTGCGCGGCTTGCGGGGTGGACGGTACGGCGGCGAGGGGTGCGGCCGGCGAGCCGCGGTGCCGCGCGGCCCTCGTGGATCTGATCGAAGCTCGCCGGCCCGCCCGCGTCACTCGAGGGGCTTCTGCTTCATGCAGGAGCACCCGCCGGGCGCCGTCTTCGTGTCCTGCGCGGCGCCGTGCCGGCGCTGCCGCGCGTCTGCCTCGGCGTTCCCGCACGTCCCGCAGCAGCCGCCACCCGGCATGCAGCCGCCCGCCTCGACGTTCGGCGCGGCCACGGCTTCGCGCGTGGCCGGCGCCGGCGTCGCGGGCGCGTCCGCCCCGCGGGCGGCGAGCGGCGCGCCGGCGAGCGCGGCGGTGACGGTGGCAACGACGAGCATTCGACGCATGCGATCCTCCGCGCCCCTTCTGACAGGCAAGGGTCGCGTGTCAACCGCCCGGGGGCTCCGCGGCCGCGACGGGTCGAGGATCGGCGTCGGTCGTAGGCCGACCCTACGGGGCCCGGTTCCCGTCCGGGAGCCACCCGTGGGCCGCGAGGAAGCTCCGCAAGCGCGGGTCGTCCGTGGCGAGCGGCGGGAGCCACGTGCCGACGAGCGTGCGCTCCCACCAGACGCCATCGGCGTTCCCGGGGCGTGCGAAGGTGTAGCGGTAGAGGAGGGCGCGCACGTATCGCGGCGGGGCGTCGGGGAACGGGTCGCGCTCGAGGAGGGCGCGCACCGTGTCGTCCCCCTGGAGGAGCTTCCACACGAGGTGGAGCGTCCAGGGATACCGTGCGGGCGTCGACATCGCGGCGAACCAGAGCTGCCACGCCATCCGGTACTGGTATGGGGCCGCGAGGCACGGCCGCCGGTGCGGGTCGCCCGGCTTGCACGGAAACTCGTACTCGAGCCAGCGCGCGTCGTCGCCGAGCGTCTCGCCGCGCGTCCCCTCGAAGACGATCTCGTCCCGCTCCCGCCCGACCGTGCCGAACGCACCGTACGTGTTCACCAGGTCGAGGGGATCGAACGCCGTGTTCATCACCTGGCCGGGCGAGACGAGGTTCGCGACGGGCCGGATGCTCAGCACGGCGACGAGGACGACGAGCGCCGCCGTCGCTGCGCGCGCGAGCGGCGACGGTCGCGCGCGGGCGTGCGCGGCCGCCGCCGCCGCGACGAGGCGCCGAGGCAGGACCCGTGCGAGGGCCGCATCGTCGAAGCAGGCGAGGATCGGGACGATCGTGAGCCAGTTGAGGAAGGACAGGTTCCCGCTCACGATCAGGAAGAGCTGAAACGCGAGGAGAAGCATGCCCGCGATCGTCCGCGCGCGGCGCGGGCCGAAGACGAACCACGGGGCGGCGAGCTCCGCCACGTGGTTGAACGCGGCGCCCGCGCGATGGAACCAGGGCGGCATGAAGTGGAGCAGCGGGCTCACCGGATTCGGGATCGGCTGCGTCTCGTAGTGCCAGTAGAGGCAGGTGAGGTCGCGCCAGCACGGGTCGCCCCGCACCTTGATCAGGCCGGCGCCGAGCATGATCCGGAAGACGAGCCAGCGGAGCAGCCAGACGACGGCGGTCGGCGGCGGCCGGCTGGGGAAGGGACGCGGGTCGAGGAGCGGGCAGAGGAAGATCGCGAGGAAGCCGGTCTCGAGCAGCTGGATCTCCCAGCCGTACCCGTACCAGTCCTGACCGACGTGGACGTACGAGAGGTAGAGCACCCAGAGCGTCGCGAAGAGGATCGCGTTCCCGAAGCCGACGACGACCAGCCCCGCGAGCCCGACGCCGAACCAGGCGCCGGCGACGAGCGCGCCGTCCGGCGCGCCGAGCCAGAAGAGCGTCGGGAGCGCGCGGGCGGCTGCGGCGGGCGAGCCGAAGTGTGCCTGGACGCGGGGCAGGAACTGGACGACGGGCAGGAGGCCGTCGCTGCCGAGGAGGGGGAGCACCTGCCGGGCGAGGGCGAGGAACGCCACCAGGTACACGGCGCCGAGGAGGCGCAGGATCGCGAAGCGCGTGAGCCAATACGTGGGCTGCCCGGTCACGGCCGTCCTCCGCCGCCGGCGCGCTTGCCGGCGCGCCGCACCCGCGGTATCACGCGTGCAGCGCGCGCGGAGGGCGGCGGAATGCGGGGAGTGATCGTCGGAGGGCTCATCGTGCTCGTGGCCGGCGGCTGTCGCAGCCGGCCCCGCCCCGTGTACGAGTACGAGCCGCCGATCACCATCGTCAGACCCGGCCGTCCCGCGTCCGCCCCTGCAACGGGGACGACGGCCGCTGCTCCCGAGCCGACTCCCGCGCCGGCGCCTGCGTCCCCGCCGACGACGGTGCCGCGCCGCTCCCCCTGGCTCCACGGCGAGGCGCGGTAGGGACGACCGCCGTCGTCGTCGCTAGCGCCGCAGGTGGACCGCGAAGATGTTCCCGCGGTGGCGGAGGTACACCGCATCGCGCATGATGAGGCCCACCTCGACGCCGCCCGCGCCCTCGCCCTCGTGGAGCGTGACCGGACTCCCGTGGTTGATCGAGAGCGTGACGACGCGCTCGTCGGGATCCGCGGCGTAGACGAGCGAGCGCAGCCGGACGTGCGGCTCGCCGGGCGGCGGGGCGGGCGCTTCGCCCGAGCTCTCGGGCTCCTCGACGTCGGCCGCGTGGGGGCGCGACGCGCGCGGGGGAGCCGGCGGAACCGCGGCGACGGCGAGGGCGCTGGCGGCCACGCGCGCCCGCGGCGGCGGCTCGTTCGCGCGCGAGATCGCCAGGGGCGGCGCGGGGGCCGCGGGCGGGAGGACCGCCGCGTCGGCGGACGCGTCGATCGGCGCCGGGGGCGCGGGGCTGGGTCGGCCGCGCGTGAGCACCGCCGCGGCGAGCGCCGCGCCGAGGACGAGGGCGGCGAGCGACCCGCGGCGGCGCGGCCGCCGCGGGTCGCCGCGCCACGCCCCGGCCCCGCGGGCGAGGGGGCCCGCGTTCTCGATCTCGCGGAGTGCCTCGAGGATCGAGCTCACGACGCGCCCCCGGACGCGGCGGCGAGCGTCGGACGGGGGTAGCCGCCGGCGGCCGCGTAGAGGACGATGCGTGTCAGCCGGCCGACCTGTCCGTCGGCCGCGAGGAGGCGGGAGCGCTGGAAGTCGAGGACGGCCTTCGCGGTCGCCTCGTCGTACTCGCCGGTGACCGGAAGGTCGTCCGCGCCGGCGCGGCGGAGCATCATTTGGAGCCGGTCGACGTGCAGCCCCTTGCGGTTCGCACCGAACGTCGGCCCGAGCGCTTCGAAGTCGCGCCAGAGCACGTGGGCCTGCCCGAACCACACGCGGTCGAGCGCGTCGAGGTCGAGCGTGACGGCCGCACCGTCGACCGCCACCGTCGCCGTCGTGTCGGTCAGGCCGACGAGCGCCGCCCAACGCGGCCCGATGGCCCCGGGCACGCGAAGCTCGAGGACGGCGGGCAGGTCGAGGAGGCGGAGCATGCTGCGGTTCCCGGTGAGCCGCAGGTCTTCGAGGCCGCGGCGCCACGCGACGCGCTCGATCTCCCCGGGCAGGGTGCTCGCCTCGTCGCCCTCGAGCGGCCGCGCGCGCCACGCGGCGAGGACGGAGGAGACCGCCGCGACGGCGCTCGGCTGGGCGTCGAGGTCGGCGAGACGACGCTCGAAGTCGACCGTCGAGAAGGGCACGGCGCGCGACGTCGCGGGCGCCGCCGTCGCTCCGCTCCCCGCCGATGCCGTCGCCGGCGCCCGCGGCGAGACGTCCGGCGCCGACGGCGCATCCGCGCGCACCGCGCCCGCGGGCGCGGGGAGCGCGTCGAGACGGTCTCCGACGCGCGGCACGCCGAGCGTCGCCATCCCGACCGCGATCGCCGCCACGCCGGCCGCGACGGCCGCCGGCCGCCCCGCGCGTGACCGCCGGGACAGCGGCACGGCCCCGATCTCCCGATACGCCTGGAGGACGCATCGGGCCGTCACGCGCCGGCGACGGGCGACGAACGCCGCCAGCATCGCGCGGTGCGCGATCATGTTGACGAGCCGGGGGACGCCGCCCGAGAGCCGATGGACGAGCGCGAGGGCCGGGCGCGTGAACGCGCGCACGGCCTTGCCGTGGCTCGCGACGGCGAGCCGATGGCGCACGTACTCGGTCGTCTCGCGGGCGGAGAGGGGTCCGATGTGGCAGCGGAGCGTGATCCGTTGATTCAGCTGCGTGAGCGACGGGTCGAGCAGCAGCCCGCGCAGCTGCGGCTGGCCGACGAGGATGACGCGCAGGAGCTTCTCCGTCGTCGTCTCGAGGTTCGAGAGGAGGCGGAGGTGCTCGAGCAGCTCGATCGAGAACGCCTGCGCCTCGTCGATGACGACGACCGACAGCCCGCCCGCCTTCCGCTGCGCGAGGAGGTGCGCGTTGAGCGCGTCGACCAGTTCCATGTGGCTCGTGCCGGCCGCCTCGATGCCGAGCTCCCGGTCGATGCGCTGGATCAGCTCGAGGGCCGACACGGCGGGGTTGAAGATGTACGCGGTCGCCACCTCGGGCCCGAGGTCGGCCAGGAACGAGCGGAGGAGCGTCGTCTTGCCGGTGCCGACGTCGCCCGTGATGCAGACGAAGCCGCTCGACTCCGAGAGCCCGAGCTGGAGGTGCGCGAGCGCCTCCGCGTGCTTGCGGGAGAGGAAGAGGTAGCGCGGATCCGGGGTGAGCCGGAACGGCGCGTCGACGAGCCCGAAGAACCGCTCGTACATCCCTTCCTCCCTCCGCTCTTCGGGGGCCCGCGCGCCTTATAGTGGAAAGGGCGCGGGCGTTCCAGCGGGCCACTCGTCCCGCCGCCGCGCCGCCCGTCGGACGGCGCGCGAGCCCGCGGCCTGGACGCTCCGAGCCCTTGCCCGGGTGCGACCCCGCACGGTAGAGAGCGTCGCGCTCCCGGCGCGGGGGGACTCCGGAGAATGCGTCGATCGTCGCTCATCGCTCGGCTCGTCACGCTCGCCGTCGCCGCCTGCGCCGGCTCCGCCGCGGCTCACGCGATCCTCGTCCGCTCGTCGCTCGCCGACGCGCCCGTTCGGCCCGACGTCCCGACGGCCGTCACGCTGCGCTTCAACGCGGGCATCGAGGTGAAGCTCTCGCGCGTCGTCCTGCTGAACGCGCGGCATGCGGAGCAGCCGCTCGCCGTCGGACCCGGCGCGCAGGCCGGCGAGATGGTCGTGCAGGTGCCGGCGCTCGGCCCGGGGTCGTACGGCCTCAAGTACCGCGTCATGGCGGCCGACGGGCACCTGACCGACGGTACGGTCCGCTTCACCATCGCGGCGGCGCGCTGAGCGCGTGGTCGTCCTCGGCGATTTTCTCGACGACCTGATCGGCGGCTGCGGCGTCGTCGCATGGTCGCTCGTCGTCGGCGGCGTCGTCTGGGCCCTCGCGGTGCTGGGCGCGTGGCGGCCGCTCCCCACGCCCGCGCGCGAGGCGCTGGCCCGGTGCCTCCGCCTCGTCGGCGCGGGCGCCGCGGGCGTCGTCGTCGCGGGGAGCGCCCAGGTGACGATCAAGGCCCGCCTCCTCGCCGCGGCGCTCGGGCGGTCGGCCTTTCCCGAGTTCGCGTCCACGCCGTTCTTCCTGGCGCACCTCGTGCAGGCGATGGTCGCCGTGGCCGTTCTCGCGGCCGACGTCCTCGTGCGCCGCCGGCCGGGCTCGCGCGCGCGGTGGGCGGCGCTCGCCCTCGCGACGGCGGCGCTCGTCGCCAACACGGCCTGGCTCGTGCACGGGGCGAGCCGCCTCGAGCACCGGGGCGCGCTCATGACGGTGACGGCGCTGCACGCGCTCGGGGCCGGCGCCTGGGGCGGGGGGCTCGCGCAGCTCGTCGCGCTCTGGCGGCTCGCGCGGCGCCGTCCCGACGTCGCGGCGCTCTGGCCCGTCGTGCTCCGCCGATTCTCGTTCGTGGCGCTTCCGGCGACCGCCCTCGTCGCTGGCACGGGCGCCGCGCTCGGCTGGGTCTACGTCCGGACGTGGAACGGCCTCGCCGGGACCCCGTACGGCGCGCTCGTCGTGACGAAGGCCGTGCTGTTCGCGTGCGCGCTCGCGCTCGGCGCGCTCAACTTCCTCGTCGCCCGGCGCGCCGTGCGCGGCGTCGCGGGCCCCGAGCTGCGGACGCGGGCGCCGTACCACGTCGAGACCGAGGCGCTGGCGCTTCTCGCGTTGCTCCTCGCCGCGCAGGCGCTCTCGGCGCAGCCGCCGGCCATCGACATGGGGGACTACGCGGCGAGCTGGCGCGAAGTCGTGCAGGTGTTCGCGCCGAAGCGCCCGCGCCTCGAGACGCCACCCGTCGCCGAGGTGCAGCGCGAGCGGCCCGATGCGCTCGCGGCGCCGGGCACGCCGAGCCCCGGCGACGCATGGGCCGAGTTCAACCACAACGTCGCGGGGCTCGTCGTCGTCGCGATCGCGCTGCTCGCGTGCGCCGCGCGCTGCAACGTCCCCCTCGCGCGGCACTGGCCGCTCGGCTTCGTCGCGCTCGCCGTCTTCCTCCTCTTCCGGAACGACCCCGAAGCGTGGCCGCTCGGGCACGAGGGGTTCTGGACGAGCCTCCGTGACGGCGGCATCCTCCAACATCGCCTCGCCGTGCTGCTCGCGTCGGCGCTCGGCATCCTCGAGTGGCGGGCGCGAATCGCCCAGCCGCCGCAGGGGCGGCTGCCGTTCGTCTTCCCTCTCCTCAGCTTCGTCGGCGGCGTGCTCCTGCTCACGCACTCGCACAGCGCGTTCGAGGTGAAGAGCGACTACCTGATCGAGATCTCGCACACCGGGATGGGCCTCCTGGCGCTCCTCGTCGCCGGGGGCCGGCTCCTCGAGCTGCGTCTCGCGCCCGCCGGCGGCCGACTCGCCGGCGTCGGGAGCCTGGTCGCGATGCTCCTGATCGGGGCGATTCTCGTGTTCTACCGAGAGCCCGACGTGTCCGCGACGCGGGCCGTCGCCGCGGTCGCGCACGTCGCCGACGTCGCGACCGCGCGCTGACCGACGCCGCGTGCGGCGAGCAACGAGACCGCCTCGGCGACGACCTCGTCGGGCGGGATGTCGAGGCACTCCATCCCGAACGAGCACCGGAACGCGCGACACGGCGTGCAGGGCGTCGGCCGCCGGAGCAGCCGCGCCGCAGCGCTCCGCGGCCGGAACTGGCCTTCGTCCTCGGTCCCCGAGAAGAGGATCACCATGGGCCGCCGGAGCGCGTCGGCCAGGTGCATCGGCGCCGAGTTGTTGGCCACGACGAGCGCCGCCCGCTCGACGAGCGCCGCGAGCTCGGGAATCGTGTCGCGGCCGACGAGCGAGACGACGCGCGGGTCGTCCGCGCTTTCGAGGACCGCCGCCGCGACGTCGGCGTCCCTCGGGCTTCCGACGGCGACGACGGGGAGCCCGGTTTCGCGCGCGAGGCCGCGCGCGACGCCGCCGAACCGCTCCGGTGCGTACCGGCGCGCTGCGCACGTCGCGCCGGGGGCGAGAAGGACGAAGGGCGCGTCCGCCCGGACCCCGACGCTCGCGAGCAGGCGCGTCGCGCCGGCCCGGGCGGCCGGCGGGACGTGGATGACCGGGCGGCGATCGGGGATCGAGAAGCCCGCCGCCTCGAGCAGGAAGAGGTTCCGCTCCACCTGGTGCCCGCCGTCTGGCGGCGGGTGGACCCACTGCGAGAGGAGGCTGCCGCCGAACTCCTTCGACTGCCCGACGCGGATCGGGACGCCGGCGAGCCAGCAGACGTACGCGGGCGGATAGGGCGACTGCGCGAAGCTCGTGAAGACGATCGCGGCGTCGAAGCGCCGTGTCCGGAGCGCATCGACGATCGTCGCTTCGCGCGCGGGATCGATCGGCATGGTCCCGCCGGCATCCTGCCAGACGCTCGTCCACGCGATGACGTCGTCGATCCAGGGCAGGAGCGGCGCCGCCCGGCTCCCGGCGGGCGAGGCGAGCAGCGTGAGGCGTGCCGCAGGGAGGGCGTGCCGGAGCGCGCGGAGGGCCGGCGCCAGCATGATGACGTCACCGATGTTGTCGAGGCGGATGGCGAGCAGCCGCCGCACGTGCCGCCAGTGGCTCGGCGCGGAGCCACGCGTCGGGGACGCGACGCCCCTAGTCGTAGGCGGCGTAGGACTTCTCCTCGACCAGCACGGACCGACAGACCTCGTTGATGCGCCGCTTGAGCAGGGCGCGGCGGTCGTTCCCGCGATAGATGCCGCGCGCCGCACGGATGAACGTCGGCCCGAAGTGTTTCCGGCGCTCGCAGTCCCGGACCGCGTCCTCGAGCTCCCAGAGCATCTCGTTCACCGCGAAGAGCTCCGCGGCGAGCCTCGCGATCTCGGTCGAGCGCGAGACGGCGCGATCTCGGACGGCGCGCAGGAGCGCGAGCTCGAACGCGACGTTCGCGCTCCGTGCCACGTCGGCGATGCGCGTGCGCTTGATGTCGAGGATCGTGATCCTGTCGATGAGCTCCCCGGGGGAGATCGGTACGAGGATCATGTCCGACACCGACGCGGACATCGCCGCGACGCCCGCCTCGTAGCAGCCGCTTCGTCGGCGCGCTCATCCCGCGTTGGCGGGGTTTTCGCGGAATATTTCGGGAGCGGCCGCGCTCAACGCCGTCGCGCGGCGAGCCGCGCTTCGTGCCGATCATCGAACCAGTCCTCGTCGTATCGGAGGAGGACGAAGTCGCGAGCAACGAGCGTGCGGAGCTCGCCCTCGGCGAGGAGGAAGCGCGCGGTCGGATGCGCGTGGCGCTCGAGATTGCGGCGCGTCGGGTGGACGACGACGAGGATGCCGCCGGGTGTGAGGACCGCCGGCAGCGCCGCGAAGAGCGGGCGCCAGAGGAAGTCGACCGAGACGACGACATCGAAAGGACCCGGGGGCAGCGCCTCGCGCTCGAGGTCCGCCGCGACGAGATCGAGCGAAACGCCGGCGCGTGCGGCGGCCGCGCGTGCGCGCTCGAGCGCCACGGGCGAGACGTCGACGAGGGTCACGGCGAGGCCGCGCCGAGCGAGCCAGATCGCGTTCCGGCCCGCGCCGCCCGCGACGTCGAGTGCCCGCGGCGCGGGCACGGCGTCACCGCGCGGCAGGACGTCCTCGAGCGCCACGAGGAAGGAGGACGGCGCCGCGCCGTCGTCGACGCGGCGCTCGTGCCAGCGGGCGTCCCAGCGCGCCCGGTCGCCCTCGGCCATCGCCGCCGCATAGCACGTTCGCGCGCCGCTCGCGCCTTGACGGCGTGGAAGGCGCTCGTGTAACGGCGCCGCCATGGTGGAGCTCGGCGACATCGAAGCGCGCCTCCGCGCGCTCGAGGATCTCGAGGCGATCAAGCGGCTCAAGTACCGCTACTGGCGCTGTCTCGACTTGAAGCAGTTCGACGCGCTGGCCGACTGCTTCACGGAGGACGCGACGGCGAGCTACTCCGACGGACGGTACCGGTTCGCCGGGCGCGAGGCGATCGTCGCCTTCCTCCGCGACGCGCTCGGCCCGGCCTCGGGGTCGGTCGGCTTCCACCACGGTCTGCAGCCCGAGATCGAGCTCACCGGGCTCGCCACCGCGCGCGGGACGTGGGCGCTCCACAACTACTTCTTCAACGAGAGGCAGAACCGCGGCGTCCGGATCGCGGCCTTCTACGACGACGAGTACGCGAAGCAGGCGGGCGTGTGGCGCCTCCGGCACACGGGCTACCGGGCCGTCTTCCACGAGGAGTGGCGCCGCGACGAGCCGGGTCGCGTTACGCGGCTCGCCTGAGGCGCGACGCCGGGCGCGGCCGGCCCGCGGTCCACCCTACCGCGAGGCGCGGTCCTCGCCGCCGTGGTATCCCGCATGCGGCGCGCCGCGCGACCGGGACCCGACGCGTGGACCGCGGGCCGACGCGGCCGGGGCGTGCGGACGCGCGGCCACGACGGGCGGGGAGGCGTAGCGGGGCGGCTGAAGACGGGCCTCGCGCGCGCGGACGTCGCGCGGCGCGGGGCGCCCGCGGCCGTCCGGCATCGGTCGCGACGCCCGCGGGGGCGCCGGCCGCGGCACGGCGGTGGAGGTGCCGTGCGTCGGGGCCCGCATCCCGACGGGCGCCTCGCCCCGGCGGCGCCGTCCGGCGTCGGGAGCCGCGTGCGTCTCACCCGGATGCGTGACGCGGGGCGCGGGCGGGCGCACGCGCGGGCTCGTGGGCCGCGTTTCCGCCCACCTCGCGGCGGAGCGGCCGCCCGGCCCGCGGTCGCCGTGCCACGGCTGCGGCACCGCGGCGACGGGCCGCGTGCGCTTCGCGTCGGGACCGGCGTTCCGGCCCGGGCGGGTCGAGGGTACGCGGGACGACGGGGCGAGGCGCGGCGCGGGCGCCGCGGGGCGGACATCGTTCACTCCGACCGCCCGGAGCCGGTGGGAGACGTCGGCGGGCGGGCGCGTCGCGACGACGCGGCGGGCGCGGAGAGCGTCCGGGGGACGCGTCGCGCGGCCCTCGCGCGGCACGAGGCTCGCTCGCGTCGGACGGATTCCGAGACGGCCGTGGACGGGGCGGAGCTTCGCCGCCTCGACGCGGACCCGCTGCACGCCTCCCCGCCCGAAGTGAGCGCGACGCACGGCGACGACGGCGTTCTGCACGCGGGCGTTTCGGTAGATGCGAACGTTCTTCACGTTGACGTACGTGTTCCGCTGGATGACGACGTTGTTCACGATGCGCGGGCCGCCCCAGCCGCCCCACCACGCGTGTCCGACGAAGCCGGGCCGACCCCACCACGGGATGCAGGGCTCGCCCCAGCCGAGCGCCACCCAGCCGACGAACGGCGTCGCGACCGAGACGGACACCGTCGGGCCGAAGAACGCGACCAGCGCGGGAGCGTAGACGGGCGCGACGACGACCGGCCCGGGCGCCCACGCCCACGCGCCGCCGATCGTCACCCAGCGACCGTAGTGGAACGGGGCCCAGCCCCACGGCGCCTCGTCGATCCACGTCCAGCCGTAGTACGGATCCCAGATCCACCGCCCCTGGCCGTACGGCGCCCAGCCGGCGGGCACGGCGCGCGGTACCCACACGTGCCCGTACTGGGGCTCCTCGTGCCAGTCGCCGTAGCGGTCGAGGTCGTCCGTTCCGGCGAGGGTCGGCGGGACGTACGCCGCGCTCTGCGGCTTCTCGCCGCGCTCGGCGCTCCGGTCGAAATTCCAGCGGTCCCACGTGTCGGGCTCGGGCGCGTCGCTCGTCGCGACGGTCGCCGTGTCCGTGCCTTCGAGCTCCATGCGACGATCGGGGCCGATCTCCGTCGTGTCGCCCCCGGCAGGGTCGGCGCTCGCTTCGCCGCCTCGTCGCGTGGTGAACGTCGTGCCCTGGTCGTCGACGTCGACGCGATAGTAGCCGGGCTTCTCGAGCGTGAACGCGGCGCTCGGCGTGTCGATCTCGATCGTCTGCCCGGGCGGCATCTCGGGCGCGTCGAGCGCCACGTGTCCGCCCGTCACGCGGAACTGCATGAAGCCCGTCTCGAGCGACTCGAGGTCGAGCTCGGTGTCGCTTCCCGCGCGCACGAACGTGCGCGGCCCGAGCTCCAGCTCGAGGTTGCCGCCCGAGCTCGCATAGAGGGAATCGCCGGCGGCGAGCGGCGTGTTCACCTGCGCCGGCGCCCAGTCCTCGGCACCGGTCCGCCAGAACGACACCTCGCCGTCGACGAAGGCGAGGCGAGGCGGCACGGGACCTTCGGCCGACGTCCGCGGCGGCGGAGGCGGCGGCGCGGCGACTGCTTGGGCGATTGCGGCGAGGAGGAGTGCGGAAAGGATCGTCGGCCGGAACATCGGCGCTCCAACTCGCACATTCCGCGCCCGTTACGCCGACGCGAGTGCGAAGCAGTGCCTGGGCGCGCGCGCGCTCGCTCGGTCACCGTCCATCTGCTAACCCCGGTGCCGATGACGTCCGACGACTTCTGGCGCGCGCTCCTCGATCCGAGCGCACCGATCCCCGCCGGCTGGCCCGCGGGCGCGTGGGGCGTCCTCCTCCTCTTCCTCGTCCCGGTCGGCGGCGGCATCCCCGCCGGCGTCCTCATGGCGCGCGACCGCGGCCTCGGGCCCCTCGCCACGGCGTGGCTCTACCTCGTGTCCGACGTCATTCTCGCGTTCGTCTTCGAGCCGTTCCTCCGCTTCGTCGTGCTGGTCGGCCGCTCCGTGCCGGTGCTCGGCCGCGTCGCCCGACGCGTCCGCGAGGCGATGCGGCGCTCGGGCGGGGCGGATACCTGGGGAACGAGCCCGCTCGGCCTCGTGATGGTGAGCTTCGTCGAGCCGATGACCGGCCGCTCCGCGGCGGCGGCGGTCGGACACGGCTTCGTGTCCGGCTGGGCGATCGCGATCACGGGCGACATGCTCTTCTTCGCCGTCATCATGATCTCGACGCTCGCGATGAACCGCGCGATCGACGACGAGCGGACGACCGCGCTCGTCATGGTGGCCGTCGTGCTCGGCCTCCCGCCGCTCGTCCGGCACCTACGGCGGCGCTTCGGGCGGACGCCTCCGGGCTGACGGCAGCCCCGCGCGATGCCTCCCCCGACCGGGGGGTTGTGCGCTCCGGGGGTGGTCCGGTGTAGAAGGTCCGCCCGAAGGAGGGGACATGCGGATTCCTTCGCCGACCTGGCTCGCCGTCGTCGCCTGCCTGCTCGGCGCCGCCGTCGCCGGCGCCGGCGAAGAAGTCGCGCCCGGGCTCGGCGTGGGCGACGTGCTCGGCCCCGACAACGCCGACCGGGCGCAGGAGCTCCTCCCACCCGAGATCGTCAAGCACTACGCCGCGGGCGAGTACCGGAACCCGATCGTCACGTACGCACCCGACGGCGAGCACTGGGAGGCGGCGTTCCTCGCGGCGACGAAGAAGAACGCGACCACGCTCGACACGAACGAGGCCGGGACGATCATCGACCGGGCGACGGGACGGCAACCGGAATACGTCTACGGGCTGCCGTTCCCCGACATCGACCCCAAGGACCCGAAGGCGGCGATCAAGATCGTGTGGAACCAATTCTACGCGTACTGGAACCACGGCAACACGTTCAACAAGACCCGCGTGATCATGCTCCAGCCGAAGGGCGTCGACCGCGACATCGTCGCGGACGGCTACTTCAAGTTCTTCGACGGGCAGGCGGAGAAGTACCGGGAGAAGAACCCGCTCAACCTCCAGAGCCAGTTCCTCGGCGTCTCCACGTTCCCCGCCGACCTCCAGGGGACCGCGTCGCTCACGTGGCGCTATCGCGATTCCCACAAGCGCGATTCCGTCTGGGCGTACGTTCCGGCGCTGCGCCGCGTCCGCGCCGTGAGCCCGACGGACCGCTCCGACGGCTACCTCGGCTCCGACATCAGCGGCGACGACGGCTTCTTCTTCGACGGGAAGCCGGAGGACTTCACGTGGGAGCTGGTCGGGAAGCGCGACGCGCTCCGGGTGGTCGACCCGAAGTCCGTGTCCGGCGAGCTCACCCGCGAGGCGGTGAAGGGCGGGGGATGGGTGACGGTCACGAGGAGCAGCCAGAAGATGGCCGGCTTCGAGGACCCGGCGTGGCGCGGGATCTCGTGGGCGCCGATCACCTCGGCGCTCGCCAAGCGGCCCGTGTGGGTCGTCCGCGCGACGCCGAGGGACCGGTACTACCTGTACGGGAAGCTCGAGCTGTGGATCGACGCGATCACGTGGGACGGGTCCTGGAACCGGAAGTTCGACTGGCGGGACCAGCTCGTCGCGGAGTACCAGACGATGGCGCGCGTGAACCACCCCGCGGGGCCCGAGGACGCGCGCGAGTGGCTCCCGCTCAACACGCTCGTCTGGGCGTGCGCCGAGAACTTCAGGCTGAACCGCGCGACGCTCGGTGGCATGCGACCGTTCCCCGACGCCCCGTTCTACGCTCGCGTGCCGATCAACCCGAACATCTTCGACGCGAACAGCCTCGTGCACTACGGCAAGTGAGCGTCGACCTGTGCGTCCTCGTCTCGCACTCGCACTGGGACCGCGAGTGGTACCGGACGTTCCAGGCGTTCCGCGCGCGCCTCGTCGACCTGCTCGACCGGGTGCTCGACCTCTGCGCGAGCGACCCGCGCTTCCGCTTCGTGCTCGACGGGCAGACGATCGTCGTCGAGGACTATCTCGCGATCCGGCCCGGGCGGCGGGCGGACCTCGAGGCGGCGTGCCGGAGCGGCCGCATCGCGATCGGTCCGTGGTACGTGCAGCCCGACTCCCTCCTCCCCTCCGGCGAAGCGCACGTTCGCAACCTGCTCGAAGGCCGGGCGACCGGCGCCGCGATCGGCGGGCTCTCGCGGGTCGCGTACTGTCCCGACTCCTTCGGCCATCCGGCGCAGTTCCCGCAGCTCTTCCGCGGCTTCGGCCTCGCGCCCTTCGTGTACTGGCGAGGCAACGGCGACGAGGTGGACGCGCTTTCCGCCGACTGGACGTGGGAGGCGCCCGACGGCAGCGTGGTTCCCGCGCACCTCCTCTTCGGCGGCTACTTCGCGGCGGGCGGCCTGCCGGCGGATCCCGAAGCCGCCGCCGCCGCCCTCGCCGTGCTCGTCGAGCGGCTCGCGGCGCGGACGTCGAGCGGCGTCGTGCTTCTCATGAACGGCTTCGACCACGCCCTCCCCGACGCGCATGCCGGCGCCGTGGCCGCCGCCCTCGCGCGGCGGACCGGCGCGACCGTCGTGCACGGGCTCCTCGACGACTTCGCGGCAGCGCGGCCCGCGGGCGGTCCGCGCTTCCGCGGCGACCTCCTCGGCGCCCGCGTCACGAACCTCCTGCCCGGCGTGTGGTCCGCGCGCCTGCCGCTCAAGCTGCGCAACCGCCGCGCGGAAGCGACGCTCGAAGGCTGGGCGGAGCCGTGGGCGGCGCTCGCGGCGGTCCACGGCGCCCCCGACGAGCGCCCGGCGCTCCGGGCCGCGTGGCGGGCGCTCCTCGAGAACCAGGCGCACGACTCGATCGGCGGCTGCGCGACCGACCGCGTCCACGCGCAGATGGAGGCGCGCTACGACGCGGCGACGGAGCTCGCCGAGGAGACGACGGCGCGCGCGCTCGAGCGCGTGGCCGGCCTCGGGCTCGAGCGCGCGACGCCGTGGACGGACGAGGCGTTCGACGTCGCGGTCTTCAACCCCTCGGCTCATCGCCGGACGGACCTCGTCCGCTTCGCGCTCGCGCCCGATCGCTGGCTGCGCATCGGCCTCGGCGCGATGGAGCTCCATCCCTGGCTGCGCGCGAGCGTCGACGTCGCGGGCTTCACGGCGGACGGCCGACCCGCGCGCCTCGTCGTCGAAGACGACGGCGACCGGCTCCGGCTCCGGCCCGACGCGCCGCCGCTCACGGTCGAGCTCGTGGCCGCGGACGTGCCGGCCTTCGGCTGGGTGCGCGTTCGGCTCGCGCCGGCGGCCGCGCATCCGGACGCCGAGGACGACGGGCGGGAGATCGCCGTGGACGGCATCGCCGTCAGGGCGGCGGCGGACGGCACGATCGCCGTCGACTTCGGGACGCATCGGTACGCGGGACTCCTCGGCCTCGAGGACGTCGGGGACCGCGGCGACGCGTACGACTGCGACCCGCTGGACGGCGGTGACGCCGTCCTCGACGCGGTCCGAATCCGGCGCCGGCACGCGGCACACGGCGTCGCGTCGCTCACGATCCGCCGGACGCTCCTCGTGCCGCGCGCGCTCGCCCCGGATCGCCTCCACCGGGCGGGCGACCGCGTGCCGGTCGAGGTCGAGACGGAGGTGCGTCTCGTGCCGGGGACGGGGCGCGTCGACGTCGACGTGCGCGTCGCGAACACGGCATGCGACCATCGCCTGCGGCTGCTGTTCCCGACGGGCGCGCCGGCGGCGTCGTGCGAGGCGGCGACGACGTTCGACGTCGCCCGCCGGCCGACGGCGCCTCGGGTCGCGCCCCGCTGGGTGCATCCCGCGCCGGCGACGTTCCCCCACCAGGGATTCGTCACGGTGAACGGCCTCACGGTCGCGGCGCCGGGGCTGCCCGAGGCGGAGGTGACGCCGGACGGCGTCGTCGCGCTGACGCTCGTGCGCGCCGTCGGGTGGCTCGCACGGATGGACCTCCGCACGCGCCCGCGGCCGGCTGGCCCCGCGATCCCGACACCGGGCGCGCAGTGCCTCGGCGCCGTCGCGGCGCGGCTCGCGCTCTTCCCCGGCCTCGATCCGCGGCGCGCGCGCGACGCGGAGCTCGGGCTGCGTGCCGTCGCCGCGGGCGACGACCCGCTCCTCGCCCCCGGCCGGCCCCTCCTCGCCGTCGAGCCGCGGGCGGTCCTCGTGAGCGCCCTCAAGCCGGCCGTCGACGGCGACGGCACGATCCTCCGGCTCTCGAACCCCACGGACGAGGATCGCGTGGCGCGGGTGCGCTTCGGCTTCCCCGTCCGCGAAGCCGTCCCCGTCGCGCTCGACGAGCATGGCGATGGCCGGCGGCGCGCCGTGCGGAACGGCGCGCTCGAGTGCCGCGTGCCCGCGCACGCGCTCCGCTCGTTCCGCCTCCGCTGAGGCCGTGCGACCTCTGGACCGGGCCGGGCGATCGAGGATAGGGCCTGTCCCGCGGTGGGACGGAATGGGAGGGAGACGCCGATGGACGCGACGATGTGGAAGGACATGTTCGAGCTCGGCGTGCCGCTCGCCGAGAAGATCTTGCGACCCCTCTTCGTCTACGTCTTCCTCGTCGTCGGCCTGCGTCTGGCCGGAAAGCGAGAGCTCGCGCAGCTGAACCCGTTCGACCTGGTCGTTCTCCTCACCCTCTCGAACACGGTCCAGAACGCGATCATCGGCGACGACAACACGGTCGTGGGCGGCGTCATCGGCGCGACGGCGCTCCTCGGCATCAACTCCATCGTCGTCCGCTTCGTCTACCGCCACGAAGGGCTCGAGCGCCTCGTCGAAGGCGACTCCGACGTCCTCATCGAGGGCGGCCGCATCCGGATGGACCGCCTCCGGAAGGAGCTCATCACGGTCCCCGAGCTCGAGTCCGCCGCGCACAAGCAGGGCATCGCGTCGCTGGACGAGGTCGAGCGCGCCGTCCTCGAACCGAGCGGCACGATCTCGTTCTTCGCCAGGAAGCCGACCCCCGAGGTCGAGCGCCACGCGGAGCTGCTGGCGCGGCTCGACGCGCTTCATCGCGACGTCGCCGCGCTGCGCGCTGGCGGCCGGCCGGCCTGACGTCGGCGCACGGCGGCGTCCGGCCGCGGCGTCGCGCTACGAGAGCGCCGCGACGTCGATGCCGTAGAGCGCCGCGACGTTGTCGCAGAGGATGGCGCGCCGCTGCTCCTCGGTCAGGTCGGCGGCGTGCTCGGCGAGCAGGCCCTGCGACCACGGCCAGGTGGAGTCGCTGTGGGGGAAGTCGTTCGCCCACATGAGGCGCCGCCAGTTCATCAGGTGCGCGGTCTTGAAGGCGACCCAGTCGTCCTGGAACGTCGTGTAGACGTGCTCGGCGAAGTACTCCGACGGAAGCTTCGAGAGCGCCTGCCCGGGCGGCAGCCAGTTCCGGTGCCGCTTCCACGCGTGGTCCATGCGGTACATGTAGTGCGGCACCCACCCGGCATCGGCCTCGACGCACACGACGCGGAGCTTCGGATGCCGCTCGAACACGCCGCCCAGGACGAGCGTGCCCATGATGTCCTGACACCCGCGGATGACGGACAGGAACGCATTCATGCGCGGCCCGCGGACGGGCGACGTCTCGCGCGTCGTCAGGATGTGGAAGGAGAGCGGGAGCCCGATCGCGACCGCGGCCTCCCAGAACTCGTCGTAGGCCGGCGAGTCGTAGTCCTCGACGCCCGGGTGCCCCGGCATCATGACGCCGCGAAGACCCGTCGCCCGGATCGTCTCGAGGTCGCGAATGCCCTCGGCGGGCGTCCGCATCGCCGTCTGCCCGCACCCGAGAAGGCGGGTCGGGTGCGCGGCGCAGAACTCCGCGAGCCAGCGATTGTACGCGTCGCAGCAGGCCTTCTTGTAGTCGAGGTCCTTGTGGTTGCAGATCGCCATGCCGACCGTCGGGTAGATCACCTCGGCCGCGACGCCGTCGCGTTTTTGGTCCGCGAGCCGTGCGTCGGGATCCCACCCGCCGCGGTGCAGCTCCTCGAAGCGGACGCCCATCAGCCGGATCTCCTCGGCCGGCTTCCCCGCCGCGGCGACGATGCCCATCGGGATCGGCGTCCGCATGCCGTCGATGACGAACATGTCACCCACGCCGTCCACGCGCTCGAGGCGCGGGGCGCGGTCGCGGTAGGCGGGGTCGATGTGATCGGCGTACATCGTCGGCGGCTCGGTGACGTGGGAGTCGGCCGAGATGACGGGGAAAGGAAGCACCGCGGCCCCTGTTAGTGTGCGCGACGTCGCGACGTCAAGGCTCCCGTACGGAGGGGATGTCGGCGGCAGCGGTCGGGCGGCATTCGTGGCGCATGCGACCGACCGCCGCCCTCGTCGTCCTCGCCGCCGCGCTCACTGCGGCTCCCCTGCTCGCAGCCGAGAAGCCCGGCCGGCAGACCGAGCGCGCCTTCCTCGCCGAGGCCGCGCGCGGGAACGCGCTCGAGCAGGAGCTCGGGCGGCTCGCGACGAGGCGGTCCGAGAACAAGCGCGTCAAGGCGTTCGGCCGGCGCATGCTCGACGACCACACGAAGCTCGAGAGCCAGCTGAAGGGCGTCGCGCAGAAGGAAGGTGTGTCGCTCCCCACGCGCCTCTCCGAGGATCAACGGAAGCAGGTCGACCGGCTGAGCAAGCTCCGAGGCGCGGACTTCGACCGCGAGTACATCAGCATGATGGTCCACGACCACGAGGAGGACGTGGGCAAGTTCCACGACAAGGCCGAGAACGCGGCCGACCCCGCGGTCAAGTCGCTCGCGTCGCAGGCCCTCCCGACGCTCCAGTCGCACCTCCAGGAGGCGCGCGACATCAAGTCGAGCCTCTCGCGTGCGACCTCCGGCGTCCCCGGCACGGGGCTCCACTGAGGCACGGCGCCCGCAGCGCAGGCTACGGGCGCGGGCGAGCGCCGCGCAGCAAGCGCCCCGGGAGCGGGCCGTCCCGGTCGAGCGCGTCGCAGCCGTTCTCGCGGACGAGGACGCCGTTCACGACGACGGCGCGAATGCCGTAGGCGTCGGACACGAGCC
>Ga0070741_10008399_pt1 | contig 20741 bp, 15 predicted proteins | sample Coa_R1_4_FD_66440 | JGI IMG/M metagenome (GOLD analysis project Ga0070741, IMG submission 66440) | Surface soil microbial communities from Centralia Pennsylvania, which are recovering from an underground coalmine fire - Coalmine... | ecosystem: Environmental > Terrestrial > Soil > Unclassified ...
CGTAAGAATGACGCACCGCCTGCTGATACGTCTACCGGCAGAGGATAATCTTCTATGTAGAAGGCAGTCGGGGAGAACTGCGAGACTCGCGCTCACGCTCTTTTCATACCATCTACGACGGGACCGGCAGCCGTGTGTACGACGCGGAGAACCTGATGGCCAAGGCTGTGCAGGGCGCGACGACAAGCTACTACTACTATGACGCCGAGGGGCGTCGCTCGAGACGGGTCGTCGGGAGTCAGGAGACGTGGCAGGTCTACGGGTTTGAAGGCGAGCTGGTGGCGGAGTATGCTGTCAGCGGAGCTTTCAATGGGGGCAACCCGCCGGCGGCAGGCACACCGACGAAGGAGTACGGGTACCGGAATGGGCAGTTGCTGGTGACTGTGCCCTGCGACGGAGTAATCAAGTGGCTGGTGGCGGACCACTTGGGGACGCCGCGGATGGAGGCGGACGGGTCCGGCTCCTTGGGCAGCATGAAGCGGCACGATTACCTGCCGTATGGTGAGGAGGTGTTTGCCGGGACCGGATTAAGAACAACGACCCTGAGTTATCCGACAGCCGCAGGCCAAGATTGCGTCAGGCAGCAGTTCGGGACGAAAGAACGGGATAATGAAACGGGGTTGGATTATTTCGGGGCGAGGTACTTTTCCCCTGCGGAGGGTAGATTCACAAGTGTTGATCGAGTAATGATTAGTTCGTCACGTTTGATTGACCCTCAGCAACTCAACCGATACTCATACGTCAGAAATAACCCCCTGAAGTATGTTGATCCGGATGGCAATGACCTGAAGCTCAACCCCAAGCTGAAAAAGGCAGATCAGGACAGGATTATCAAGGATGCAATAAAGTTGTACCGCAAAGCATCCGGGCGAGCGGCATTGGAGCAGTTGGAAAAAAGCGATGTTACGTATGTTGTTGGATCAGGCAAGCTGCCCACAGACATAAACCTCTTTAAGGGCACTGTTAGTGAGCATTACGGCCTTACAGCGGCAGAGCAACTTCGGGGTATTAAGGATCCGAAAACCGGACAAGTGACGTTCATAGAAAGGAAAGGGGTGGTTATAAATATCACCCTTGACTTCGGGAAGAGGGATGATGCACAAAGCGCTGCCACTGCGGGATCGCGTCCGGAGCCTCCGTCAGAGCAGGCGGTTTTTAATCATGAGGTCGGACACTCGGTGGATAAAGATAATGATCTTGTTAAGGAAGCCAACGAAAGTGACGCGGATGCAGAGAAAAATGCCAACGGTTTTAACGACAAAGTGATGAAGGAGAAAGATACGCTGAGCTATGAGGAGGCGGAAAAACGTGTCAGAGAGATTTTCGATCTTCCGCCGAAAGAGGAGAAAAAGAAAAAGAAGGACGAGGAGTAATTATGGGTATTCTGAGGCTACTTATTTACTCGACTTTGGCAGTGTCAGGGCTCTTTTCTTGTCTTGGCGTAATTGGGCAGGTACAACAGGCTGATTTGCATAAAGACGACACCTTCTGGGTAAATCTACCTTCCTGCCCTCTCAGGATCAGCCTTTCTGCCAACAATCGCTTTTTGACTCTTGATAATCACTCAGACAAACAAGTTCTTCGTTATCGGCTCGGCTGCGTAGTTGAAGAGCAGGGAAAGTACAGGGTTCTCAGGAAAATGAAAGTAGAGAGGACTAATTTGGTCCCGGTTGATCCGGCCAATGACAAAATCAGCTTTGAGTCTCTCGATCCGCACAAAGAATTCAGCAAAATGTGTAAAAAAGGGGCGGGCAGGCTGGCTGTAATTGAGGTTGGCTTTATTGATGGTTCAACTTGGAAAGCTCCACGCAATCAATAGAACCTATCAATAACATCAGGAGTTTGGACAAAGTTAGTTTGAGATGATGGGGATTGTTTAGTAAACGATAATGTTGGCGAATTCTCAACTGGGGGGTGGAGCCAGCCTTGCAAAGTGAGAAGTTCGCGTTTTTGCGTGCGGAACGAGGGGCTCAGATCATTTGTGTAAATGGCCGGTCGAAGGAGACACGGCGGCAAAGAATGCCGACCGGCGAAACCATTCCCGCCCTTTTCACACATGCCGATGACGGATAAAAAGACTCTTCATCCTTTCGGGCGGGCCTGCTAACGGGCTCGCCTTTTTGTTTTGCGCCTGATCTGCGAAAACATCTCCGCCACAAATCAGCTACGGCTTTTCAAAGATGCATCAGTAGCCTCCGCACGCGGTGGAGGCTGCGGGATGAAAAATACGACGCACGAGGAACGGAAGCGGCGCGGCGTCTGCCTGTGGTGCGAGGGCACGCCCCGGCGTCACGCGCGCACCGGGCGGCGGCTCGTCTACTGCCAGAGCTGCGCCACGAACGAGCGGAGAGGCAAAAGCGGCGGTTTAAGAGGTTGAAGCGGCGGGGCCTCTGCATCTGGTGCGAGGGGCCAGCCACCAAAGGCATCCACTGCCTGCCTTGCGCCCAGGTACAGGCCGACAGGGACAGGCGGCGGCGCGACGGGCTCAAGCGGCGGGGCCTCTGCGTCGGGTGCGGCACAGAGCCGCCCACTAGGGGCTTCCGCTGCGACGCCTGCGCCCAAGTAAACGTCGAGAGGGTGGCGGCGAGCAGTCAGCGGGCACAGGAGCGGCAGACCTGATCAGTGCCCTCCTTATCCCATTACACATCCTTCAGGGCGGGTCAGTGACGGCCCGCCTTTTGTATTTCAACCAGCCGGCTTCCGGGTGTGGATAACGAGAAAAATCAGGGCGAGTGTGGAAAGCAGTGTGGAAACTGGCATAAGGCAGGGCGGTTAAACTGCTGGAACCAGAGAGCAAAGCCTTACATTCTGACTTGAAGTGATCTGAATTTCAGATCGAGTCGGCTGATCGAAGCATGCAGAGTTGTCGCACGCCACACTCCTGGCCGGGGTCAGAGATGATTCCGGGACTGAACCTGTCGGCAGAATGATATACGTGCGAGAGGGAGCGCCGCGCGGGGACCCACAAGCGGATGCCGGCAGAAAAATCCGGTCACATCACGGACCGGGCCTCCGTAGGTGAGGCTGGAGGGACGAACAGTCGGCTGCAGGATCCGGGGATCAGGACAGCAGCCTTCATCAGCACGGTAAAACACCGGCCCTTCAACAGACAATTGGCTGCGCGGGTTGAAAGACCGCGAGTCGAACAACAGGGGGAAGAACGATGGCCGACACAACATATCCTGCCCGCTACGCGCGAACCGGTGGCGACGAGACGTCACGGAAGAAATCGATCCTGAATTATACGCTGTGGACCGTTCAGGGGCTGCTCACGGCCCTCTTTCTGTTCGCCGGCGGGATCAAGCTGATCCTGCCGCTTGATCAGCTCGCCGGGCCGGTCGCGCTGCCAGACCTGTTCCTGCGGTTCATCGGCGTCTGCGAAGTACTCGGCGCGCTCGGCCTGATCCTCCCCGGACTCCTGCGCATTCAGGAAGGCCTGACGCCGCTGGCCGCCGCCGGGCTGGTGATCATCATGACCGGCGCGACGGCGATCACGCTGGCTGGCGGTGGCGGCGCGACCGCGCTGATCCCGCTCGTTGTAGGACTCCTCCTGGCGTTCGTCGCCTCCGGCCGCTGGCGGCTGGCGCGGCATCGCTGAACGCCCCGGCCGAGATACCGCTCAAGGATGATTCGTGACGGTCGCTTCCGATTCCGGATTGCATGATCGCGGTCTCCGTGGACTGCCGGGCTACGGAGAGGCAGGAGCGACCGGCACGCGGCCGCCGTCACTCTGCAGGCCGGGGTGATGGCAGGAATCGCACTCGCACATCACTCTCCGATCCTGATCACGATGAACGTCACGTCATCATCCTGCGGCCTGCCGCCGGCCCATGCCTCGGCGACGCCAACGAAGCGCCCGATGGTCTCCTGCGGACTCCCCCGGCGGCCTCGCCCAGCACCGCCTTCGCCCTCTCGTAGCCCAGTATCTCACTCCGCCCGTTGAATCGCTCCGGGAACCCGTCGCTCATCAGCACCACCGTGTCACCCGCCTCCAGCGTCACCTCCGTCTGCCAGTACTCGTAGGAGACTGGTAAAAACCAGGGGAGCTAAGCCGCCTGCCCCTAATGATCCCCAGCTTCTAACGAGGCCGAAGACAGGAAATCTGCAATGAGCATCAGAGACTTCTTTGTGGGTTGATGCCTGCCCGTCTCCCAGGAAACGATCTGACTCCGAACCACACCGAGGATTTCAGCCAGTTGCAGCTGGGTGATGCCGAGCGCCCGCCTGACCTGTTTTAACCGTTCAACAAGTGAGTGAGTCGGGACGTACGGGCAGTAGCCGATGAACTCCAGAATCTTCGGAATATACTCCACCTCAGGTTCGTTGTAGTTCAGTTCCCAGCAGGTGACAGTGTATTTGGCCACGCCGATGATCCCTGCGACTTGCAATTGAGTCAACCCACGGTCTAATCTGCACTTTCTGATCCAATCTCCCAAAGTCCTGAGTTCTGAAGGGTAAGGCTGTGGATGAGCAGGTTTCCTGTCGCAAAGCGTGAGATGGCAAAATGGCAACGCAACTATGTGGAAGCAGTGAGGTTACAGGCATGAAGCGAGAATGCAAATCTTCGCCCGCACGCCAGTAGCATTCACACTCTCCGGGCTCAGGACAGGAAGAATCGAAGGGCGTCCATCGTCGGACGCCCTTTCGCTTATCAAGAGGTTAATTCCTTCCCATGCCGTGCCTGCCGATGCCTACTCTTGCGGGAAGGGTTATTCACAGTGCAGCGCGATCATCGGATCCACCTTCAACGCGCGCTACGCTGGCAGGTAGCAGGCCGGCAGCATCTTGATCGCGAGCAGCATGGCGATCACAGCAAGCTGCTGCGACCCGCCGACGGTCGGAGACCGCGTCCTGTCTTCCAGAGTTCCTGACACAGGACAGATTATGAACAGCATTGTGCTGCACACCGTCAGCGGCGCCTCGGCTTTACACCCCGCTGATTACTATTCCGGCTGGTCGCGGCGCAGGAGCGGCGCTTCGTGGTCGTTGACCCCGACGACGAATACGATCCCGTCGCGCTGGCTTTCCACCAGTGGTATGCTGAGATGCATGAGCCTTTCATGCTGATCGAGGCCGGCGACCACTTCTCGCGGGTCACGTTCAGCCTGATCGGGATGAAGGTGGAGTTGACGGATGAGGCGCTGTGGCAGGTCCGCGAGCAGTTACCACAGGTGAGCCCGACGGCGGCAGGGATCATCGTCGGGCCCGATTACTGCTTCGCCCGACGGGTACTCAATGAGCACGTCTTCGAGCTCGCGGAGTGACTGCACAATCTGGCGTGGCGGGAAACTGAGCAGGAGCCGGATGTCAATTCCTGACCTCACCTGATAACCTGTGCGACCATGAAAATATCGGCGATCAACCTGACTTTCATCCGCCTGCTTTCCGCGCTCACATTACTCCTCGCGGTGACGGCCCGCGCCGACGCGCAGGCACTTGCCGAGAAGGAGTTCCGGTTCGATGTGGAGGCGGAAGCGGTGCTCACACTCAAAGCCTCTTCGCCAGGCGCGTCGTGGGCGGCCGAGGGGGCCGAGGCGGCGGTCCTGACCGTCGAGGTCGACGGCAAATACCGCCACGACGTCATCCTGTTCGGCGGGGCCGAAGCCTTCACCTACCGCACCCTGCTCGGCCGTCTGCCGGCGGGCGGCCACGGCCTGCGCATCACCCTCAACCGGGCGCAATCGGCGCCGGGGTCAGCCGTCGCCGTCATCCTGGAAGCGGTTGTGACCCCCGGTCCCGGCGGTGACGGGATCGACTCTCTCGCGCTCAGGCACGCCCCGGTACTCTACGCCCGCCCCGATACGGTCGGGAGGTTCAGCGACGTCCCGCTGCTGATGTGGTACGAAGTGATCCCCGACGGCCCGGCCCGGACCATCCGCTACAGCGTCATCTTTACGAACGAGGACGGCGGGACGCAGACTGCTGCACTGATGGCGCGCTGGGGCCGCGTGACCGACATCGAGTGGCTCTCCGAAGTGAAACTTGATGCGCAAGGGAACCTTCTGAGCGAGGTCTTTCAGGGCACGGACCACCGCACCCTGCCCTTTGGGGGCCGCCGTGAGGCAGGGCACCCCGTTTACATCGTGGCCTCACGAAATAACAACTTCTCGGATCAGTTCGCGGAAGCCCCGGCCCTGCGCTTCGCCCCCTGCCCGGTGGCGTTCGACGCCGCCAGACAGTCCCGCGAAGTGTTGATGGACCTGAACCCGTGGACTTACCGGCTGATGTATGAGGAGATGCTGCGCGAGGGCCGCATCGCCACGACTGATGCCGAGGTGGCAGGCGCCGCCGGGATCGGGATGAAGATCATTGACCCTCGGCGCTACCTCTATCTGGACGGGGCGGCGGCGCAGACGAACGCGGCACTGAGCTTCGCCGTCAAGTTAAAAGGGGACCCGCGGTGGTACGCCTCGGACCTCGGCCACAGCTACTTCCGGATAGATCGCAGCGGGTGGTTCCGTTCGACGGTCCGGCTGCCCCGGATGAGTGGCATGGGGCAGATCGAGCGGATCGCTGTGCGGTGCGACGCGCTGCCGGACAAGCCAACCCGGAAACAGGAATTCCGCCCCGAGCCGACCTGCGCAGTGGATACGATCAGTAAGGTCTTCCTGCTTGATGAGGCTTTCCGACCGGGCTCGATGCTGTCTCCAGCGGCCAGCCAGCTGCAGCTCCGATTCGGCGAGATGGTCGAGATTTATCACTGCCCAGACTGTGAGGCGATGCCCGGGCATCGGTGAGCAGGCCGGCTCATTTTACAGCAACGGAACTGGCGGAGGATGGTGAAAAAAGGGCAGCGCCAAACTCCCGCCGCGCCGAAGAACTGAATGATTTTCCCCCAGGCACACCTTAACAGCGGTATCCGAGGCGGGTCTGTCAGCAGCCGGACGGTTCCAATAACAAACCGTCAGCCGGGCGGCAGGATTGACAGCCCCTCGGCCCGGAAGTAATCAGTCTGCAAATGCCCGGACAGCCTGTCACCAGCCTGTCATTGATAATCCTGCTGCTCGCCGGCGCACAGGACCGCGCCCTCACCGTGGCGCAACTCTGCCCGCGCCCGCCCGGAACGAAGGCCAAGGCGCTGACTGAAGCGGAGCAGACGAAGTTGCGCGAGTTCGAGCAGTGGCACCCCGGCCCGCTCGTGATCGCCGAGATGAAGCGCCTCGATGAACTGGAAGGCCAGTGGAAGGTCTCAGCCGAAGAGAGCGCGGAGAAGCTCACCAAAGCCTCGCAGGAGCGCGAGCGGCTGCTCGCGCAGCGCCACTTCACGCTACTGCTGGCATATGCCGCAACGAAAGCGAATCCGCCGGCCGATTACGTCCCGGCGCTCGCCGTCGTCCGCACGAAGGATGAACTGCAACGCATCTTCCCGCACGGCACGAAGCACTGCGGCGAGCCGATGCCTGCGGGCACGGTCTGCCCCGCTTCACCGGGCGACCCACGCTCGTGGCGCTACCTCGCGAAGTTCAAGTGGGACCGGTGGGAGTTCTTCGTCTTCGAGAAGGCGCAGGGTCAGTGAGCTGCAGGCTGAATGAATCCGGCCGACGACATTTTACTCGGCTGACACCTCGCTGCCGCAATTATCACCACAGCCGCCAAGCCTGTCGTCACAGTGCAGGTATGCTCTCCCAAGGCCCCATGACTCTTCGCTCCCGACTCGATAAGTCTGTCCCCGGCAGATTGTACAAAGTCTGACCTGCGCTGCCCTGAGAAATGCTCATCATAATGTCTCAGCGCTGTAAATAAACAGGCTGGGCGTGTAATTCAGAGACATCAGCGATCGGGCGAAAGCAATTAAGGTAAAGGACATTTCCTTAATTGAATCTAGACAATGGCAGAAACTAAGTCCAGAATTTCCGGCCATCAACATAGATTTTCAGGCAGCAGTCCATTCTCTCTTTCACAATGGCAGATTCGCAGAACACAGCCGTCGGACTGGTCAGGGTCTCAGGAGCAATATCGGATACAGTGCGCTTTGACCTGAAGCTGGTCATGCCCTTCACCCGCCGCTCGAACTCCGAAGAGACCCGACGCGCCTACCGCCGCGTCGTGATCGAGTTCTTCCGACACTTCAGGCTCCGCCACCCGGCAGGGATCACCTCTGACGACGTCAGGGGCTGGCGCGACCACCTTCTCAGGGCGAAGAAGAGCAAAGCGACGGTCGTCTTCAATCTCTCAGTCATCCGCTCGATGTACGAGTACCTGCGCGGAGCGGCTATTCGTCGCGCGTATCCGGCTCGGGATGTTCGATCCGCCGGAACGCGTGCCTTACTCCAAGATTCCCTATTCAGAGAACGACTCCCAGCAGCACCGTCAAATGGCGCTCGCCGCCGAACGCGAGGCTGTGAGTCATCCTTCCTGTGAAATATCAATCGCGGAACAACATCGGTGCGTACTTCGAAAGATAGGTCTGCCAGTTCGGCCAACTGTGCCCGCCGCCAGATGGATTGAACACGTGTTTCACATTTTTCTGTGTCAGCAGGTCGTCCATCGCCTTTACGCCATTGTACGCAAAGTCGTCTGTACCGCAGCCGAGCCAGAGGACTCTCAGCTTGTTCAACGCCGCCGCATCCGCTTTCTCCCATTCAGCGCGATTTCCGCCGCCGCTGAACGCGGCAATGTAGGCAAATTGATTCAGATGATGCAGGCCAATGGATAGCGACTGCGCCGCGCCCATCGACAATCCAGCGATGGCGCGATGATTTCGGTCCGTCAACACGCGATACTTACCTTCCACCATTGGCTTGACGCCACTGATAAACTCTTTCTCGATGGACCCAGGATCACTTGCCGAAGCCGGCGCTTTGATTTCACGCGGCACGTGGCCATAGGGCATTACCACGACCATGGGCTTGATCTTTCCGTCGGCAAGAAGATTGTCCATGATGACGTTGGCTCGTCCCGTCCATGTCCACGATGCTTCGATCTGCCCGTTACCGTGAAGCAGATACAGCACCGGATATTTCTGTTTGCCAGTTTCGTAACCCGGCGGAGTGTAGATATAGACCATGCGCTCGGCGTTAAGACTCGGCGAATCGTAGAACTCGACATGGACCGTGCCATGCGGTACGCGGCGCTCCTCAACGACGCTCTTCTCCGCGCCCGGCACGATGAACGAACTCGTCGAACCCCAACGACGCACCTCGAGATTCGGATTCGACGGATCGGGCATGCGCAGACCGCCGTCTATCGCGTATCCATAGGTATAGAAACCAGGCGGAAGTGGACCAACCGTCAAACTCCAGACTCCTTTGTCATCTTTCTTGAGTGGCATCGGAGTCTTGATAACCTCCAGAATCCCCGGGGATCCCATCAGGACAACCTCGCTCGCTTTGGGAGCGAAGAGCCGGAAAGTAACGCTGCGGTCGGCGTGGATTTCCGGTGACACAGGGATATTGGCTGTGTCCTCGTAGTACGGCGTGGGGCCGCGTTGAGCAAGACATGTTGCTGCGATGATGCAAGCGAATACAGAAGAAGAAAAGAAACGCATAGGGACTCTCCTTATGAACTCTGTCATGCCGCCTGGTGTTAATTCGCCACCATTCAGGTTTCTATACCTACCGATACGCGTTCAAATGCCGCACCGGCGGGAAGCAAGATCGTGTCGATAAAGCCCATGCCCGCCTTCACCGGTGCTTCGTTGCGCGATGCGAAGTTGACTGTATCGAAGTAGAGGGCCTTCTTCAAGATGCCCGCGTCCTCCGGCGGCCAGGTTGAGAGCCTTGAATTGGTATTGCTCGAAGCGCCGGATCCCGGTCAAGGTGTCTCGCGGGCGCCAGCACTCGGCACGCCAAGCTGCTGAAGTACCTGAGGTGCAGCGAAGGTTCATCGCACAATGTTGAATTCGCGCACGCAACCCGCTATAGTCGCAGATCATGCAAGCGGTTACAGAGACGACCTCACGCGCGGTCCCCCACGACGTCGTGTCATGAGAACGTGGAGCTGCTGGTACACTACTGTGTCGTATTCCTCCAGCCTCCACCCAAGCCGTGCGTGTCTAAGAGTGCTGCGAAATAGAGCCTTTCCAGAATACAGAGGAGATTGCAACGCATGAAAGGATCACAGGTGTTCATTTCGCTTGTGGCCATATTGGCGATTGGATACTGCGTCGCTCAGCAGGCGCCTGCAGCCGCCACACCGGCGCCCCAAGTTGCCGGAAGAAGCGCGGGAAGAGGTGGATTCGGCGGACCGATTGAATTAGGTCCCGACGACAGGCCCGCCTTCGCCGATCCGCCAGCCGGGTTCAACGTGAAGCGTGACAACATTCCTCACGGCGAGTTGACCCCGGTGGAGTACGACTCCAAGTCGCGCGGGACGCACCGCCGGATGCGTGTCTACACTCCGCCAGGCTACTCGGCTGCACACAAGTATCCCGTGCTCTATTTGCTGCACGGTATCGGCGGCACGGATGCCGAATGGACGGCCCTGTGCCACGCGAATACTGTAATCGACAACCTGCTGGCCGAGGGGAAGGTTGAGCCGATGGTGATGGTATTCCCGGATGGCAATTCTAGCAGGACAGTGGCCGACCTCGATGCCGCTGCTGCGGCCCAAGCGGCACGCGCGGCCAGTGTTCAGGCCTCGGAAGGGCGCGGCACAGCGCCTGCCGAAGCGCCGAGGCCGGGAGCCGGGCGCGGTCGGGGGATCAATATGGAAGCTTGGCTCACGCCGTTCGAGAACGACCTGCTGCAAGACATCATCCCCTACATCAATTCTCACTACTCCGTTTATACCGATCCCGATCATCGCGCGCTGGCTGGCCTATCGATGGGCGGAGGTCAGACTCTGAACATCGGTCTGGTACACCCCGAAGCATTTGCCTGGGTCGGAGGCTTCTCCTCGGCTCCGGACACACGCATGCCGCCGTCCACACTCGTGCCCGACCCATCGGTCCCTAAGAAATTGAAGTTGATCTGGCTCGCATGCGGCAACAAAGATGGCCTGATACGTATCAGCCAAGCCGTTCATCAATACCTGAAGGAGAACAGCGTCCCGCATATCTGGCACGTGGACGGGAATGCCCACGACCCAACTGAGTGGGATAACAACCTGTACCTCTTCAGCCAGAACATTTTCAGATCGGGTCAGCAGGCAATCCTCCAACAGCCTCAGGGCCAAGCTGTCCAGCCGGGCCGTGCCACGCGGCCGCCGGTTGAGATCGACAAGACTCCGCCAGTGGAAGATTTCAAACCGTCCACGCTGAATGCGGTAGTCAACGGGCAGATGCGGGATTATCCCCAGGTCAATTCTCAACGACGCGTCCGCGCTCGTCTGCGGGCTCCCGACGCGAAAAGTGTGCTGCTCGATATCGGCGGCGTGAAATATCCGATGACCAAAGGCGAAGATGGCCTTTGGACCGGCGTTTCCAATGCCCAGGACGAAGGCTTCCACTATTACCAGCTCAACGTCGATGGCGTGAACGTCCCAGATCCTGGAGCGCTGATGTTCTACGGCGCGAGCCGCTGGGGCAGTGGAGTGGAAGTTCCCGCGCACGATGAAGAATTCTATGCCATGAAGAATGTGCCGCACGGCAATTTGCGGGAAGTTCATTTCTTCTCGAAGATCGCCAATGCCTCTCTGCCATGCTTCGTCTACACGCCGCCGGATTATGAGAGAGGATCGAAACGCTATCCGGTACTCTACATTCAACACGGCGCCGGGGAAGATGAACACGGGTGGGGCGGCCAAGGGCACGCCGGCCTGATTATGGACAACCTGATCGCCGAAGGCAAAGCAAAGCCGTTCATCATGGTGATCGGCACCAGCTACATCCCGGGCACTAGCAGTGGCCGTGGCCCGGTTCCCGGCGCGCCTTCTCCGGCAGGTCAACCTGGCGCAGCTCCGGCAGGGACGCCCGGTCGCGGTGGTCCAGGCAGAGGTGGATTTGTTATGACCAACACGCCGTTCGAACATGTACTCATCGAAGAGATGATCCCCTTCGTCGACGCCAACTACCGCACCCTCACAGATCAGCCCCACCGCGCGATGGCCGGCCTCTCGATGGGTGGAGCGCTGACTCATGGAATCACCCTCGCCCATCTCGATAAGTTTGCCTACATCGGCATGTTCAGCGGAGGCAGCATCGCCGTCTCGGAAATCAAGGACATGGCAGATTTCAAGAAGAAGGTGAAGCTGGTATTTGTCGGCTATGGCAGTCGCGAAAACGGGGCCACCGGTAAAGCCAACGTGGAGGATCTGAAGAAGGCGGGCGTCAATGCCGTTTACTATGAATCCCCACTCACTGCTCACGAATGGCTCAGTTGGCGGCGCGACCTGCACGAGTTTGCTCCATCGCTGTTTCAGGGAAAATAGCTTATGACACGAATCATCCTTCGCACGACAGCGCTTCTGCTGCTGGCCGGGTTCACCATGAACTACGTGGCCGTCGGGCAGAATCCGACGCAGGCGCCGAAGTTGGATCCGGCCGTTCTGGTGGATGCGCCCACGGTGCCGCAAATGGTAGTGGACTCCGACGGCACATTGCACTTTGGACCGCGAACGGTTCCGCCGCCATCGCTGGCGAGCCCGGAAGCCCGCCAGTCCTACACGCGACAGATGCTGCGCCGTGCGCAGACGTCGTCTGGGCGTGGTGGGCTCGCCGTGGCGAGAATCCTGGAAGGGAATCCAGCTGCGACGGCGGCCGGAGGGAGCAAGGAGACTGCCCTCAAAATCTATCCAGTGGTGGAAGAGAACAAGAAGATCGCCGGCGTCGGCGTCACCGTCTATTCTCCGGCCAACATCCCCGCGAAGAACCGCAACAGAGTCGCGATGGAGTTTGAAATGGACGCAGAGGCGATCGCAGTTGCGAGCCTCGGCCAGATGAAGGTGATCAAGGTCAATTATCGAGGCGGTGGACCTTCGGTTCCCGGCAATGAAGATATCGTCGCGGTGTACCGCGAATTACTGAAGACATACAAGGCGAAAAGCATCGGCATGTTCGGCGCTTCGGGCGGATGCACGCTGGCGCAAACCACCATCCTGTGGCTTCCTCGCCAGAACTTGCCTCTCCCCGGCGCGGTGGGTCTGGGTACGTGCTCAGGCGGATCGAATCCGGGCGATGCGCGGTACACCATGAACGGCCTCGACGCGGGATTGTCCAGCGCTTTTTCCGGACAAGCGCCCTATCATCCGCGCAACCTGGAGCGAAAACCAGACGAGCCGCCGGCCACGGCTCTCGATGGCGAGATTCCGAAAGGCTATCCACCCGCCTTCCTGATTTCCGGCACGCGCGACATGTGCCTGAGCCAATCCGTATTGCTGCACCGTAAACTGCGCAATGCGGGAGTTGAAGCCGATCTCAACGTGTTCGAGGGTATGTGGCACTTTTTCTGGGAGGATCCTTCGTTGCCGGAATCCCGCGAGGCGATGAAGGGCCTGGCGAATTTCTTTAACCGCCATCTGCGGTAACGATCTATGCGCCTTGTTGGCGTGAACTTGTTGGCGTGAAGGAGATATATGCCCTTGTGGAATCGGTGTTCTCTCCGTTTGATTGTTCTCGTTCTTGGTCTGTTTCTTGCAGCTGCGTATGCCCAGCGGCCCAACCAAACAGCCAGGCCCGTGCCTTCGTCCATTGCGGCGAAAAAACCGGTATTCGCCGGCGCGTGTAAAGCTGGTAGCTCTGCATTTAATCGTGATCAGGAACACCATTGCTCAATCAGTTGCAGAGTAGCTTGCGAACGACGCCCTCGTTTCTTCGGTGGCTCCCATTGTGGTAGTGGCACACGAAAGCTCAACAACTCACCCATTGTCCATTGATGATCGGTGATCCCGGCGGCCATCGCCGGAGTCCGTCCCAGCCACTTGTGGCCTCCGATCAGACCCGGCAGTCGTAAACTCCGATGCTCGCTACAGAAGTTATAGACCGCTCCGACCAGATACATTGCCCGCTCCAGCCGCTCCGGCACCCGACCGAGTGCGCGCGTCCGCCGATGCAGCGGCGCGAGGTGCGCCCGAAACGTCAGATTGAGTCGTTCAATGAACGCCGTGTTGAGGACGCCACCGCCTTTGACTTTGTGGCGAACCGCTTCAAGCTGCTCAGCCGTCCCCTGGATGATCCGCCGACTGACCGCCGCGACTCGTTTGCCGATGTACTGCTTGACGACCTGCGCCAGATAGATGCCCGGCCACGAAACAAACGACGGACGACCTCGCTCGCCGGTCTGGTCAGGCTCCCGAAAGACCTCACGAATCGCCGTCACGTAACTGCTCAACCCATCGGTGCAGAAGAGCGGCGGGCGGCAGAGGGCGCAACGTTTGACTCGCTCGATCATTCTTTTGATCAGGCCGTAGTCGCGGCTCGTCCCGACTTCGCCACCGAGCCAGAGTCGGCTGCTGACCATCACGGCCATCGCCATCCACCAGACCTGCCCCTGCGCTTTGACGCGCAGTTCGTCGCACTGGACTTCATCGAGTTCACGCCCCTGCTCGACGAGATGCTCGTGGACGGCCTCGGCCTGCGCCCCGGCGCGCTGCTGCCAGGCCGAGACGGTCCGTTCATCGAGGTCAAAGGCGGCGACAATCGCCTGCACCGGACAGCCGTGCGCCAGCAGCGTGATGACCTGAGTGACGAGGGCCTCGGCGTTCCGCAGCCGATAGAAGGGTGTGCCCTTGCGGGCGCTGAAGGTCTTCTCACAGACGCGACAGCGAGAGCGTCGTTCTTTTTGCGAATGAATGCCGATGTTGCCCTTGTCGCGTTGCCCTCTGGCAGGACAGTCCGGGTTCGGGCAGAATGTTGCTGCGGGTGTCATCGTCTAATCCTCCGTTGCCGTGTTCGTCGCACTGCGCAACGGGAATTATCGCTGACACCCCGTTTTATTCAATTCTCAAGCTCACCACGATTTAGCGTGGTGTCACCGTAAAGCTTGCACCTGGGGGATTCTCGCGAAAGTGACGGCTGACGCGCTCAGCTACTACGGCTATGAGACGACAATTTGCTGGGTCTGCTGGTCCAGCTTCGGTCCGCGCGAGATGGGGGACAAAACGAAGCCAGTGACGCCTCCGGGAGCCCTTGACAATCCGGAGTACGTGGAACCTCCGCCGGACGCAGTACCGGACATCAGCGCGACCAGCGAATCCAACCTGATCGACGCGTGGAACGGCACGGGACCGTATGCGAGCGATGGAAAGCCACGCCGCAACTACCGCGTGATTGCGGTGATCAGAACCACCACTTACATGTTGGCTGCGGCAAGCAGGAAATCGGGCATTACCGATTTGCGGCAGATCAAAGATCGCACGGCGCCCACCTGGATTGTGGGAAATAACCCGATCATCTTCGACCACTACGGAATCAAGGTTGACGATCTGCAAGCCAAAGGTGGCGGTATCATGCCCGCCAACGCTTCACGCGAGAAGCGTGCTTCGGGCGATGTATTCATCGGAACCGGACTGTTGGCGAACACTCCTGAGCAACGCTCCTGGTATGAGGCCAGCCAATTGAACGATCTCGTGTTTCTGGACTTCGAGGAGCCGCTCATCGCCAAGCTGGCCCAAGTGCCTGGCTATCAGCGAGTCACCGTGCCGCTGGCGCTCTTCCGGGGAGTGGACCGCGCCATTCCCACCGTGATGCGGCCCAATCACTTCATCTATGTGCGCGACGAAGCGCCGGATTCCTTTGCCTACGACGTGGCCAGGGCTTTAGACGAACACCGCGATCTTTTTCAGGTTCAACTCGAGCCCTGGTATTACGACACCCAGACCGTTGCCGTGAGCAAGGTGATCCCCATGCATCCAGGAGCGATGAAGTACTATCGCGAGCGCGGGTACGTCAAGTAGCAATTATTATGCGTGATGTACTCCGAAGAGCTATGAAGCACGCAACTTCAGAGTTCGTATCCGGCACTGTTTGACACCTTCACAACTTTTGAAGCTGTTCCGGCTGACCGCCTTGGAACGTTCATCTCGTTCCGAAGCAAATGCCATCGAATTGCTCGAATCCGGATTCTTGCTCCCGCTGAGGCTGAACGCATATACTGATTTCATGTCGGAACGTAAAGGACGAGGCATATTGTGTAAAACTGGGCTCACCGGGGCGGCAGCGATCATGCTGACAGGGATCTGGTCGGCGTTTGCCAGTAATCCCACTCCGCCCTTCATCGGCGCCGATGTTTTTATCGATGAGAACTGCGCGGTTTGCCATAGCTCTCCGAAAGGTCCTGGGCGACTCGATCTTAAGAACCTGAGCTTCGAACCGGCCAATCCGGACAACTTTGCCGTTTGGGTCAAGGTGTATGACCGTGTCGCGGCCGGCGAAATGCCACCGGCGGGAATGCCCCGGCCAGCCGCCGCGGCCCGCACGCAGTTCGTGAACGGTCTGGAAACGGCACTCACGTCCTGGGAGAAGAAGGTTGCAGCCGAACGCGGACGTGCTGGTCTTCGCCGCTTGAACACCTATGAGTACGAAAACTCCATCCGCGATCTTCTCAACCTGCCGTGGATTCAAGTGAAGGGCAAACTCCCACGGGATGGCGAGTCGTATCGCTTCAACAAGATTGGGTCGGCTCTGGACGTCTCGCATGTACAACTGTCCCGCTACATGTCGACTGCCGACTACGCTCTGCGTGCGGCCTTGGCCGCCAAACTGGTTCAGCCGGCAGCTAGCATCACGCGCATCTATGCTCGCGATGAAACCACGCTTCGCAACTTCCGTGCGCGCGAAGGCAACACACGGAGCGATCGTCTCAATTTTCCTGTTCTCGATTCGCATGCGCAGCCGGATGTGCGCGCGGGCCGCAGTCCCATATCGAGTCCTGAGACACGAGAACGTGAGGCAGTGGGCCGCGTCTCCAGCATCTTCTCGGACGCCGGCGGTTTCAGTTGGAGCAGCTTTCGCATCCCCAGCGCCGGCCGATACAAGATTCGGGTGAAGGGCTACTCGATCCAGGTTAGTGGCGGTGGCGTCGATCACTGGAACTACATTGGTTTCGGTGCTGAAAAAGCGCCCTACTTATACACACCCACATACCACCGGCCGAACAGTGACGAAGTGTGGCCGGGGCGCCGTAATGAACCCATCGGAGTTTATGCCCAGAGCTCTGGGCAGTCGCGGCCCCTCGCTGAATTCGATTTCACGCCCGAGCCGACTGTAAACGAAGTCGAAGTGCTGCTCACGCCGACCGAAGTGATCCAAACCGACTGCATGCGGCTGTTTCGCACACGCGTGAGTGGCAGCGAACAGGAATACGTCAATCCGCGGGCCGGGCCCGACGGCATACCCGGAGTGGCGTTCCAATGGATCGAAGTCGAAGGCCCCCTAAATGATCCGTCGACCGACGCGGGTTATCGGCTGATGTTCGGCGACCTCCCCTTGCGTCGCGTTGAGAATGGTTCGGGGGGCGTCATGATTCAGTTGCCCGCACCAGCGAGTGCGACACCCGCAAGTGTCGGACCGGGACGGCGATTCGGTCCGCGCATGCAGGATGTCGCGGTGGAAGTGGTGAGCGAACACCCGCAGCAGGACGCCGAGCGGCTCCTGCGGTCCTTTGTGGCTCGGGCTTATCGCCGCCCGGTGGAGGAAGCGCATGTCAAGCGGTTCCTCGACCTGTTCAATCAGCAGTTCGCGCTCGGACACAGCTTCACAAAGTCTCTTCTCTCCACCTACACAGCCGTGCTCGTGTCTCCTGGTTGGCTCTTTGTGCAGGAGTCACCGGGCAGACTTGACGATCATGCATTGGCGACGCGGCTGGCACTCTTTCTGTGGAATTCGGAACCGGATGCCGAACTCCGTTCGCTCGCTGTCGCGGGACGATTGCATAATCCCGATGTCCTAAAAGCGCAGACGGATCGTCTGCTCAATAATCCGAAGTTCGCCCGATTTGTTGAAGGCTTCACCGATTACTGGCTCGACCTGCGGAAGATCGATGACAGTTCGCCGTCCACTATTCTGTATAACGACTACGAGTTGGACGACCCGCTGAAACTTGCCGCCGTCGAGGAAACACGTTTGTTCGTGAAAGAACTGTTCGAACGGAATCTCCCTGCGCGCAACATCATCGACTCCGACTTCACGTTTCTGAATGAACGCCTGGCGGATCATTACGGCGTTCCCGGCGTTGCCGGAGCGAAGATGCGGAAGGTGACGCTACCGAAGGACTCAGTCCGCGGCGGACTCCTGACGCAGGCCAGTGTACTCAAGGTCACCGCCAATGGCACAACGACGTCACCGGTACTCCGCGGAGTTTGGATTATGGAACGCATTCTTGGTTTCCACACCGCTCCGCCGCCGGGGGTTCCCGCCATCGAACCGGACATACGCGGGGCGGTCACGATCCGGCAGCAACTGGACAAACATCGCGCCGATACAATTTGCGCGTCCTGCCACCGGAAGATCGATCCGCCGGGTTTTGCGCTTGAGAGCTTCGACGTCATGGGTGGACAGCGCGTTCGCTATCGCGCCGTTGGCGAAGGCGTCAAGCCTGAGCCGGGCATCGGCTTTTCAGGACACCCTTACTCGTTCCACTACGGGCTCCCGGTCGATTCGGCGGGAACACTTTCCGATGGCCGAACCTTTAAAGATATCCGCGAGTTCAAGAAGGAACTGGTCGACCATGACATGGAGACGGTAGCGCGGAACATCGCGAGCCAGCTTGTCGTCTATGCGACAGCGGCGCCTGTCGGTTTCAGCGATCGCCGGAAGATCGATGAAATCCTGGCGAAGACGAAGCGCTCCGGGTATGGGGTCCGCGATATCGTGCATGGAATCGTTGAGAGCGAATTGTTTCAATTCAAATGATTCAGGTGAAAAGCAGCGTATGTTGAAATCTTCCGGATCGAACCGAACCGCCATTTCGCGACGAAGTCTGCTTCGCGGCGTCGGCGTAAGCCTGTCGTTGCCGCTGCTCAACGCGATGGCTCCGCTCGCGGCGCACGCCCAGGCTCCTGCAAAGCCGCGCCGGATGTTCGGCATCTGCAATAACCTCGGTCTGCTGCCCGGAGAGTTCTTCCCAACTGACGCAGGGCGAGACTACACTCCGTCGACCTACCTCAAGATCCTCCAGGATTACCGCAGAGACTTCACCGTCTTGTCGGGAGTCTCGCATCCCAATGTCGATGGCGGCCATCCGTCCGATGTCAGTTTTTTGACGGCAGCGCCGCATCCGGCTAGCGGTTCGTTCCGCAACACGATTTCGCTCGATCAGTACATCGCCGAGCGCATCGGCAACCAAACGCGCTTTCCCTCGCTGACCCTCGCTGTGAATGGTGGCGCGCGCTCGCTTTCGTGGACCGGCAGCGGCGTCGCCATTCCGCCGGAACAGAGCGCTGCGAGCGTCTTCCGGCAGATGTTCATTCAGGGCAATCCAACGGAGGTTGAAGCGAGGATCGCAGAACTCGATACGGGACGTTCGATTCTGGATGCCGTCGCCGACCAAGTGCGCGACTTGGAGCGCAACGTTGGAAGCAGCGACCGGATGCGGCTCGACCAATACTTCACGAGCGTTCGCGATCTCGAAAATCGTCTGCAGGCATCCAAGGGCTGGGAACGCAAACCAAAGCCTGTTGTGAAACAACCGGAACCGGTGGATCCGGCGAATCCGACGCAGTACATGGCCAAAGTCGCCGTGATGTATGGTCTTGTACGGCTGGCCTTTGAGACCGACTCCACGCGCGCGGTGACGCTGATGCTCGACAGTGTCAGTACGCCGGTCGTCGAGATCCCCGACGTTACGATAAGTGACGGCTATCACAATCTTTCCCACCACGGAAAATCGGAGGCGAAGCTCGCGCAACTGCGCATCATCGACACGTGGCATATGCGCTTGCTGGCGGATCTCTTCAAGGGACTGAGGGGCGTCCAGGAAGATGGCGAAACGTTGCTGGATCGGACGATGGTCCTGTACGGCTCGAATCTCGGCGACGCCAACGCGCACTCGACAACGAACATGCCCACGATTTTCGCGGGCGGCGGCTTCCAACACGCAGGGCATCTCGCGTTCGACCGCGCTCGGAACTATCCGCTGCCGAATCTTTTCGTTTCGATGTTGCAACGCATGGACATTGAGACGGATCGATTCGCGTCATCAACGGGCGCGATGGCCGGTCTGGAAAGGACGAAATCATGAGCCGCATTGCCTTCCTGCTAGTGCTTATGGCGACGACTGCAGGTGCGGCCGCCGGGCAACAGGTCGTTGTCGATTTCGAGAGAGGTGCAATGTTCTCGGCGAACGACAAAGCCAATCGTTTTCCGGAATGGGTGGAAAAGGGAGTCGTGTTCCGGCTTGCGCACGAGCCGCGACTATCGAAGGCGAAGGGCCTGCTGATGTTTTTCACTCATCTCTCAACGGGCCGTAAAGGGATTGTCTGCGCGATGGCCTTGGAGCCGATTCCCGTGCGGGCGACCTTTCCGAAACCGGCTCGTTCCGTGACGGTCGCCATGTGGGGATCGACGGGAGTTCCCGCCGTGCTCGAAGCGTTCGACGAGGATGGCAAGTTGGTGGATCACGCCAGTCTTCCGTCGGCTCCCGGGCGCAAGGCGCCGGGCGATCCCGTGCCCATTTTCACGATGACGGTGAACGCCGCGCGCATCGCTTACATCGAGTTCTCGGGTCCGCGAGAAGGAGAGTATCTCGTGGCAGATGAACTCCGTTTTACGCCGAATTGAAGAAAGCTCGCCGAAGACGAACCACGCCACCTTAGTACTCCTTTTCATAAATACGGTGACGTATTTGTCTGCTCTTTGTAAATTCGGCGTGGCATACTCCGAGCAAGGAGCATGAGTATGCCTCGAATGAGCCCCTACGAAATCAAGC
>Ga0070741_10008400_pt1 | contig 20740 bp, 21 predicted proteins | sample Coa_R1_4_FD_66440 | JGI IMG/M metagenome (GOLD analysis project Ga0070741, IMG submission 66440) | Surface soil microbial communities from Centralia Pennsylvania, which are recovering from an underground coalmine fire - Coalmine... | ecosystem: Environmental > Terrestrial > Soil > Unclassified ...
GGATTAGTAGGCCAATCAGTCCGACTCCAGAAAGCAGGGCAAAGAACGACGGCAGTCGGTCGCTCATGCCGATACGGAAGATAGCAAGGACAAGAAAAAATCCGGTCAACGCATAGCCACCATACTCGTGGTAAAAGAGGACGTTCTGCGCAGGAACGTCAAACGCACTCGGCGGCCGTGGGAGCTCATGTTCGATCCAACCACTCAGGGTCGCAAGGCCGACTGAGACAACACCCGCGAGGAAGCAAATCTTCCCGGTCTGTTGCCATACCGGTTGTTTCCCTAGACTTCCGCACCAGTCGAGCACGGCACCAAAACAGGTCAGCGCAACCGCAAAATGAACGACGACAGGATGGAAGATCAGGAGTGCACCTTCTTCGAGGGGCGGGACCGGAATATCATCTTGTGCACCTGCTCTCCCCGTCCGACATAGGAAAAAGAACACGAGCAAGACAATCTGACTGAACGTCCGAGGTCCGAGGGCTAGAGCCCAAAGTCTAAGGTCTACGGCCCAAGGTTGAAAGCCAAAATCCGACGCACTTGTAACGCCGGACGTCGGACACTGGACACCGGACACTGGACTGCTATCTTCGCCGTTCATTCGTATGCTGCAAAAAATGATAGCCCGCTTATGGAGGTTTCTCGTGGCCGATACTGAACTCGTTGTTATCGCACGTGTGGGAGAGATTGCTCCCGGCCGTACGAAAAAATTCATGCTCCTGGTCGACGGTCGAGAAACCGAGTGTTTCGCCGTCAACTATGAGGGCCGCCTGTTCGCGTATATCAACCGCTGTCGGCATGTGCCGATGACTATGGATTGGATAGACAATCAGTTTCTCACCGAGGACGGGCGCTATATTCTTTGCGCAACGCATGGGGCCGCGTTCGAACCGGACACCGGAGAATGTGTCTTCGGCCCGCCGTGCGGAAAGTTCTTGGTCCGAGTCCCGCTTTCGGTCGAAGGCGACAAGGTGATCGCCCGTCGCCCGCTCGAGGAAGAGGAGTAGCTTCACACCGGCGAAGCGCCTCGTGCCCTCTCCCGCCCACAGCGGCTACTCCCATTCGTCCCCAAAATGCGCGCGTAAGAGTCGTTGCTTAAGGTATTCGAGCGTGCCCACGTCTTCGATAATATCACCACCTGTGTCGTAGAAAAAAATCTCCCCTTTTTTGTTGCGCCCGATCGCCACCAGCCATTCGAGCTCGTTGCGATCTTCTAAAAGATAGTTAATAGTTTGCGACACACCTTTCGCCGGGATGAGCGTGACTTTCGGCTGTTTCGGCTTTTCTTGGGGTGACATAGACATCATGCGTCTCCAACAGCGACCAACCTTGCGACTACATTCTCTACTATACGTTGGGGAAAGATAGGAGGTGATCGGATTCAAGTCAAGACGCAGAGCGCAATCGTCTCGACATGATACGTTTGCGGGAAGACGTCGATCGGCTGCGCGACCTGCAAACGGTATCCGCGTTGTCGCAACTGGCGCACATCGCGCGCGAGCGTGGTCGGATCGCACGACACGTAGACGATCATCGGCGCCGCGAAACGCGGCAAGTCCGCAATCACTTCCGCCGCCCCGATTCTCGGCGGGTCAAGGACAAGAACGTCACAACAAGTTTCCTTCTGTAAGAGCCGCAATACTCCTGTTCGGGCGGGGGCGTGTAAAAACCGCACGTTCGTCAGCCCCGCGCGCGCGGCGTTGGCGCGGGCGTCCTCGACCGCGTCGAACGCCGACTCCACGCCAATGAGCGAAGCCACGCGGCCGGCAATCGGCAGGCTGAAGTTTCCCGCCCCACAATACAGTTCGATCACTCGTTGTCGCGCACGAAACGTACCGAGCCGGAGGAGCGTCGCAATGAGCCTCTGATTCTGAGCCGGGTTGACCTGTGTGAACGTTCCGCGGCTGACATGTAGCGTGAGGCCGTCCACCCCCAGGTCGTACGTCACCGTCGGGTCGCCCCAGTTTCGCCGCCATCCCGGGCCGGTGAGAAGCAGCCCCTTCACTGCAGGGTGCGTATGGAGAAACTGGGTGCAGACGGCAATATCAGATCGCCGAAACATCCCCTCTGCTTCACCCAGTAACGCGAACGTGCCGCCGCCGTGCGCCCGCACTTGACTTACGATCTCGACTCGGCGCAACTGCGTTTGCAGTGCTGTCATCCACGCGCGGGCGGTACTGAGTTGGAGTGCGCTCTCCTCTCCGGCAATGAGACAGGATTCAATCTCGATAAGGTCATGCGATCGCGGGGGCGAGAACCCGAGACGAGTGTTGTTATCGACCCGTACACGCACACGGTGCCGATAGTGCCACTCGTCACGTGCCGCAATGATCGGTAGCACAGGCGGGTCCGGGATACCGCCGATGCGTTGCAGTTGCTCGCGCACCGTTGCTTCTTTTGCTCGAAGTTGCTCTGCATACGCGACGTGCTGCCAGAGACAACCGCCACACCGAGTGACATACGGACAGGGCGGCTCGCGTCGTTGCGGCGACGGGTGGCGAAGGGCGACAACGTGGCCGCGGGCGTAATTCTTTTTCTCTTCGTCGATTGCAACGTCAACCTCATCGCCGGGGACGGTTCCGGGAACGAACACGACTTTCCCTCCGCTACGACCAATCCCGGCCGGACCGTAGGAAAGGCGATCAATCGTGAGGCGAACAGTCTGCTGTGACACAGAATTTACCATGCAGGAAGACGCACAAAAACACCAGGGGAGGAAAGAAAGGCAAAATCAAAAAGCAAGAGGCGAAGGGCAAAGAAGGGCTGGGGGTTGGGGGCTAGAGACTGGTTCCTCCTCCCATAAAGCCCCAAGTCTCAAGCCTCTAACTCCAAAGCATCGACTCTGAACCTTGAACGTGAAACTTCTGATGTGGTGTGCTAGAACAGCGTGCCATGCCACACGGCCGGATAAAAATTCGTCGCGGAAAGCGGACAGACTTCCCTGCACTTGCCTTGCTTCTTCCCTTTTCACCTGCGCTCAATGCTGAGAAGAAACAGGTGCAATACTGGCGTCGCCTCGCAAGCGACCCTGCGCATGACTTCTATGTCGTCGAACACCAGGGCGCATTGCACGGAATGGTCCTCGTGTCGTATGTACGCACGCTTGCCCATCTCGGCTGGCTCGCGGTTCTCGATCTGGCAGTCACATCTACCACGCCTACCGACATCAGCTTCGCACTCATCGATTTCGCCAAAGCGCGCGCCCGTAAGCGCGGCTGTCAACGTATGGTGGCTTATCCCTGTACCAATAGCGAACGGATGCCCTTGACGCCGCTGCTGGAAACAGGCTTTCTTCGCACAGGAGACGTATTCTCTTGCCCCCTACAGGATACTCCGTAAACTTCACGAGCAGAGAAAAGAGGACGCTGTGGTACGAATTTTTATCGGCTTGCTATTAGGTTTCATTCTGGGCGTTGGCGGGACTATCCAATATCTCTCTTCAGGGCACGGGAACTTACAGCTCATGACTACTCCACAAGTGCATCAACTTGAGGCCCAAGTGAAGCAGGGAAACGAGCAAATCGAGCAATTGACCAAGAAGTTGGAAGCGGCCGCTAACGCCATGGAGGAAACCGCGGCCAAGTTCTCCGCCCTCGAACATCGCGTCGAAGCGCTCCGTCCTTCCTCGGATCCGTCTACGACAAAGCCGCCGGCAGAAGAACCGCCAAGTCCGGCTCCCATTCAGCCGGTTGAGCCTCCATCTCCGTCGTAGTCTCACGACGGTCGCACATTTTCACTGCGCGTTCGTCTTGACACTCCGGGCTGCACGCGAGTGGGGCTTGACCCTTTCGCGCGGAGGGCGCTATGAAAGGTAAACGATGAACGCGGAACGCTGAATGATGAATCGAAAATAGAGGATCTAACGTTCGCCTTACTCCTCATTCGTCATGTGGCTTGGCATGTCGGGGTGTGGCTCAGCCTGGTAGAGCACACGGTTCGGGACCGTGGGGTCGCTGGTTCGAATCCAGTCACCCCGACCATTTTTCCCTTTTCTCTCGTTCGCTTCACTATCTGTTTTATCGGCCCTCTCGATGATCTGAAGGGTCTCTTATGCTGCGTGTCCTTTTCGTGTCTGTTGTAGCGTACTTATGTGGTTCCATTCCAACAGGCGTGCTGCTGACGCGCCGCCTTGGTATCGACATCCGCAGCACTGGCAGTGGCAACGTTGGCGCCACCAACGTTGCGCGTAGTGCCGGGAAAAAAGTCGGCCTCCTGACACTCCTCGGCGATGCCTTCAAAGGACTCATTCCGGTCGTTGTGGTGCGGATGCTCGGCCTCGGTGAAGTGACGCTGGCGAGTGCAGCCGTCGCCGCCCTCCTCGGCCATATCTTTTCGCCGTTTTTACAGTTCTCTGGTGGGAAGGGAGTAGCGACTGGCTTTGGCGTTTTTCTTGGGATGGCCCCGCTCGCTGTTTTCATAGCGCTGGTCACGTTTATTACGATCTTTGCAGCCAGCCGGATTGTTTCTTTGGCTTCTATTGTGGCAACAGCAGTCCTCCCAGCTCTCTTGATATGGCTTGCGTACCCAGCAATGTATATCTGGGCCGGAATGGTCATAGCTGGGTTGGTAATCGCTCGACATAAAGAAAATATTATTCGCCTTCTCAGAGGCGAGGAGTCAAAGTTTAGTTTTGCTAAGTCGCCACCCCCTGCTGCCTAAAAATGCAGCGCTGCCTGGGAACTAGGCAACAGCCCTCGACGGAGAAGGCTGTCGTTGCGAAGAATTTTTTGTGCCGTTCTAAGGACGGTCATGGCATTGGTTTTGCTGACGCTCTAAAGAGGATAAAAACCGCTAAGCCCGGGTAGTTCGCTTTACAAGGCCGTTATTTTGCTCTAGAGAGGCCTCTCAGGAGGTCGGCTCGTATGAAAGGCACTATGAAAAAAGTCGAGGCCATCATAAAGCCCTTTAAGTTGGACGAAGTAAAAGAAAGTCTCAACGCTGTTGGTGTTCGCGGTCTGACAGTGAGTGAGGTCAAAGGCTTCGGTCGGCAGAAAGGTCACACCGAACTCTATCGCGGGGCGGAATACGTCGTCGATTTTCTCCCCAAGGTCAAGCTCGAAATTATTGTGCCAGAGGAGATGGTCGCCAAAGTCGTGGAGACGATAGAAAAGGCTGCCCGGACTGGCCGGATCGGCGACGGCAAGATTTTTGTCACCCCGGTAGAAGACGTTGTGCGTATCCGCACAGGTGAACGGGGCGAAGAAGCAGTGTAACTGTCCGTATCTTTACTTTCGTATTTTAGTGAAGGAGGAGTGTAGGCAATGACACCCAAAGACGCTGTGCGTTTGGCACGCGAGCAACAAGCCGAGGCCGTCGACTTTAAGTTCATGGACCTTCTCGGCACCTGGCAACATTTCACTACCCCGATGAGTGAGTTCGAAGAATCTGTGTTCGACGAGGGGTTAGGCTTCGATGGCTCATCGATCCGTGGCTGGCAGCCCATCAACGCCTCAGACATGTTGGTGATGCCTGATGCGTCGACCGCAGTGATCGATCCGTTCTGCGCAGTGCCGACCTTAAGTCTGGTCTGTAACATCGTCGATCCGATCACCAAAGAAGAATACTCTCGTGACCCACGCAGCATTGCGCGTAAGGCGGAAGCGTATTTGAAATCCACAGGGATTGGTGACGTTTCGTACTTCGGCCCCGAACCTGAGTTTTTCGTTTTCGACGATATCCGCTTCGATCAAAATCAACATGAAGCCTATTATCATGTCGATTCGACCGAAGGTATATGGAACACCGGTCGGATGGAAGGTCCGAACCTGGGCTACAAACCACGCTACAAAGAAGGTTACTTTCCAGTGCCACCGATCGACTCACAACAGGACATTCGCACCGAGATGATCCAGGTCATGGAAAGAGTAGGCATTCGCGTCGAGAAACATCATCACGAGGTCGCTACCGCTGGGCAGGCCGAGATCGATATGCGCTTCCTGCCGCTGGTCAAGATGGCTGACGCGCTGCAGTGGTACAAATACGTCGTGAAGAATGTCGCGAAGAAGCATGGAAAGACCGCGACCTTCATGCCTAAACCGATCTTCGGCGATAACGGCTCCGGCATGCACACGCACCAATCCGTGTGGAAAGGCGAAAAGCCGTTGTTCGCAGGTGATGGCTACGGCGGCATGAGCGAATTGGCGATGCATTACATCGCCGGTATTTTGGCGCACGCACCAGCACTCTGCGCGATCGTCGCACCAACCAATAACTCCTATCGCCGATTAGTGCCGGGGTTTGAAGCACCCGTGAACCTTGCCTATTCGTCACGAAACCGCTCGGCAGCAGTGCGTATTCCGATGTATTCACCGAGCCCGAAAGCCAAACGCATCGAGGTTCGGTTCCCTGATCCTTCCTGCAATGGCTACCTCGCTTTCTCTGCCATGTTGATGGCCGGACTTGATGGCATCCAACGCAAACTCAGCCCTGGCAATCCGCTTGATAAAGACATTTATGCTTTGACTCCGGAAGAGCTGAAAGATGTTCCTTCTGTGCCTGGATCACTTGAGGGCGCACTCCAAGCACTTGAGAAAGATCATGCCTTCCTGTTGAAAGGTGATGTCTTCACACAGGACGTGATCGAAACTTGGGTCGAATGGAAACGAACCAAAGAAGTCGATCCGTTGCGTTTGCGGCCACATCCGTACGAGTTCGCGCTCTACTATGACGTGTAATCAGCCTCCGAGCACCGCTCGATGAAGAGAAGGGACAAGAGAAATCTTGTCCCTTTTTTCTTGTGTATGGGCCAGTCCCCTCTCTCCTTGACAAAAATTCCTCGCTCAGGCAGATGGAAGTGGCTCAGATTTCCCCCCTGTTGGATCTCGCCAAGATAAGGAGAACGTCATGGCATTATTAGATGGAAAAGTCGCAATTGTTACCGGTGCCGGCCGAGGGATTGGTCGTGAGGAAGCCCTCTTGTTGGCTAAACACGGGGCCAAAGTTGTCGTCAACGATCTCGGCGGAAGCTTTGATGGCACTGGCGCAGATAACCGCCCGGCGCAGCAAGTCGTCGAGGAAATTAAGGCAGCCGGCGGACAGGCCGTAGCGAATTACGAAAGCGTCTCCGATTTCAAAGCGGCAAAGCGTATTGTTCAGTGTGCTATCGATACGTTTGGGAAACTGAACATTCTCGTCAACAACGCGGGGATTCTGCGCGACCGTATGGTCTTTAACATGAGTGAGGAAGAGTTTGATTCCGTCGTCGGCGTCCACCTCAAAGGGACGTTCAATTGCACACGCCATGCGGCGGAATATTGGCGTGAACAACATAAGGCAGGCAATATCCTCAACGGACGCATCATTAATACTTCTTCGGACGCGGGATTACTCGGAAGCCCCGGCCAACCTAATTACGGCCCGGCTAAGGCTGCGGTGGCGACACTGGCCATCATCGTTGATGCCGAGCTCCAGAAGTACGGCGTTACTGCCAACGCGATCGCTCCTCTTGCTCGTACCCGTATGACGGTTGATGCGACTCCGCAAACTGCGGGACTCATGGGCGCACCGGCAGAAGGAGAACATGACTATTTCAGTCCGCACCACGTTGCCCCGCTGGTAGCGTGGCTCGCCAGTGACGACGCGGCCAATGTTCATGGCGAAGTCTTCCGTGTCGGTGGCGGGTGCGTGTGGCTCATGCAGGGCTGGCATTCAGTCGGAACGGTAAAAAAGAAAGGCACCTGGGAACCGGCCGACCTCGGCGCCAAGCTGAAGGCCGAACTGGCCAAAGGCGCCACTAAGAAAGAAGGACTCGGCGAAGTGTTCCGCTCCCTCAAGTCCTAATTCCCCGCCGTGTGACCGTGATGATCAAATATGATCATCTTATGGGCCGGGGGGAGGAATCATAGCATGTGGCTGTTTGGGGGAGGGGAGGCGCATAGCCTCTCCCCACCCGCCCTATTCGAACAAATTGAAACTGCCAGTGACATCATACCCAATCTACAACGTTCTCATCATTTGTCACGCCAATACGAGCCGCAGCGTTATGGCGCACGCGCTGCTGGAAAAGATGCTTGCCGACCGGGGCATCTCTCATATCAACGTCCGCTCCGGCGGTATTGCGATTTACGCTCGTGATCGCATGCTCGCCTCGCTCGACGCCCGCCTTGTCCTTCGTGACGTAGGCATTCATATCACCGACGGAGAGTTTGTCTCCACCGATCTCAAACGGCATCGTCATCTGATCGAGCAAGCGCATCTCATTCTGGCCATGACCAACGAGCAAAAACAGATGCTTGAGGCGTACCCTGAAGCTGTCGGGAAGCCGGCTTTCACTCTGAGGGAGTTCGCCGGCGAAGCAGGCGATATCGAAGATCCAGCCATGCAAGGGGATGAGGTTTTTCGCGCTCGTCTCGATGAAATTAAACACTGTCTAGAAAAGTCCTTCGATCATCTGCTAAGACTATCGCATGAGCACATTTAAGAACCCGTCGGACGAAAAAATTCGCGAGATCCTCGCCACCCCACGGACCGTCGCCGTCGTTGGCTGTTCCCCCGACCCCAGTCGTGACAGTCACGAGATCGCGGCCCTACTAAAAGCCAAAGGTCACACCGTCATTCCAGTGAACCCGACTTGCCAAGAAATTCTCGGCGAGCGGTGTTACGCCAATGTCCGTGACATTCCGGTTCCGGTGGACATGGTCGACGTTTTCCGCCGGCCAGAACACGTCGGGCCGATTGCGGACGACGCTATCGCCGTCAACGCGAAAATCCTCTGGCTCCAACTTGATGTGATTAACGAACCCGCTGCGCAAAAGGCTCAAGACGCTGGACTAACGGTGGTGATGGATCGTTGTCCGGCGATTGAGTATCGGAGACTATTTTAGGCAGGAAAACGGAGAAAGGATAAGGGATAACGGGGAAAAGGATAAATGGGGAGAGGGCAAAAACAAGGCTGTAGGCCGAAGGGAAAGAGTGCAAGGAGAAACCGAAGCTGCTATGTTTTTCTTTCCTTTATCCATTATCCTTTCTCCCTTATCCTCTTTTTAATTTTTGCCTTTTCTGTTTTCCCATTTCCCCTTTCACCCATTTCGCCCTGACAAGACAATGACCAATCGTTCTCACAACCTAAAATCGTGGCAACGTCTCGACTCCGAGACGGTCTACACCTGTCGGATTTTCTCGCTCCGTAAAGACCGGAATCGTTCGCCGCGCGACGGCCGCGAGCACGACTTTTTCGTCCTGGAAAGTGGCGACTGGGTCAATATCATTCCAGTTACATCAGACAATCAAATTGTGTTGATTCACCAGCATCGCCACGGGATCAACGACTTTACACTGGAAATTCCCGGTGGGATGGTTGATGCTGATGATCCCTCCCCTCTGCACGCCGCACGGCGCGAGATGCAAGAAGAAACCGGTTACGATTCTGATGATGTGATCGAGATCGGCTCGATTCATCCGAACCCGGCGATCCAGGAGAACCGTTGTCATACGTTCCTTGCGCGCAACGTCGAGAAACGATTCGACACTCACTTCGATACGACCGAGGAGACCGAAGTCGTACTTGTCCCTTACGCCGAGATCCCCGACCTCGTGCGGCAGGGGCGCATCACTCACGCACTCGTTGTGACAGCTTTCTACTGGTACGATTTGCTGCGACGCAAATGCTGACTCCCGTCTAGTCAGCCGCCACATACTCCGGAACTGGTACCGGCTTTCTCCCATTTAACGCCCGAAACCACTCACGCACGGATTCGAGGAGGATAATGAGCACGAGAATCATAAAGAGTGCCGTGATCCCCGCATCGAGCCGGTCGTTGAAGATCAGGGTCTGCGTCGCCGCCGCTTTGTCCGCAGGAATTTTCCCTTCCGCAAGCTGTGCGCTCAGGCCAGCAGCGTGAGAGAGGAATCCAATACGCGGGTGAGGATGAAAGAGCTTCTGATATCCGGCGGTCATCGTGACGAGCAGGAGCCACGCAAGAGGCACGAGAGAAATCCATACGTATTGCACCCGGCTGTTCTTCAAGAGAATCGTTGTCACGACACACATGGCTATCGCCGCTAACAACTGGTTCGCAATGCCAAACAACGGCCACAAACTGTTAATACCGCCCAGTGGGTCAATCACTCCTTGATACAAGAAATAGCCCCACGCCCCGACTATCAGGGCGCTCGAAAGAATCACGCCGGGATACCAGCTCGTACGGCCGAGCGGCTCCCAGACGTGACCGAGAAGGTCTTGCAGTAAAAAACGGCCAACTCGCGTGCCCGCGTCTAGCGTCGTGAGAATAAATAACGCCTCGAACATAATGGCGAAGTGATACCACAACGCCATCAACGCTTTGCCGCCAAGACTATTAGCAAAGATATGGGCCATGCCCACAGCCAGACTCGGTGCCCCACCGGTACGAGCAAACAGGGTGCTCTCGCCGATGTCTTTCGCGAGCGTAGACATCTGTTCGACAGTCACCGGGAACCCCCAAGTAGTGATGGTCGTGACTGCCGTTTCCGCTGTCGCGCCCACAACACCAGGGGGGCTGTTGATAGCGAAATATACACCGGGGTCCAGCGCTGCCGCGGCGATCATCGCCATGATCGCGACGAATGACTCCATCAACATTGCGCCATAGCCGATCATCTGCGCATCGGTCTCACTGCAGAGCAATTTTGGGGTAGTCCCTGAAGAAACGAGAGAGTGAAACCCAGAAATCGCCCCACAGGCAATAGTGATAAACGCAAAAGGGAAAACAGTTCCAGCAAAGATCGGACCCGTACCATCAACAAACTGTGTGATCGCCGGCAGGTGAATCTCTGGGCGTAAGGCAATGATCCCAACCGCGAGAGCAACGACGGTACCGATCTTGATGAACGTACTGAGATAATCGCGTGGAGCCAGCAATAGCCATACGGGTAACACAGACGCCGCAAAGCCATAGGCAATCACCATTAGTGCAATTTGCGGTCCGGTGAACGTGAACCACGCCGCCCAAGTCGGGTGTTCGTCGACCCATCGTCCGCCGACCAAGGCGAAAGCGAGAAGCACCAGGCCGATAACAGTGGCTTCCGTCACTCTGTCTGGCCGCACAAAACGCATGTAGACGCCCATAATCAGCGCGATCGGAATCGTCGCACCGACAGTGAAAGTCCCCCACGGACTACTCTTGAGCGCGTTAGTCACGACCAAACCGAGCACCGCAATCAAGATGGTAATAATCATGATGATGCTCACGAGCGCGACAAAACCACCGAGCGGACTGATTTCTTCCTTCGCCATCTGGCCAAGTGATTTTCCCTCTCGACGTACAGAACCGGCCAACACGCAGAAATCCTGGACCGCCCCTCCCAGTACAACACCGGCAAGAATCCAAAGGGTTCCGGGCAAATAGCCAAACTGCGCGGCGAGTGTCGGGCCAATCAGTGGTCCGGGGCCGGCAATCGCCGCAAAGTGATGGCCAAAGACTACCCAGCGGTTGGTCGGCACGAAGTCACGGCCGTCGTTGATCCGGATGGCTGGAGTTTCACGCTCATCATTGAGGCAGAGGACCTTAGCGGCAAGAAAGCTACTATAGAAGCGGTAACCAATCGCGTACACACAGACCGCGGCGATCACAAACCACATGGCGTTGATACTCTCGCCACGGGTAAGTGCAATGATACTAATCGCCCAAGCGCCGACACATGCAGCCGCAATCCACATCAGTCGTGAGCTCCATCGCATGCAACATCCTTCCTCTATTGGCTTCTTTCCTATAACGTAGCGTTACAAAAGAGAAGCGGAGGGTTGCGAGTATCAAGTCTAAGAAAATCGGTGAGGTTGTCCCTTAGCATTACAAGGCGAACCTAATTCCGTGATTTCTCCGCCACCAGCACCACGACAGGATAAGCAAAGTGAATTTTTCCGTTTTTGCGGTGAGCGCCGACGCCTAAGCCGTCATCGTCAAGCGATTCAACAAACATCTGCCGCAGTTTGTCAGCATCACCGGGGTTCGGAAACGAGCGGTGCAAAGAGTCTTCAAGATCAGACTCAATTTTGTAGAACGCCTTCCGTGGGGCAGGCAACCCAACCCACTTAAAGAGCAGCTCAAACTCTGCCAAGGCTAACGCACGAGTATGGGAAGGATCACGTAACTTCTCCGCCCGGTTGTACGCTGCGGCCTTCGCCGGATCGGGAGATATTGCTGCGTCGATAACCACTATTTTCCCACCCGGCGTACAGACGCGTTTCATCTCCGCTAACACGCCCTCCGGATCCATAAAATGATGGAATGCATAACGAGAAGTGACAATCGAGAACGAGGCCTCGGGGTACGGGAGAGGCTGAACTGTTCCGACTTGCCATGTGACGTTTGTCAGCCCTTTTTGTTGCTGGAGCCCACGGGCGTGGTCGATCATTGCAGGCACCAGATCGATGCCAGTAGCATGTTTGACCACTTTGGCGAAGGCACAGACGATGAGGCCCGGACCACAGGCAACATCAAGCAGCGTATCATCCGGTTTCGTGCCCGTGAAATCAACGACCAGTTTTAGTGCCTCTTCGTCTTTAATGCCCGGCGCGGTTGCAAATGGCACTACTTGTTTGGTGAATTGGTCAAGAATGAGGTCTTGGTGGGTTGGCACGGCGTTCTCCTTGTGAAAAAAAGGCGCGGCAGTGCCGTGCCCTACAATAACCCCTCACCCCGGCCTCCTGCGACTTCGCTTCGCTACGCCCAGGACAGGCTCTCCCAGAAGGGGGAGGGAACTTGGTTGCAGGTGTCGCTACTTAAAATGAGTCCGCAAACGATAAGTTCTTGTCATTGCGGGGGGCTAAAAGCGACGAAGCAATCCCCGTTTCGGACAAAGACTGCTTCGCGAAGTTTATCCCGAGCGGAACGAAGTGAAGTCGAAGGGCTCGCAATGACATACCCCTTACTGTTGCTGTAATTTCTCTCGCACCAATTTGCCCATCTCGGTGCAGCTCACAAGGCGACACTCGGGCTGCGCGATATCGCCGGTGCGGTAGCCACTAGCGAGCACATCATCCACGGCTTTCTCGATCGCTTGCGCGGCTTTTTCTTGGTCAAACGAGAGGCGGAGCATTAATGCGGTCGAGAGGATCATGGCGAGCGGATTGGCTTTGTTCTGCCCGGCAATGTCCGGCGCAGTACCATGAATCGGCTCGTAGAGACCCTTCTTGCCCTCCCCTAGCGAAGCAGAAGGCAACAAGCCCATCGACCCGGCTAACATCGAGGCTTCATCAGTAAGAATGTCGCCGAACATATTTTCCGCAGCGATTACATCAAAGTCCTTCGGGCGGCGGATCAGATGCATCGACATTGCATCAACCAATACGTCCTCGTACTGCACGTCGGGGTATTCTTTGGCGATTTCGTGCGCGACTTCCCGCCACATGCGCGAGGTGGCCATGATGTTGGCTTTGTCGACCGAGGTGACTTTCTTACGCCGCCTCCGAGCGAGTTCAAACGACGCACGCATGAGGCGAGCTACTTCACCTTCGGTGTAGAAGATCGTATCGACCGCTTCGCGCCCCGCCGGTCCAGTGCGACGTTCGCTGGGTTTGCCGTAATACACACCACCAGTGAGCTCGCGCACGACCACCAGATCAACGCCTTCCAGCACTTCGGGTTTTAGCGTTGATGAATTAATCAGATGACGATTGAGCTGAATTGGCCGTAAGTTCGCATAGAGTCCGAGTTCCTTGCGTAAGCCAAGGATGGCTTGCTCGGGACGCACAGTCGATTTCGGATCGTCCCATTTGGGACCACCGACCGCCCCAAGCAGAACGGCATCACTCTCTTTCGCGATGCGCAAAGCGGAATCGGTCAGCGCAACGCCGTGCGCGTCAATCGAACAGCCGCCTGCCAAGGCTTTTTCACAGTTAAAACTGAGGCCAAATTTTTGCTCGACAATCTTCAGCGCCTGGAGCGCTTCTTCCATCACTTCTGTGCCAATGCCGTCACCGGCAAAGACCGCGATCTTATGTGCCATTCCCCTCTCCTATTTCTTTCCTTGCCCGAGATTCATTCGTGCGCACAGCGCACGCTACAAGGCTAATCGCGGGCGAGATGCCCGCGCTCCCAGAACACCCGTTTTTTTGACCCTGACCCTGGACTTTGGACTCCAGACCCTAGACGATCATGGTCCTTCCCGATGCAACCCAGCCTGATGGCCATAACGATCACGGTGCGCGAGTTTGTTGAGTGCGTTCACATACGCCAGCGCACTCGCCATGATGATGTCAGTGTGTGAGCCTTGGCCGTTGACGGAGGTCCCGTTCTCCCGCAGTAAACAGGTCACTTCACCCTGCGCGTCGGTACCGCCAGTAATCGATTTCACCGCGTAGCGTTCTAGCTTGGGCTCAATCCCGGCAATTTTGGCAATGGCTTTATAGCAGGCGTCCACCATCCCATCACCGGACGCGCTATCGATAAATTCTTGCTCCCCGACTTTCATTTTGACGGTCGCGTGTGGCACTGCCATGCTGGAAGATGTCACATTGAGATAGACTAACTCATACTTATCAACGCCGCGCACGGCCTCTTCCGTCACAATGGCAATGAGGTCTTCGTCGTACACATTCTTCTTCTTGTCTGCTAACGCCTTGAAACGCTCAAAGGCTTTGTTCATATCGACACCGGTATAGTCGATACCAAGGTGTTTCAGACGGTCAACGAACGCATGCCGCCCGGAGTGTTTGCCTAAGACGAGCTTGTTGCTGTCGAGGCCGACGTCTTGTGGCTTCATGATTTCGTACGTGAGCTTATACTTCAGGACGCCGTCTTGGTGAATGCCGGCTTCATGGGCAAACGCGTTGGCACCGACGATCGGTTTGTTCTGCGGAACAGCCAATCCCGTGACTTGGGCAAGGGTTTGACTTGCCGGGGCGATCTGTTCAGTCACAACGTTGGTCTTCACATGGGAGAATACGTCCTCTCGCGTCCGCAGAGCCATGACGACTTCTTCCATTGAGGTGTTACCGGCGCGCTCGCCGATGCCGTTAATCGTGCACTCGACTTGGCGGGCACCATTCTCAATGGCGGCCAGTGAATTCGCCACCGCGAGCCCGAGGTCATTGTGGCAATGGGCACTCCAAGTGACTTTATTGCCACCGGGCGTTTTCTCGCGCAAATACTTGAAGAGCTCTCCATACTGGTGGGGGATAGCATAACCGACGGTATCGGGGGCATTGATCGTCACTGCCCCGGCTCTGATCGCTTCACCAAAAATCTGCACCAGGTAATCGCGGTCAGAACGAGAGGCGTCTTCGGCGGAGAACTCGATGTAGTCGAGATACTTCTTCGCGAAACTGATTGCCCACACGGTCGCATCCAAGGCCTCTTGGCGGCTCATCATCAGTTTGTGCTTGAGGTGAATATCCGACGTCGCAATAAAAATGTGAATACCTGGGCGTTTGGCCTTCTCAACGGCTTTGATGGCCCGCGTCACGTCAAGTTCTTTGGTCCGAGCCAAACTCAGAACGATTGGCGTCGAGGCGAGTTCGGCCACGCGCCGCACCGATTCAAAATCACCGTCCGAAGAGGCGGCAAACCCCGCTTCGATCACGTCGACCTTGAGATTTTCCAGTTGCCGGGCGATGATGACTTTCTCTTCGATATTCATCGTCGCGCCGGGAGACTGCTCGCCGTCTCTCAACGTCGTATCAAAAATCTTGACAACTTCCCGTTCCATACGATTCCTCCTTCAAACTCACCAAATAAAAAAGGGCTGCGAGTTACCCGCAGCCCTTCTAAAGCAAGAGGCCACGGGGGTTGACTATCCCGCCCGTGGCCTCCGAGATTTACATGCGTTTATGCACTCCTCTCGGACCCGCCAGGCGGGGTGGTAAGCAGCAGGCCTAGCAGCAGTAGGCTGAGTGTCCCCAACAAGAGTCCAAGAGTGAGAGTTAACATCACGGGTACCTATAGACGACTTTTCTCACCACTGTCAAGGCCGTGGGAAGGTGTCGCGGGGAGTTCTTCCGTAGACTGAGCGCTGTCAGTCACTGTTGGTTCCACACTTCGCTTTCTCCAAAAGAGTCGTGCCGGACCAGAGAGCGTATACAGGGAGAAAAGAGAAAATAACATAATCTGCGGCGCCGCGATCGTGAGCTGAATGACAATAATCCCGGCAATCAGCAACCAGAACGGTTGACGGTGGCGAAGCTTAAGCCCCTTAAAACTATAATAGGGAATCGTGCTGACCATGAGTCCGGCCAGCGTATAAATCAACAATAGTAAGGTCAGATGTTTATTAGTTGCGCCTTCGCCGCCAAGAAAGTAGTACAACAGGATGGTTGCGGCGACGACTGCCGCGGCCGCGGGGATCGGCAGGCCGACAAAATTGTTTTTATCGACAACGTCTACTTGGACATTGAACCGCGCCAGACGCAACGCGCCGCAAGTCACATAAAGTGCAGCCGCGAGCCAACCCCACGCCCCCCAGGGTTCTAACGCCCAACGATACGCCAACACGCCGGGCGCGACGCCGAATGCAATCAGGTCTGCCAGCGAATCGTACTGTACGCCGAACGAACTTGAGGTCTGCGTCAGGCGAGCGATCCGGCCATCAAGCGCGTCAAAAACCTGGGCAACGAGGACGGCGCCGGCGGCAATGAGGTAATCTTCGCGAAGCGTAGCAACAATCGCATAGAACCCGCAGAACAACCCGCCGGTCGTGAAGAGATTGGGCAGAATATACACCCCTTTGCGAAAAGGGGGGGACATTCTGCGCCGTTCTTTCTTAAAGGCGCTCGGACGCGCAGGGAGGACACGGATTCTCGGGCGCGAGACGTTCATAACAGTTTGACGTTTCTCTTCTACAAGAGGGAACAGAAAATATCCTCACACTACAGGTACTCGGCAATAATCGTTTCACCGGCTTTAACGGTCTGCCCGACCTGGACTTTGATCTGCGCCTCTGCCGGGCAATACAGATCCACCCGTGAGCCAAGCATAATCATACCATAGCGGTCCCCTTGGCGCACCCGTTCTCCCCCTTTCAGTGTGCAAATAATCCGGCGGGCAAGGATGCCAGCGACCTGGACAAAGACCACTCGACGGCCCTGCGCGTCTCGGATCGTCACTCCATTCTGTTCGTTGACCTGCGCCGCCTCTTCGGCAAAGGCGGGACGAAATTTCCCCGCCTGGTAACGGACACTTTCCACGACGCCCGACAGGGGTAGTCGATTGACGTGCACATCAAGCGGCGACATAAAAATCCCGACGCGAGTTGCGGGACCGTCCAGCCAGCGCCCGTTGTTCACATTTTGTTCTATAGTGACGACCCGCCCGTCGGCGGGGGCAACCAGGTAGCGGTCGTCTCCGGGCGCAAACCGTTCCGGGTCGCGGAAAAAGTACGCGATAAACAAGGTGAGCAGGAGGAAAATGAAGCCGAGTTTCTCAAACCCTAGAAGGTTCAGCACGAGGCACACGGCACCGAGACCGAAGATACGAGGGTACCCCTCGTGGGCGAAGTGCATGGCGGGGGCCGGGTGTTGGGGGTCAGGGGTCGGGCAAAGAAGGGAACAAAGGAAACAGACTTAACAGGGAAGGAGCGGTTACTAATCCCCAATCCCCGGCCCCCGACCCCTAGTTATTAGTTTCTCGTCTTATCCACCAGTTTGTTGCGTTGCAGCCAGGGCATCATGCCGCGGAGCTCGGCGCCGACTTTCTCTGCTGCATGCTGCTCACCTTGGCGACGAAGTTCCTTAAATTTTGGGAGGCCGGCTCGGTATTCTCCGATCCATTCATCAGCAAACTTACCGGCTTGAATGTCAGCAAGGATTTTCTTCATCTCCGCTCGAGTTTGCTCGCCAATGATTCGTTTCCCACGCGTCATGTCGCCGTACTCGGCGGTATTGCTGATCGAGTAGCGCATGTTTGAGATGCCGCCTTCATAAACCAGATCGACGATCAATTTCATCTCGTGAATGCACTCGAAGTAGGCCATCTCCGGGGCGTACCCCGCTTCGACCAAGGTCTCAAACCCCGCACGCATCAACTCAGTAAGGCCGCCACACAGCACAGACTGTTCGCCGAAGAGGTCGGTCTCGGTTTCTTCGCGGAAATTGGTTTCCAAAATCGCCGCACGGCCACCGCCAATAGCGGACGCCCAGGCAAGGGCAATTTGTTTGCTATTGCCCGACGGGTCCTGTGCCACGGCAATCAAGCATGGTACGCCCTGCCCTTTTTCAAACTCACTCCGCACAAGATGTCCCGGTCCTTTCGGCGCAACCATGAACACATTGACGTCGGCCGGGGGAACAATCTTTTTGAAGTGGATGTTAAACCCGTGCGCACAGGCCAGATATTTCCCAGGTCTGAGCTGCTGACGGATATCGGACTCATACATCCCGCTCGCGGCCTCATCAGGAGTAAGGATCATGATGATATCAGCCTCTGCTGCTGCCTCAGCCACGTCTTTCACCGGAAACCCGGCAGTCTCAGCCTTTGGCCATGAACTGCTGCCCTTCTTTAGCGCAATCCGCACGTCCATGCCGCTGTCGCGCAGGTTGAGCGCATGGGCGTGCCCCTGGCTGCCATACCCGACAATGGCAATCTTCTTTCCCTTCAGCAGCGAAAGGTCGGCATCTTTATCGTAATAAATGTTCATGCTCATGAGGCCTTCTCCTTCTTCTTCTTTCCGCTTAACTCCACGACTTCGCCACGACCGGAATCCATAAGTGCTTGGGCACCACGGTGCATTGCCACCTTGCCAGTACGAACGATCTCTTTAATTCCCAGCGGTCTCAGGAGGTTGATAAACGCGGCAATTTTCTCTTCAGCGCCAGTGATCTCAATAATGTACGAACGGGTGTCAACGTCGATCACCTTGGCACGGAAAATATTGACGATATTCAACAGCTCGGCGCGGGTACGTTCATCGATGGCCACTTTAATCAATGCCATCTCGCGCTCGACCGAGGGAGAGTCTTGGAAGTCGATGACTTTGATGACACAGATCAACTTGTTGAGTTGTTTGGTAATCTGCTCGACAATCTGATCATCGCCGCTCGTAACGAGCGTAATGCGCGAGAGGGAGGGATCGAGCGTTCTCGCGACCGAGAGACTTTCAATGTTGAATCCTCGCCCGCTAAAGAGGCCGACAACGCGAGCGAGGACGCCAAATTCATTCTCAACTAGGACAGAAATCGTGTGATCCATGGGTGCTCATGGAGAGTACGAGGTAAGCCACAGCCATAACGGACAGAGTAAGGTACTCTCGCCGTCACACGACCCCCGCCCGGGACAAGTGTGTAGATGCAGGACAGGAGGGAGACTGTTTTTCTTTAGGCCGCAGGTTGCCGGTGGCGAGACAAAATCTCCATTATCTTGTCTTTGCCGGCAAGCTTTTGTTTTTGGATACGCTTTAGTTCTATTTCTTCGTCTTCTGTCAAAAATGGTTGATGTTTTAGTTCTTCAGAGCGTCGCTTCAATTCCAGATGCTCGTGGTAGCGAGAGCGCAGCTCGGAATCGGTTTCCATCAGTGAGCGGATGAGTTGTTCTTCACGAATTTCCATAACACCTCCCTGACAGAAGAAAAGCGTTCAAACTGTAATATACCCTACCGTAAGTTGTCAACGTCAGCAAATCATTTTGCCGGCATAAAGACTCTTAGCGCGCGTGCTCGGCTTGTGCTTGTTTTGCCTCTTGAATAATCTTTTCCGCTAAGTGTGGCGGCAGGATTTCATAATGCGAGAACTCCATCTGAAATGTACCCCGGCCACTCGTCATCGAGCGCAAATCAGGCGCATAGGAGAGCATCTCCGACATCGGCACGGCAGCTTTGATAATCTGGTTATGACCCTTGGCGTCAACGTTCAGTAACCGTCCGCGTCTGCGGTTGATGTCGCCAGTAATATCGCCGATGTTTTCTTCCGGTACCGTCACTTCCACCGTCATAATCGGCTCGAGCATGGCGGGCTTGGCTTTTTCGATGGCGTTCTGCACGCCCAGCGATCCGGCAATTTGAAAGGCGAGATCCGATGAATCAACGTCATGGTACGATCCATCGTACAGCGCGACACGGATATCGACCAGGGGGTAGCCAGCCAAGAAGCCTTTATCAAGCGCCGCACGCACACCTTTCTCGACAGAAGGAATATACTGGCGAGGGATAGCACCCCCCTTAATTTCGTCAGAGAACTCGAACCCTTTGCCACGCGGGAGCGGTTCGATGCGAATCCACGTATCCCCAAATTGTCCACGGCCGCCGCTCTGTTTCTTCAACCGTCCCTGCGCGTCAGCTTTGCCGGTAATCGTTTCGCGGTACGGGACCTTGGGGGCCTTGAGGTCAACGTCGACGCCGAATTTTCGTTTGAGCTTCTCGACGGTAACTTCAACGTGGAGCTGACCAGCACCGGAAAGCAGGATGTCATTATTCTGCGGGTCACGCCCAACCCTGAGCGCCAGGTCTTCTTCGGTCAACTTATGCAGCGAGGTCATGATTTTTTCTTCGTCGCCGCGCGACTTCAACCCCAACGCAAAGGAAATCGACGGTTCAAAGCTTACCAACGGTGCCAGCACAACCGGGGCCTTCTCGTCACACAGAGTATCTCCGGTGTGGGTATCTTTGAGTTTGGCCACCGCAATAACATCACCGGGGAACGCCGTCGCCACGGGGGTTTGCTTTTTCCCGTCAAGATGGAAGAGGTGCCCGAGGCGTTCTTTTGCGTCACGCGTTGTGTTGTAAACGACAGTGTCTCCGTCTATTTTCCCCGAACACACAACAAACACGGATAAGCGACCGGTCGGCGAATCGAGCGTCTTAAATACCCGAGCGGTAAACGGCGCGGTCGGATCAGGTT
>Ga0070741_10008402_pt1 | contig 20736 bp, 18 predicted proteins | sample Coa_R1_4_FD_66440 | JGI IMG/M metagenome (GOLD analysis project Ga0070741, IMG submission 66440) | Surface soil microbial communities from Centralia Pennsylvania, which are recovering from an underground coalmine fire - Coalmine... | ecosystem: Environmental > Terrestrial > Soil > Unclassified ...
TGGCGCCGGTGAATGCGCCGCGCTCGTGGCCGAAGAGCTCGTTCTCGAGGATGTCGTGGCCGAGGGTGGCGCAGTTCACCGGCACGAACAGGCTTCCGTGCCGCGGGCCGCGGGCGTGCAGCGCGCGGGCGATCAACTCCTTTCCCGTTCCGCTCTCGCCGAGGAGGAGCACGTTGGCCTTGTAGCGGGAGATCCGGTCGATGGTGCCGAGCAGTCTGCGCATCGCGGCGGAGGTTCCGACCAGGCCCATGAAGTCCATCGCCGTTCCCGCGGGCGACGGCTCGGCGACCCGCTCCAGCACGCGCCGGAGCCGCTGGAGGAGAGCGCTGTCCTCCACCGGCGCCACCAGGTAATCGGCCGCGCCGAGCTGCATCGCGTCCACCGCCTCCTGCACGCTGCCGATCGCCCCGACCACCACCGTCGGCACCAGAGGGTATTGCTGCGCCGCGCGCGCGACGATGCCGGCCACCGCGACCGGCCCCAGCTTCTGCGACGCGACGACCGCCGCGAACGGCCCCGTCTCCAGCTCCGCGAGCGCCTCCGCCTCCGCCGCAACGCGCTTCGCCGCGAACCCCGCGGCCGAGAGCGCGCCGGCGATGGCGCCGACCGCGCCGTCGGCGCCCACCACCAGGCAGGCACGGCCTGCTCCCCAACGGCCCTTCGGCATCCGGATCTCCCCTTCCCTTGATACTGCTGAATCGGCAGCGGCGTCGACAAATTCCGCCGATTCTGCAGTTGCCCGGCAAATTCGGCAGTTCCCCGCCAGGCCCGCCCCGTGGTGTGCTGAGACCGCCCACTTGGCGCGCCGCGTGCTTTGCCAGGAGGCGGAGAATCCTTGAACGCGACCCCGAGCACCTTCGTCGTCGTCGAGCGCGAGCACCGGTTGGCCGACCCCGGCGTCCCGGACATGCGCGTGCTGCGCGTCGCTCCCGAACAGGTCCGGGTGCAGCCCTCGGTGATCCCCACCACCCGCAGCGTGGTGATGGTCGCGGCGGAAGTGGTGGAGGAGATGCTGGCGCTCTGGCCTACGTTGCCGGCGGATCGACGCGTCCGTCCCTTCCTCTTCGTGGTCCCGGCCGATCGGCCGTTCCTCGCCGCACACCTCCTGGAGATGGGCGCCGTCGTCGTGCGCGAGGGGCAGGACCTGCTCGCGAACGGAATCGCCGCCGTGCTGGCCCGCGCGTTCGGGGCCGGCGTGCGGTCAGGGGAGATCGCGGAGGAACGGGAGCCGTTCCCGGGAAAGGCTGGCGATGGACCTGAAGATCCATGAGGCCGCCCGCCTCCTCCAGGTCGAGAGCGAAGAGATCGCGCGCTGGATCCGGGAGAAGGGCCTGCCGGCGCACCAGTTCCACGACCAGTTCCACATCAACAGCGTCGAGCTGCAGGAATGGGCGCTGACCCACGGCGTCCGCTTTCCCCCCGAGCTGATGGCCGTGAACCGGGCCAGCGCGGGGCCAACTGCCGATCTGGTCTCCGCGCTCGAACGCGGCGGAATGCACCGGGACATCGCCGGCACGCGCCGCGACGAGGTGCTCGCGAACGTCGTGCAGCTCCCCACCGTGCCCGCGGCGATCGATCGGGCGCTCCTGCTCGAGCTGCTCCGCGCGCGAGAGATGCTCGCCTCGACGGGATTGGGGGGCGGGATCGCGGTTCCCCATCCTCGCAGCCCGATCGTGCTCGACGTAGAGATTCCCCCCACGCTGCTCGCCTGCTTTCTCCGGCAGCCGGTGGACTTTGGCGCCGTGGACGGGCAGCCGGTGTGGGCGCTCTTCCTCCTCCTCAGCCCGTCGGTGCCGGATCATCTCCGGATGCTCTCGCAGCTCTCGTACGCGCTGCACGACCGCGAGGTCCGCGCGCTGCTCGAGCGCCGTGCCCCGCTCGACGCGCTGATCGCGCGGCTCGCCGGGCTGCCGGCGATGTCTTCCCAGGGCAGACGATGATCCATCTCGCGCTGGCCGCCGTCGCGGGGCTGGCAGTCGCCGCGCTCCTTCCCTTGTTGCTCTGGCGCTGGGACCGGACCGCCGTCGTGGTGGGCGCCGCCGCGGGCGTGCTCTCGTGCGCAGCGGGGTTCGGCGCTTCCGTCGGCGCTGCGCTCGCCGGGAACCGCGCGGAGTGGCAGGGGCCGTGGTTCCTGCCGGTCGGCGCGTTCCACGTCGCCCTCGATCCGCTCGCCGCCCTCTTCCTCTGCTGCCTGTTCGGAGTGGGGCTGCTCTCGTCGATCTACGGCGCCACCTACATGCTCGCGTTCGCCGCGAAGCGCCGCGTGGCCTGGACGGCTTCGGCGTTCAACGCGCTGCTCGCGTCCGTGGCCCTGGTGTTCCTCGCGCGCGACGGCATCCTCTTCCTTCTCTCCTGGGAGACGATGACGCTCTCCGCGTTCCTGCTGGTCGCCTTCGACCACCAGCAAGCGGAAGTGCGCAAGGGCGCGCTCTGGTTCCTGGTGGTCAACCACTTCGGAGTGGCCTGCCTCTTCGGCTACTTCGCCCTGCTCGCCGGCGCGGTCGGCGGCTTCCAGCTTCCCGCCTCCGCCACGGCGTTCTCGCCGGCGATGTCAGCGGCGCTGCTCGCGCTCGCGTTCGTCGGGTTCGGCACCAAGATGGGCCTCGCGCCGTTCCACGGCTGGCTCCCCGCCGCGCATCCCGTCGCGCCGAGCCATGTCTCCGCGGTGCTCTCGGGTGTGCTGCTCAAGTGCGGCGTGTACGGCCTGCTCCGGACGCTGCTGATCGTCCGCGGAGTGCCCGCGGCATTCGGCTGGGTGCTCTTCGCCTGCGGCGCCGCCACCGCGCTGCTCGGGGCGATCAACATCCTCGCCGCCACCGATCTGAAGAAGTCGCTGGCGTACTCCAGCATCGAGAACCTCGGCATCATCGCGCTCTCCCTCGGGCTCGGAGTCGTCGGTCTCGCCTCGGGATCGAAGGTCCTCGCGGCGCTCGGCCTCTGCGGCGCCCTGCTCCACGTGCTCAGCCATTCCGCGTTCAAGTCCTTGCTCTTCAGCGCCGCGGGCTCGGTGCTGCACGGCGCGCATACGCGCAACCTGGAAGAAATGGGCGGGCTGCTCGCGCGCATGCCGGCGACCGGCGCGCTCTTCCTGCTGGGCGCCGCAAGCGCTGCCGCGATCCCGGGCCTGGCAGGATTCGCCAGCGAGTTCCTGGTCTACCGGGGGCTGCTGGAAGCGCTGTCGCACCTGCGCCCCGCAGGGCAGGCAGCGTCGGCTGCGGCGCTCGCCGGGCTCGCGCTCACCGGCGGGCTCGCCGCAGCCGGACTGACGCGGGCATTCGGCATCGCATTCGGAGGGACTCCGCGCAGCGAGCAGGCGTCGCACGCCCGGGAGCAGGGAGCCGGGCTGATCTGGCCGATGGCGGCTCTCGGCGTCGTCTGCGTCGCCCTCGGAGTCATCCCCCGCGCGGGGTTCGCGCTCGCCTCGCCGGCCGTGGCGCAGTTCGGGATCGATCCGGCCGTGCTGGCTGCGCCGATCGCCCAGGCGACGCGGGTGGGCTACCTCGGATTGTTCTTCCTCTCCCTCTGCGCGCTCCTGATGGGTCTGCGGGACCGCCTGCTGCGCGCCCGTCCCGTCGCGCGATCGGTGACCTGGGGTTGCGGCTACGCGGCCCCGACTGCGCGGATGCAGTACTCGGCGGCATCGTTCGCCAGCCCGGCGCTGAACGTCTTTTCCGGCGCGGTCGACACCGAGGCCGGCGGCGATCTCCCGGAGGCTCCCTTCCCGGCGGCGCTCGAGCGGAGATCCTCGACCAGCGACCGCCTCGAGCAGGCGCTGTACCAGCGCGCCCCGGCCTGGATCGCGCAGAAGCTCACCGCCGTGCGCGCGCTCCACCGGCCACGCCTGCAGCAGTACCTTCTCTACATGTTCGTCGCCCTCGTCCTGCTCCTCTCCTGGGCGGCGCGGCTGGTGCAGCAGTGACTCTCCTCCTCGCGGCGATGGCGGCCCTGGCCGCGGCAGCCGTGCTCTCGGCGGTGCTCGCGAGCCGGCGCGCGCTCGCGCTCGCCGTGTCCGCCGGCGGTTGCCTCGCGGCGCTTGCGCTCGCCGCCCCTCCGGCGGTGCAGGTGCTGCTCGGCGGCGGAACCCGGACCCTGACCTGGACCAATCCTGTCCTCGGGCAACAGGCGCTGGTCCTCGATCCGCTGGCGGCGTGGTTCGTGGTGCCGACGCTCTTCATCTCCACCGGCTGCGCCGTCTACGGCGTCCGCTACCTGCTCGCCGGCGACCGTCCCGTCGGGATGCAGGCCGCGGGGACGAACCTGATCGTGCTCGCCCTGTTGACCGTCTTCCTCGCCGGCGACGCGATCCTCTTTCTCGCTGCCTGGGAGCTGATGACGATCTTCGCCTTCCTGCTCCTCACGCACGAGCACGACCGGGCCGAGGTCCGGCGCGCCGGACTCCTGTACCTGGTCCTGACGCACGCGGCGACCTCCTGCCTGCTGGCGATGTTCGCGCTGCTCTCGATCCACAACGGATCGCTGCGATTCGGGACGGGCGCGGCCCTCTCGCCCGGCGCGGCTTCGGCGCTGTTCACGCTCGCCGTCATCGGGTTCGGCTGCAAGGCCGGAGCCTGGCCGCTGCACATCTGGCTCCCGGCGGCGCATCCCGTCGCTCCCAGCCAGATCTCCGCGCTCCTCTCGGGGCTGGTGATCAAGACCGGGATCTACGGCCTCCTCCGGGCCACGCTCCTGATCGGCCGGGTGCCGATGACTTGCGGCGCCGTGCTCCTCGGGATCGGCGTGGCGAGCGCCGTGCTCGGAGTGCTCGCCGCCCTCGCGCAGCACGAATTGAAGCGGCTGCTCGCGTACCACAGCATCGAGAACATCGGCATCATCCTCATCGGCGCGGGCCTCGGGTCGATGGCGCTGGCGGCGGGACGCCCGGCCGTGGCGGCGATCGCGTTCGCCGGAGCGCTCCTGCACGTCGTCAACCACGCGCTGTTCAAGTCCCTGCTCTTCCTCTCCGCGGGAGCGGTCGGGAGGGCGTGCCGGACGCTGCAGATCGATCGGCTGGGAGGAGTGCTGCGCGCCATGCCGCGCACCGGCACTTCCTTCGTGATCGGAGCAGCGGCGATCTGCGGTCTCCCTCCCCTGAACGGGTTCGTCAGCGAGTTCCTGGTCTACATGGCGCTGCTCGCGGCGTGTGCGGTGTTCCCGGTCGCCGGACAGGCCGAAGCCGTCTTCGCCTTCGCGGCGCTCGCCTGCGTCGGCGGGCTCGCCGCCGCCTGCTTCGCCAAGGCGTCCGGCGCGGTGTTCCTCGGCGCGCCGCGCACTCCCGCAGCGTCGGACGCCCGCGAAGCTCCCGGGGCGATGGTCGGGCCGATGCTGGCGCTTGCGGCGACGTGCGTGATCGCCGGCCTTTCTGGCCCGTGGCTCCTTCGCGTCCTCGACGCTCCGGTCCAGCAGCTCGGTGGAGTGTCCCTCGCAGCGACCCCGGCCCGCCAGGGGCTGATCGCCACCGCGGCGCTGGGCGCAGCGCTGATCGCCATCGCGGGCGCCATCGCCCTGATCCGCCGCGGGCTCCTGCATCGCCAGCCGGCGGAATCCTCCGTCACCTGGGCCTGCGGCTACGCCGCGGTCACCCCTTCCATGCAGTACACCGCGAGCTCGTTCGCGCGCCCCTTGATCGCCGTCTTCCGCGGCGTGCTCCTCCCGCAGCGGCGCCAGATCGCGGCGGTCGCGCCCTTCGCCGCGACCGTGGCCGTCGAGGAACACTCTCCGGATCCCGTCGAGCGCTTCGCGCTCGATCCGGCGCTCCGTGGCTCCGGCGTGGGGCTCGCGCTGCTCCGGCGGGCGCAGCCGACGCGGGTCCAGTCCTATGTCCTCGCCATCTTCGTCGCCCTGATCGCGCTGCTCTGGTGGAGGCTCGGATGAGAACCGCGCTGCACCTCGCCATCCTGCTTCTCTTCCCGCCGCTCCTTCCCGGCGTGATCAACCGGGTGAAGGCGGCCTTCGCCGGGCGCCGCGGACCTCCCGTCCTCCAGCTCTACTTCGATCTCTGGAAGCTCCTGCGCAAGGGCGCCGTGTACAGCGTCACCACCACCTGGATCTTCCGCGCCGGTCCGGTGGTCACGCTGGCGGCGCTGCTGGTCGCCGCCCTCCTTCTGCCGTTCGGCGGAGGGCTGCCGGCGCCGGCGGCGTTCCCCGGCGACGTGGTGCTCTTCGCCTACCTTCTCGGCGCCGGCCGCTTCGCCACCGTGCTCGCCGCGCTGGATACGGGATCGTCGTTCGAGGGCATGGGAGCCAGCCGGGAAGTGACCTTCGCCGCGCTGGCGGAGCCTGCGCTCTTCCTCTCCATCGCCGGACTGGCGCTGGCGCGCGGGACGCTCTCCTGGACCGCCATGCTTTCGGGCCAGATGCCGGCCTGGCACCTCTATGGCCCCGCGTTCGCCATGCTGATCGGCGCGCTGATCCTCGTCGCGCTGGCGGAAAACAGCCGGATTCCGTTCGACGACCCGAACACCCATCTCGAGCTGACGATGGTGCACGAGGTGATGGTGCTCGATCACTCCGGACCGGACTTCGCGCTCATCCTCTACGGCGCCTCGATCAAGCTCTTCCTCCTCGGCGCCATCATCGTCCGGCTCGCCTTTCCCTTCGAGGCGAGCATCCGCGCGCACGTCGCGCTCTTCCTCGCCGGCATGATCGTCTTCGCGGTGGTGGTGGGCCTCGTCGAGTCCACCTTCGCCCGGCTGCGCATGAACCGGATCCCGCAGATCCTCATCGCCGCCAGCGTGTTCGCAGCGCTGGCGATGGCGGTGATCCTCATCCGGGTGAACGCATGACCAACGTCGCGCTCGACATCGCGCTCGTCCTCGCCCTGGTCCTCGGGGTCGCTTCGCTCGGCACCAGCCGGCTCGGCGCGGCCATCCGGTACTTCTCCATGCAGGCGGCCTGCGTGGCGATGGTTCCGCTGCTGATCGAGACCCGCTCCGGCGAGCTGAGCGTGCACGCCTGGATCCTCTTCGTCGCCACCATGGTGCTGAAGGTCTCCGGCGTGCCCTACTTCCTCAACCGCTCGCTGCGCGAGGCCTCGGTGCGCACCGAGATCGAGCCGCTGATCGGATTCGGCACCACCCTGGCCATCGGCGCCGGCCTGGTGGCGCTCTCCTTCGGGCTCGCCCGGCAGCTTCCCCTTCCCCAGAAGCCCGCCTCCGATCTCCTGATCCCCATCGCGTTCAGCCTTCTGATGATCGGGCTCCTCCTGATCGTCAGCCGCACCAAGGCCGTCACCCAGGTGGTCGGCTACCTGATCATGGAGAACGGGATCTTCCTCTTCGGCCTGATCCTCATCGACGTGTTCCCGTACCTGATCGAGATCGGCGTGCTGCTCGACCTCTTCGTGGCGGTGTTCGTGATGGGCATCGTCATCTTCCACATCAACCGCGCGTTCGACCACATCGACTCGCACCAGCTCGACTCGCTCAAGGATTGACATGCTCGCGACGCTGCTGCTGCTCCCGCCGATCGCTGCCGCCCTCTCGCTGGCGAAGATCTCCGATCGCCTGCGGCTGCAGATCTTCCGGACGACGGCGTTCGCCCACCTTGCCCTCTCCATCGCCTTGTGGGTCCGGCCCGGCGGCGAGCTCTTCGGCGGATTCGTCTCGCTCGACGCCGTGGGGCTCCTGATCCTCAGCCCCACCAGCGCCCTGTTCGCCGGCGTCTCCGTCTACCTGGGCGGGTATCTCGCGCGCGCCGAGCGGCGGTCGCACCGGATCTTCATCGCTTCGCTGCTGGTGCTGGAAGGAGCGCTCAGCCTCGCCTGCGCCAGCCAGCACCTCGGCCTCTTCTGGGTGGCGCTGGAGACCTCCACCCTGGTGAGCGCGCCGCTGATCTACTTCCACCACACCGGGCGCGCCCTCGAGGCCACCTGGAAATACCTGATCGTCGGCTCGGTGGGCATCGCGCTGGCGCTGCTCGGCACCGTCTTCCTCGCCATCGCCGCGACAAATCCCTCCGGCGGGTCCACGCTCTGGATCCGCGATCTGATGGCGGCGGGCTCCCATCTCTCGAAGCCCTGGCTGCACGCCGCGTTCGTCCTCCTGCTGATGGGCTACGGGACGAAGATGGGCCTCGCCCCGATGCACGCCTGGAAGCCCGACGCGTACGGTGAGGCGCCGCCGCCGATCGCCGGACTGATGGCCGGAACCTTCACCAACTGCGCCTTCCTCGGCGTCCTGCGGGCGACGCAGATCTGCGCGCACGCCGGCGAGGCGAAGTTCGCCAGCTCTCTGCTGATCCTCCTCGGGCTGGTGTCGCTCGCGGTCGCGGCGGTGTTCATCGTCGGGCAGGCCGATTACCGGCGCCTGCTCGCCTACGCCAGCGTCGAGCAGATGGGCGTGCTGGTGTTCGGGCTCGGCTTCGGCGTCCTCGGCGCGCAGGGCTCGCTCCTGCACGTGCTCAACAACGCCCTGAACAAGGGGATCCTCTTCCTCGCGGCCGGCAACCTGCTCCAGCTCTACGGGACGAGCGCGATCTCGGGCGTCGCCGGCGCGCTGCGGCGGACGCCTGCGACCGGTGCGCTCCTGCTCGTCGGGCTCTTCGCGGCGGTGGGGCTGCCGCCGTTCGGGCTCTTCATCTCGGAGTTCATGATCCTGCGCGCCGCTCTCGCCGGTGGCGCCTCGGCCTGGCCCGCGGGGCTGTACCTCGCCCTGCTCGCGGTGATCTTCCTCGGCATGTGCGTCGCCATCCTGCCCATGGCGCAAGGGGACGACTCTCCGCGCGAGGCGCGCGTGGCCGAGCCGCTCTCGACGCTCTTGCCGCCCCTCGCGTTTGCCGCGGCCGCGCTGCTCCTCGGCGTCTACGTTCCGCCGCCGATGGCGCGCCTGATCGACTCCGCGGCCCGGCAGATGGGGGGAGGCTAGCGCGATGGCGACCCGGCCTGTCCTCGAGGAACGGCGACCCCGAACGGGCTGGCTCGCGAACGGGACCGCGCTCTCGCTCGAGGCGGTCGCGGCGCGGCCACTCCAGGACCTCACGGCGATCGCCATCGATGCGCGCGACCGGGGCAAGCACCTGATCGCGTTGTTCCCGTTCCGCGACGGCGCGCGCGCCCGGCTGCTGCTCGTCACCGGCGAGGCGATGAGCGCGCGGCTCTCCGCCACGGCGTTCGAGCTGGAAGGCGAGCGCGGGTGGCCGTCGATCACTCCGCTCTGGCCCGAAGCGCACCTCTTCGAGCGCGAGATCCACGAGGGCTGGGGCCTCGTCCCCGAGGGGCATCCCTGGCTGAAGGCAGTGCGGGGACATCGCGAGCTGGAGGTTCCACCGCGGTCGCCACCCCACCCGTTCCTCCGCGCCGAAGGGGAAGGCGTGCACGAGGTGGCGGTCGGTCCCATCCACGCCGGGATCATCGAGCCCGGGCACTTTCGCTTCCAGTGCTTCGGCGAAGAGATCCTCCACCTGGAAATCCAGCTCGGGTACCAGCAGCGCGGCGCCGAGGAGCTGCTCGAGAATGCGAATCCCGCCCGGCGGATGGTGGTGGCGGAATCGATCGCGGGCGACACCGCGGTGGGGCATGCGCTCGCGTACTGCACCGCGCTCGAAGGGCTCTCCGGAACCCGCGTGCCGCTGCGCGCGCAAGCCGTCCGCGGCCTGGCGCTGGAGCTCGAGCGCGTCTGCAACCACGTCGGCGACCTCGGGGCGCTGTGCAACGACGTCGGCTACCTTCCCGGCGCCGCGTACTTCGGCCGCATGCGCGGCGATTTCCTGAACCTGTTGATGGAGCTCAGCGGCAACCGGTACGGCCGCAGCCTTCTCGTGCCCGGCGGCGTGCGATTCGACTTCACGCAGGCCCTGCAGGCGCGCGTGCTGCGGACGCTGGACGCCGGCGAGGGCCAGCTGCGCGACACCTTCCGCCTGATGGTCACCACCCCTTCGGTGCTCTCGCGCTTCGAAGGCACCGGGGTGGTGAGCAAGGAGTCCGCCCTGGAGCTGGGATTCGTCGGCCCCACCGCCCGGGCCTGCGGCGTGGCGCGCGACGTGCGCACCGATCATCCCAGCGGGGTCTTCCAGTTCACCCATGTTCCCGTCGCCATCGCCGAGGAAGGCGACGTGATGGCCCGCGCGAACATCCGCTGGCTCGAGGTGCTGCGTTCGCTGCGCTTCATCCGCGAGCAGGTCTCGCGCCTGCCCGACGGACCGGTACGCGTGGCCCTCCATCCGCCCGCGCCGTCCTCGATGACGGCGGCGCTGGTCGAGGGGTGGCGAGGAGAGATCGCGCACGTGGTGGTGACGGACGGCAATGGCTCGGTCGTCCGGCACAAGGTGGTCGATCCCTCGTTCCACAACTGGCTGGCGCTCGCGCTCTCGGTCCGCGGGGCGCAGATCTCCGACTTTCCCCTCTGCAACAAGAGCTTCAACCTCTCGTACGCCGGCCACGATCTGTGAGGTAGACGCGTGCTGCAACTGTTCAAGACACGGTTCGAGCAAGGCAAGCGGACCCTGGAGTTCCCGGGCGAGCACACCCTTCCCGACCGGTTTCGCGGGCTGCCCGCGCTCCGTCCCGAGCTCTGCAGGGACGGGTGCGCCGCGTGCGCCGAGTCGTGTCCCACCGAGGCCATCCAGCTCTCGCCGCTCAGGCTCGATCTCGCGCGTTGCCTCTTCTGCGGCGCATGCGCCGAGGCCTGCCCCGAAGGGGCGATCTCGTTCAGCAACCGCTATCCGCTGTCTTTTCGCTCCCGCGAGGCGATGGTGCTGGACGGCAGCGAGGCGCAGCTCGCCGGCGCGCTCGACCAGCGGATGCGATCGCTCTTCGGCCGCTCGCTGCGCCTCCGCCAGGTGGCTGCCGGCGATTGCAGCGGTTGCGCCGCGGAGCTCACCGCGCTCGGCAACGTGGTCTTCGATCTCGGCCGCTTCGGCATCCAGTTCGTCGCCTCGCCGCGCCACGCGGACGGGCTGGTGATCACCGGGCCGGTCACGGACAACATGCGATTCGCGCTGCGGCAGGCGTACGAGGCGACGCCCTCGCCGAAGATCGTCATCGCCGTCGGCGCCTGCGCGCTCAGCGGCGGTCCTTTCCGCGGCTCCGGGCATTCAGCGGACGGCGTCCCGCCGGAAGTGCCGGTGGACCTTTACGTCGCGGGGTGCCCGCCGCACCCGCTCACGCTTCTGGACGGAATGCTCCGGCTCCTCGGGCGCATCGAAGCGGGCCGCTGAAGCGCGCGCAAAGCCTCGCCGCCGCGCCCGAGCCAGAGCGCATTCCGGCCGGCGGCAACCGTCGCCGGCCGCGACGACTTCACCTCACCGTCAGCTGACCTTGCGGACGTTCGCGGCCTGCGGACCCTTGGGTCCCTGCTGGACCTCGAACTCCACCTTGTCGCCCTCGGCGAGGCTGCGGAAGCCCTCCGCCTGGATCGCCGTCTGGTGCACGAACACGTCCTTGCCGCCGCCGTCCGGCGTGATGAACCCGAAGCCTTTGGCGTCGTTGAACCACTTCACCGTCCCGCTTGCCATTCGATTGCTCCCCGGCGAGAAAGCCGCCGCAGCGGACGCATTCATATGCCGGGCCGGGGCGCGAGGCTACTGTCCGCAGCGTCCGCAGTCTCGCGCGCGACACGGAGCGTCAGGCCGCCGCCGGCTCGCCCAGCTTGCGGAGCCACCGCCAGTTCGCTCCCAGCGCGCTCCAGAGGGTGGGTTGGCACCGGTAGGGCACCCGGTGCGCGCGACAGGTCTCCGCGACGATCCGCCGCAACGCCGGGTAGTGCACGTGGCAGATGCGCGAGAAGAGATGGTGCTCGACCTGGAAGTTGAGCCCGCCGAGGTACCAGGTGAGGAAGAAGTTCGTGGGCGCGAAGTCCACGGTGGTCGCGACCTGGTGGAGCATCCAGCCGCCGTCGACGTCGTCGCGCTCGACGAACTCCGCCTCGCCGACGCAGTGCGCGAGCTGGAAGATGAACGCCATCACGTTGCCGAGCGTCACCAGCGCGATGGCCCAGATCCCGACGAGGCCCCAGGAGAGATGGAGGGCGGCGGGGAGCGCGAACGCCCACCCCACGAAGAGGACCTTGCCGAGGATGGCGGTGAAGAGCTCGCGGCCGCGGACGCGACCTTCCGCGAGCTCGAGGACGTCGTCGATGAACCACCACTTCAGGGGAAAGAGAGCGTAGACGAGCCAGACGTAGAAGCGCTGGAAGCGATGCCAGGGATAGCGCGGCTGCCAGGGCGCGAGGCGGAGGACGGCACCGCCGCCCTCCAGATCGGGATCGGCTCCGGAGACGTTCGTGTAGGTGTGGTGAAGGACGTTGTGCTTGTGCCGCCAGAGCGCGGAGCTCGCCCCGAGCAGATCGAGCGAGAACGAGAGCAGCCGGTTCACGCGCGCGCTCGGCGAGGCTGCGCCGTGGTTGGCGTCGTGCATGACGCAGAAGCCGACGCCGGCGACGGCGAGCCCGATGCTGACGCTGAGGAGCGCGGCGAGCCATGGGCCGGGATCGGCGAACATCAGCAAGGCCCAGGAGAGCACCAGCCAGGAGAGCATCGCCGTGATCTTCACCGCGATGGGCCAGCCGCCGTGGCGGGCCCGCGCCGACGACTCGAAGTATTCGTCGACGCGCCGCACGAGATCGGCCTGGAACGAGCCCCCGGCGCTGAAACGGACTTTCGGCGATGCAGAACTCATGTACGCAGTCTAGGGTACGCAAGTCATCGCGCTGTCATGCGGCGGGCTCGATTCACCTCGCGCAGCGCGGTGGAACCGTGATCGCCCGCCGACGCAGCGGGTCGAAATGCTGGAGCAGGAGAGCGCCGAACCGGTTACCATGTGCGCATGGCGGACCTGGTCGAGGCGGATCTCAAGCGCGAGCTGCACGTTCTCGACGAGCTCCTGGGCGATACCCGCGCCCGCTATCACCGCCGCGAGACGCCGTACGCCGCCGGTGAGCAGCTGATCGCCATCGACCGCGAGATCCGCGACGCGCGGCTGCTCCCGTTCTCGCTCGAGATGCAGGTCGCGATCCGCGATCTGACGGCGCGCCTGCGAGCGCTCGATCCGCGCTGACGCGCGCGGCGCGGAGTAGACTCCCGGGATGCTTGCTTCCCCAGTCCGCGATTTTCCCCCTTCCGATCTCTCGCCTTCGCGCCTGATCGGAAGCGAGCTGCTCGCCCTTGCGGCGTCGTCGCTCCTCTACCCCTTCGGCATCGGCGCCACCCGCAAGCGCATGGCGCGGCGCGCCGGGCAGCGCACGGTGGTGCTCGTTCACGGCTACCTGGGAAACCGCTCTTCGTTCTATCCGCTCGCGGCGTATCTGCGGACGCAGGGGGTCGGATCGCTGCTCTCGTTCAGCTACTCGGCGACCAACGGAATCGAGCGCGCGGCGATCGACCTGCGGAGGTTCCTCCGCGAGAGGGTGCGGGGCGGCCGCATCGATCTGGTCTGCCACAGCCTCGGCGGACTGATCGCGCGCACCTGGCTCCAGCTGCTCGGCGGCGCGCGCCGCGTCGACCGCTGCATCCTGCTCGGAACACCGCAGCGCGGCACCTACAACGCCTACTGGCTGGTGTCGCGGATCGGCCGTGAGCTCCGCCCCGACTCGCCGCTGATCGAGCGGCTGCACGCGACGCGCGGGGCGGCCTCGCGGGTGCGGTTCTCGTCGATCGTCGCGGGCTCGGACAACATCGTCATCCCCCGCGTCTTCTCCGCCGCGGACGAGGACATCGTCCGGGTGCCGGACCTCGGGCACCTCGGCCTGCTCTTTTCGCCCAAGGTCTTCCGCGCCGTCCACGATCGGCTCACCAGCAGGCAGAGTTGAGATGGCAAGCGACAAGGAACACCGGATCGCCCTCTTCATCGACTTCGAGAACCTGGTGACGAACACCGGGATCAGCGCCTCGAGCTTCGACCTCCAGCCGGCGATGGACCGGCTGCTGGAGCGAGGCAAGGTCGTCTTCCGCCGCGCTTACTGCGACTGGTCGCGGTTCCGCGAGGCGCCGCGCCGGCTGCACGATTTCGGGGTGGAGCTGATCGACGTTCCTCCCTCCACTCGCGCGGGGAAGAACGGGGCGGACATGCGGCTGGTGATCGACGCGCTCGAGCTGTGCTACGCGCGCGAGCACATCGACACCTTCGCCATCGCATCCGGCGACAGCGACTTCTGCCCCCTCGCCTACAAGCTGCGCGAGAACAACCGCGTGCTGATCGGCCTCGGCGTGAAGGAGGCGACCTCGCCGTTGTTCGTGAAGGCCTGCGATGAGTTCATCTACCTGAAGCCCCCGGGAAAGCCGAAGGCGGCGAGCCGCGACGGCGACGCGCCGGCCCGCACGCCGCGCAAAGCGCGCGCGCAAGGCGCCGGGGGCGAGATCCCGCCGATCGCGCGGGAGGTGGTGGCGAGCCTTCTCGCGCGAGCGACCGGTCCCCTGAATCCTTCGCTGATCAAGGAGACCATCGTCCGCAAGGAGCCCGATTTCGACGAGCGCGAGGCCGGCTTCGCGACCTTCAGCCGTCTCCTCCAGGAGATGGAGCGGCAGGGGCTGCTCAAGCGCCAGCAGCTGAACGGGCGGCAGTGGTACGTGTTGCCGCCCGATGCGCAGGGGCCGGGGCCCGAGGATCAGCCCGACGAGGCTCCGACCGAGGAAGCTTGAACGAGCGTCAGCGCGGGCGCGCGTCGGCGAACGCTTCCGTCCAGGTGTTTCCCTGACCTTCGATGGCGTAGAACGACCCCGGCGAGCCGTTCCCGACGATGCAGCTGTACCGGGCCAGGCGGCCACGCCGGCTTCGGCCCTCGTGCGCGGGAAGGAACTTGATGGTCGCGCCGGGTCCCCATCTCCGGAATGCCTCTGCCTGCGCCTGTGCCCGCGTCATGTCCTTGTTCGTCACGGCGCAGATCTACCACGGACTCCTCCCGGCTGCTGCGGCGCCTCGCTCAACCCTCGCCGGAGCCGCCGCCGCGCAGGAGCTTCGCGATGTCGTCCAGGTCCACCGGCTTCACCAGGTGCTCCGCGAATCCCGCTTCCCGCGACCGCTGCCGGTCGATCGGCTGGCCATAGCCGGTCACGGCCACGAGCTTGAGCGACTCCAGGCCGGCGGTGGCGTGCAGCCTTCGCGCAAGCTCGAATCCGTCCATCCCCGGCAGGCCGAGGTCGAGCATCGCCACGTCCGGACGGAAGCTGATCGCGGCCTCGATGGCGGAGGGGCCGTCGTGCGTCGTGCGCACCTCGTGTCCGAAGCTGCGGATCGCCTCGGAGAGCATGAAGGCGGCATCGGCATTGTCGTCGACCACCAGGACCCGGCGGGCCCGCCCTGCCTCCGCGTCGCGCACGATCCGGTCGTCGATCCGGCGCGGCACGTCTTCGGCGGCGTCCGCCAGCCAGAACGTGAACGTGCTGCCCTTCCCCAGGCCCTCGCTGCGAGCCTCGATGCGTCCGCCGTGAAGGGAGATCAGGCTCTTGCAGATGGCGAGGCCGAGCCCCAGCCCGCCCTGGCTTCGGTCGATCCCCCGCTCCCCCTGGACGAAGCTCTCGAAGAGGCGCGGGAGCAAGGCAGGAGCGATCCCGATGCCGTCGTCGTCGACCTCGACGCGGGCCTCGCCTCCTTCGCGGCTGGCGCGGATGGAGATGTGGCCGCCGGGCGGCGTGTACTTCGCGGCATTGGTCAACAGATTCGCGATCACCTGGCGCAGGCGCGCGGGGTCCGCGTCCACCGCCAGGGTCTTCTCCACCTCGATCTTCAGATGGTGCCGCTTCTCCTCGAGGATGGGGCTGGAAAGCTCCACGGCGTCCTTGATCGCCTGCTCGAGATTCACCGCCCTCCGGCGCAGCTCCACGTTTCCCCGCGCCACCCGCGCCACGTCGAGGAGATCGTCGACGAGCCGCAGCAGGTGCTGGACCTGGCGCTCGATCACTTCGCGCTCGCGCTCGCCGCCGGCGACCCCGCGGAAGCGCAGCAGCTGCAGCGCGGTGAGGATGGGCGCGAGCGGGTTGCGCAGCTCATGGCCGAGGATGGCCAGGAACTGATCCTTGGCGCGGTTGGCAGCCTCCGCCTCCGCGCGCAGCGCTTCGACCTTCAGCCTTCCCTGCACCTCCTGCGTGACCTCGATCGCCACCACCATCGAGCCGATCACCGCGCCGTCCGGCGACCGGAGCGGCTCGAGCGCATAGTTGAACCAGGCGTCCTCGACCTCCGCTTTCCCGCCGCGCCGCAGGGGGACCTTCATCTCCGTGACCAGGACCGGCTCGCCGCGGTAGGCGCGGTCGAGCGTCTGGAACACGGGGTGATCGTGCGGCAGCTCGGGGAATGCCGCCCGGACCGCTTTTCCGGCGAGGCCGCTGCGCCCGACCATCTCCTCGTAGCGCGGGTTCGCGATCTCGTAGCGGTGCTCGGGCCCGCGAAACACGGCCAGGGCCACCGGGGCCTGCTGGAAGATGAGGTGCAGCCGCTTGCGCTCGCGATCGTGCTCGGCGCGCACGCGGCGCAGCTCGGTGATGTCGAAATAGGTGGTGACCGCGCCCGTGATCTGGCCGGCGGCATCGCGCAGCGGACCGGCGCTCGCGCGGACGAACGCGCGCGTCCGGTCAGGGCGTTCGAACTGCACCACCTGCGAGACCACCGTTTCGCCGCGCAAGCCGCGCACCAGCGGGAAGTCGCCGGAGGAGAGTGGACGGTCGTCCTCGGTCCAGGCGCTGAACGTGCGCTCGTAGGCGCCCGCGGCTCCGGGGCTGGGGATGTCGCCGCCGAAGATCTTCGCGGCCGCCGGATTGCTGTAGGTCACGCCGCCGGCCGCATCCGCGATCATCACCCCGGCCGGCAGCTGATCGAGGATCGTGCGCAGACGGATCCACTCCAGCTCCTCCGCGCGAAGCCGCGCCTGCTCCTCCTGCATCCGCCGGACCTCGCTGACGTCGACGACGGTCGCCAGCCAGCCCTGCGGGACCGACTCCGCCGATCGCAGCGGGGCGATGTACGCGCGCACGTCGATCCGGCGGCCGTCCTTGTGCTGGAACCTCAGGGCCAGTCCCTCGGGCGGCGCCCCTCCTTTCATCGTGCGCGAGAACGCCTGCTGGATGTTCGCGATCTCCTCGGGCGGCCAGTAGACGAACGGAGCCGCCTTCCCCAGCAGATCGCCCGGGTCGAACCCGACCAGCGCGCAGAAGGCGCGGTTCACGTAGGTCTGCACGCCGTCCGGACTGATCGCGGCCAGACCCACCGGACTCTTCTCCTCCAGCGCCTGGAGGATGGTGTCGCCGTCGGGAGAGCGCATCGTGGCCGATCGTACACGGAACCGCCGCCGCGAGAACGACGATCTCCCGCTTTCGTCGCCCTCCGGGCGAACGAGCCGGCGAGCGTGATTACGAGAGGGTCTCCGCCACGCCGGGATAGCCCGCGAGAAGCCACGCCCACCACGCTCCCATCATCGTGAGGTGGCCGACGAAGATGAAGACGTGGCTCCACATCTCCACCCGATCCGAGGTCGCGGAGAGATAGCGGCGCCAGTGGAACGCTTCGTCGATCAGGCTGTAGAGCACGCTCAGGCCGGTGAACACCGCGGCGGGAATCGTGGCCAAGGGGCCGGCGCGATAGGCCGCGCAGAGCAGCACGCAGCTGGCGATGCCGCAGAAGATGGTGACGGCGTGCACCAGCCCTTCGGCGCGACGGATCTCGTTCCGGTAGATGGTGCGGTGCCCGATGGCGTCGACCGCAGCGGCGGCGGCGAAGATCAGGGCGCCCGCCGGAACCAGCCACGCCGCCGCCGGGAACCGGACTCCGCGGCTCGCGCCATGGAGGATGAACCCGAGCGTCGCGGCGCAGAGCCCGAGGAGAAGGCCGACCCAGGCGAGATACAGGAGCCAGTCCCGCGGGCCGAACTGGCGGATCCGCCCGGTATAGACGCGCAGCTCAGAGAGGAAGGACGTCATCGGGGAACCTCAGGACCGTCCCTGGCGGCCGCGGCGCGGGGCGCCGGAACGAGATCCCCGCGACGCCTTGCGCGAGGGCCTTGCCGACGAGCAGGAGCTTTTGCCACCAGGGCACCACCGCGCGACCGGCGAGCGGATCGCAACCCCGCTCCTCGACGCGACCGCCGATCGCCGCGTAGACGAGCCGTGCCGTCCGCACCGCCAGCGCACAGCGCCAGCCGAGCAGCCCGAGGGCGAGGTCGGCGGAGCCGTAGTAGCGGCGGGCTTCGCCCAGGAGCAGTCCGGTGGCGAGACGGGTGCGGTCGCGCATCGCTGCCGAGATCGGGCCGCTGGCGACACACGGCACGGTCGGGCCCAGCAGCTCCCCGGGCAGATACAGGCGTCCGTTGCGCCAGTCCTCCTCGACGTCGCGGCAGATGTTGGTGAGCTGCATGGCGATGCCGAGGTGCGCCGCGCGCCGCAGCGCGGCCGGGCTGCGGATGCCCATCACGTGGCACATCATCAGGCCGACGGTGCCGGCGACGCGGTGGCAGTACACCAGAAGCTCCTGCACCGTGCGGTACCGCGTCTTTCGCACGTCCATCTCCATCCCGTCGATCAGCTCCTCGACGTAGGCGCGCGGGATGGCCCTCCTCAGCGCCACCTCCTGGAAGCTTGCGAGCTGCGGGTCGGGCTGGGCGGCGCCGGCGTAGATCGACTCGACCTCCGCGCGGAGGCCTTGCAGCACCACGCCGGTCGCCGGCGCGAGATCGATCGCGTCGTCGACGCGCCTGCAAAAAGCGTAGACCACCGCGGCGTCGTCGGCGATGCCCGCGGGCAGGAGCCGCGCCGCGAGCGCGAAGCTCTTCGACTTGCGGGCCAGCACTTCCTTGCAAGCCGGCACGCTCACGCGGCGCTCCTCTCGCGGAAGTCGCGCTCGATCAACTCTACCGTCGCCTTGGCGGAGCTGATCACGCCGGGCAACCCGGCGCCGGGATGCGTTCCGGCGCCCACCAGATAGAGGCCCGGGATCTGCGCGTCGCGGTTGTGCGGCCGGAACCACGCGCTCTGGGTGAGCAGCGGCGCCAGCGAGAACGCGGAGCCCTGGAACGCGTTGAGCTCGCGCTCGAAGTCGCGGGGGGTGAACCAGCGCTTCGTTGCGATCCTCGCTCGCAATCCAGGGAGGAGCCGCTGCTCGAGAGAGTGGAGGATGCGGTCGCCGTATTCCGGCGCGGCGCGATCCCAGTCGACCGGTGCGTGGCCGAGGTGGGGCACGGGGCTGAGGACGTAGAAGGCGGAATCTCCCTCGGGAGCCATCGACGGGTCGGTCACCGTGGGCGCATGCAGGTAGAGGCTGAAATCGGCCGGGACCGCGTCCCCGTGGAAGACGTCCTTCAGCAATCCCCGGTAGCGCGGGCCGAAGAGGACGCTGTGGTGCGCGAGTCCCGGCCAGGTCCCGCGGGCGCCAAAGTAGAGCACGAACAGCGACATGCTCCATTCCTTGCGCTCGAGGCTGCGCTGTTTCGCGCCCGCGCCGTAGAGCCGCGCATAGGTGTGATGGACGTCGGCGTTGGAGACGACCCGATCGAACGGCTCGCCATCGACGACGTGCGCTCCCCCGACCACTTCGATGCGCCGCACCGGCGTTCGCAGCCGCAGCTCGCCGCCCAGTTCGCGCAGGAGCCGCACCAACGCCTGCACCAACGCGCCGGTTCCGCCGCGGGGGAAGAAGACGCCCCAGTTGCGCTCGAGATAGTGGATCAAGGTGTAGATCGAGCTGGTCTCGAACGGGTTCCCGCCCACCAGCAGCGAATGGAAGCTGAGCGCCTCGCGGAGCCGCTCGTCGCGGACGAATCGCGCGACGGTGGCGTAGACCGAGCGGTCGGCCCGCAGCCGGGCGAGATCCGGCGCGACGCGCACCATGTCGGAGAAGCGAAGGAAGGGCGTCGCGGCCAGATCTTCGTAGCCGCGGGCGAACGCGCGCCGGGAGTAGTCGACGAACCGCTGGTATCCGGCGAGGTCGCCGGGGCTGCGCCGTGCGATCGCCCCGACGATGTCGCCGTCGTAGTCGAGCGCATCGCCGTCGGCCCAGAGCAGGCGGTAGAAGGGCTTCACCGGGAGCAGATCGACGAAGTCGGCCATCCTCCGCCCCGCGGCCTCGAACAGCTCTTCCAGGCAGTGCGGAGCGGTGATGACGGTCGGCCCGGCGTCGAACGTGAACCCGCGATCCTGGTACACGTACGCGCGCCCGCCCGGCTTGTCGCGCGCCTCGAACACGGTGACGCGGAAGCCGAGCGCCTGGAGGCGCACCGCGGCGGCGAGGCCGCCGAAGCCGCTCCCGATGACCGCGACCTTCTCCCGCCGCGCGTCAGCCATAGCTCTTCTCCATCGCGGCGATCAGGGCCGTCGCCTGCTCGACCGCCCGGCCCGGTCCCAGGGCGTCGCGCAGTTTCGCGAGCGCCCCCTGCAGCTCGCGTGCTGCCAGCCGGCGGCCGCGGTCTCCGAGCAGTTGCCGCATCTCCTCCAGATCGGGATTCCGGATTAGCCGCTGGTAGCGGTCGGGATCGAGCGCCTCCGCCAGCGCGGCCCATGCCCAGGTGGCCCGGCCGTTGCGCAGATCTTCCGCTCCCTTCGCCCGCCGCTCCTCGCTGGCGATGCACCCGGTGTCGTCGAGGATCTGCAGCCCGACGCCGAGCGAGGTGCCGAAGGCGGAGAGGGCCGATTCGACGTTCCAGGGCGCGCCCGCGCAGATCGCCGCAAGCGAGGTGCAGAGGGCCGCGAGTCCCCCCGTCTTGCGCTCCGAGATGGCGCGCGCCAGCCCGGCGACCTCGCGCTGGGGAACGTCGGCGACCCGCACGCCCACGTCGAGAGCCTGGCCTTCGTGGCAGAGCGCGAGGAGCGCGTGGGCGCGGCGCAGGA